>Ga0187890_10000148_pt1 | contig 49331 bp, 46 predicted proteins | sample June2016WEW_21_1_FD_133005 | JGI IMG/M metagenome (GOLD analysis project Ga0187890, IMG submission 133005) | Peatland microbial communities from SPRUCE experiment site at the Marcell Experimental Forest, Minnesota, USA - June2016WEW_21_10 | ecosystem: Environmental > Terrestrial > Soil >... | reverse complement strand
GCTACCCGGCGCACCGACGCCTACCGGGACGGGACTCGCACCCGCTGGAGAAGCGCAGCATGCAATGTCCGTCCTTCCTAAAGACGCAGAAAGATCAGCCACTACTTCACGACGCACCATGCGGCTACTTTATCAACGCATGCCGCGCGCCGCACGTATTGCCTCGTAGGACTCCTGGATGCGCTGGGTCTTCTCCTTCGCCCACTGCGCCATCGATTCGGGCAGCCCGTTCGCGACCAGTTTGTCGGGGTGGTGGCGGCTCATTTGGCGACGATACGCCTTGGTCACTTCCTGATCGCTCGCGCCCGCGCTCACCTCGAGCTCGGCATAGCATTCGGACAGCGGCCGCTGCGGTTGCGCGCCCGCGTGGGCGCCTCCGGGCCGTGCGCGGACCGCCGCCTCCATGCGGGCGAACTCCAATTGCGACATCCCGAGCTGCTCGGCGGCGCGCATCAGGATCCGACGCGCCGGGGGCGAGATTCCATTGCCCGCGAGCGCCGCGCGCAGCTGCAGCTCGATGAACGCGGCCAGCAAGTCGTAGCGCAGACCGCAAGCCTCGCGCAGCTGCTCGATTCGCAAGCCCGCATCGTAGGACGGCGATTTCCCGGCTCTGAAGCATTCGATCGCGGCACCGATCTCGTTCGGCCCCAGGCGCAGGTCCTGCATGAGCCGCCGAGCCGCGTCGATTTCCGCTTCCGATACGCGCCCGTCGGACTTGGCGACGTGTCCCATGACCTCGAAGGTCGTGCGAAAAAACACGTCCGAGACCGAGGCGGCGGGCGAGCCGGGAAAGGAATAGCCGAGGCTGACGCTCTGATCGAACAAGAGGCCGATGAGGGCACCCACGACCGCGCCGATGACGGTGCGCGTGAGCAGGAGGCCGACCATCGCCCCGAAAATCGTTCCTTTCCAAGCCATTCGTTGACCTATGCGCCGCGCAACGCGACAATCAATCGCCGACCTTCCCCTCAATGGTAGCAGCCGCACGCCCGCACGCATGGATCACTCGTTGCAACCCACGCCGTTATTCGAGAGCCGAGTCCGGAGCTTGCGCAAGATTCACCAGGGTAAGGTGCGGGACATCTACGATGTCGATGCCGATCATTTGCTCATCGTCACGACGGATCGTCTCTCGGCATTCGACGTCGTGCTGCCGGATCCCATCCCCTTCAAGGGCCACGTGCTCACCAAGATCTCCGAGTTTTGGTTCGAGAAGACGCGCGCGCTGGTGCCGAATCATCTGACGGCACTCAGGATCGAGGACATCGTTCAGGATCCGGAGGACCGCGCGCAGCTCGAGGGTCGCTCGATGGTCGTCAAGAAGCTGCGCGCCCTGCCCATCGAGGCGGTGGTGCGCGGCTATCTGATCGGCTCCGGATACAAGGATTACAAGCAGCATGGGTCGGTGTGCGGAATCAAGCTGCCGCCCGGGCTCCTGATGGCGGATGCGCTGCCGGCGCCCATATTCACGCCGGCCTCCAAAGCGCCCGCGGGACACCACGACGAGAACATCGATTTCGAGGCGATCGTGAGCCTGGTGGGCCACGAGCACGCCGCCGCCGTCCGGCGCATTGCGCTCGCCGTCTACGCTCTCGCCGCCGAGCACGCGCGCGCGCGCGACATCATCATCGCCGACACGAAACTCGAGTTCGGCGTCGACAAGGCCGGCAACCTGATGCTTATCGACGAGGTGCTCACGCCGGATTCCTCGCGATTTTGGCCGATCGCCTCTTACCGCCCCGGAATCAGTCCGCCGAGCTTCGACAAGCAGTTCGTGCGCGACTATCTCGAATCGCTCCACTGGAACAAGAAGCCGCCCGCGCCGCACCTACCGGCGGACATCATCGCGCGCACCAGCGACAACTATCGCAAGGCGCTCAAATTACTGACCAGCTGAGCGCACCCATGCCCACCGCGCGGGAACGTCTCGAGGACGGATTGTTCCAAAACTCGCGCACCATGGGCCTTCCCTGGGGACCGCTGCTGCGCCTGCTGCGCTATCCCGCCGCCGTCGTGCGAGACTGGCTCGAGGGCGAAATTGCGGTGCGCGCCATGAGCCTCGCCTACACCACCCTCCTTTCGCTCGTGCCATTGATGGTTTTCAGCTTCGCTATTTTGAAGGGCATCGGTGCGCGCACGGATCTGCATTTCATTCTGCATCAGTTCTTCCGGCCGCTCGGTCTCGCATCCACTCAGTTGACCGAATCGCTGCTCGAATTCGTCGCCAACATGCGTGGCGACGTGCTCGGCTCGCTCGGCTTGTTGTTCCTCACCTACACGGTGATCACCACCATTCAGAAAGTTGAAACGAGCTTCAACTTCGTCTGGCGCGTGCAGCGCGCGCGTAATTTCGCGCGCCGCTTCGCCGAATACCTGAGCGTCATGATTGCAGGACCGATCCTGCTCGCCGTGACGCTCGGGCTCCTCGGTTCCGCGCTGCACAGCCCCGCCGCGCGCTGGCTCGACTCGATCGCCTCCATCGCCTGGGTACTGACGGCACTCGCGAGAATTCTGCCTTACAGCATCGTCTCGGTGGTATTCGTGTTCATGTACCTGTTCATTCCGAACACGCGCGTCGAGCCCCGCGCCGCGCTCATCGGCGGCGTCACCGCGGGCGTGGTGTGGGCGCTGGTGGGCAAGATCTTCACCTCGGTGCTCGTCTCTTCCTCGCAGCTCGTGGCCGTATATACGGGGTTCGCCATCGTGCTCGCCACGCTCGTCTGGGTGTACTTGAGCTGGCTGATTCTGCTGCTCGGCGCGGACCTCGCCTTCTACGTGCAGTTTCCCCAGTACCTTCCGCACAGGCGCGATTCGGTGGCGCTCGATGCCGCTGCGCGCGAACGTCTGGGCCTCTCCGTGATGTATCTCGTCGGGCGCGACTACCGGAGCGGCGTGACCGATTGGAATGCGGCGCGCCTCGCCACCACACTCGACGTGCCGGCCGCAGCTCTCGCCCCCGTGCTGGCGATCCTGGAGCAGGCAGCTCTTCTGGTGGCGACGGAGACGGAGTGCTTCGTGCCGGGACGCGATCCGCACGCCATCAAGCTCTCCGTCATAATCCAGGCGCTGCGCGCGCCGCAAGGCGGCCGCTCGACTCTCGTCGGCACTGCCGTCGCACCGGCAGAGGCGCTCATCGCGGGCATCGAGGCGGCCATGCGCCGCGAGCTCGGCGACCGGTCGCTTGCGGATTTGATCGCGGCGCCGTGAAGCGCGCCGCCCGATTCACTCGCCCGCGATGGTCATCTCGCGGATCAGCACCGATCCCACGCGAATGCCGCCTCGCGCGTCCACGTCGTCGCCGACCGCGACGATGTCCTTCAGCATGTCGCGCAAATTTCCGGCGATGGTGATCTCGGCCACCGGATACTGGATCGCGCCGTTTTCCACCCAGAACCCCGCCGCTCCGCGCGAATAGTCGCCGGTCACGCCGTTCACGCCCTGACCCATGAGCTCGGTGACCAGGAGTCCCGTGCCGAGACGCGCAAGCATCGCCTCGCGTCCCCCGGTCGCGGTGGGCGCGACCACCAGATTGTGCGCTCCCCCGGCATTACCGGTGGTCTTCAGCCCGAGCTTGCGAGCCGAATAGCTCGAGAGAATGTAGCCGGTGAGCACGCCGTCGATAACGAGCTCACGGTCGCGCGTCTCGACACCCTCCTCGTCGAAAGGTGCGCTGCCCATGGCCTTGTGAATGTGCGGCCGCTCGGTGATCGAGAACCCCGCCGGAAACACCTGCTGTCCCGCTGCGTTCAGCAAGAACGAGGACTGACGGTACTGGCTGCTGCCGCGAATCGCCGCGGTGAAATGCCCGATCAGCCCGCGTGCCATCTCCGGCAGAAACAGGATCGCTGCACGCCGCGTGGAGAGCTTCCTCGGGCCGACGCGCGCGATCGTGCGCCGCGCGCTCTCGCGACCGATGGCCGCGGCATCCTCGAGTTCCTTGAAGTCGCGCGAAGTCGAGTACCAGTAGTCGCGCTGCATGTCGTCGCCGGTGCCCGCGAGCACCACGCAGCTCACGGTATGCGAAGTCGTCGGATAGCCGCCGATGAAGCCGTGCGTGTTGCCGTAGACATGCAAACCCTGGTGTGTGGCGACCGAGGCACCCTCCGAGTTATTGATGCGCGGATCGAAGCCGAGCGCCGCCGCTTCACAGCTCTTGGCGATCTCGATAGCCCGCTCGGCGCTGAGGCTCCAGGGGTGGAATAGATCGAGGTCCGGCGGGGAGCGCGCCATCAATTCGGCGTCGGCCAGGCCCGAGCACGCATCCTCCGCGGTGAAGCGCGCGATGCTGCAGGCCTTTGCCACGGTCGCGCGCACGGCTTCCGGCGAGAAGTCCGCCGTGCTCGCCGATCCCTTGCGATGGCCGAAGTACACGGTAATTCCCATGCTGCGGTCGCGCTGGTGCTCCAGCGTCTCGACCTCGCCCAGGCGCACGCCCACGGAAAGGCCGCTATCCTGGCTCACTGCGGCCTCGGCCTGCGTGGCGCCACGAGTGCGCGCCTCCTCCAGGGCACGATCGATGATCGATTCGAGGTCGCCCAGGGCGAGGCGACGCACTGGGCCTTCTGCCGCGATAGCCATCATGTTCTCCGCTTGAGCTTTACCCGGATTCTAGCCTGTAATTCGCCGGGCCACAGAGGTGGTAGCATGTCGTCTATGGTTGCTCAGAGCGGACCCGAGGAGACCCGCGAGGCCGAGGCGGAGCGCCTCAGCAAGAGCGCGCGCAAGCGCGAGGCCGCCTCCTTGCAGGAGCTCGGCGTGCAGCTGTCCGGCCTCCCCGAACAAGAAATCGCGGCGCTCGATCTGCCGGAAAAACTCTTTGTGGCGCTGCGCGATCTGCGCCGACTTCCGTCCCATGGCGCCCAGGTGCGGCAGCGGCAATACATCGGCAAGCTGATGCGGCAGATCGATCCCGAACCGGTGCTCGCGAAGCTGGCCGAGCGCAAGGCGCGGCATGATTCTGAAATCCGGCATTTCCAACGAATCGAGCGCTGGCGTGACCGGCTGCTGTCCGAGCCCGAGACGGCGCTACCCTTGCTGTGCGAGGAATATCCGAAGGCGGATCGCGAGACGCTCGCCAGAATTCTGAAGAAGGCCGGGCGCGAGCGGCTGGAACAAAGACCCCCGGCCGGGGCCCGGGAGCTTTTTGCATTTCTGAGGCAGTTGCTCGGATGAAACCCCGCGTCGGCATCATCATGGGATCCTCGTCCGACTGGGAAACGATGCAGTCGGCGGCCGACACGCTCGAGTCCTTGTCGATTGCGCACGAGGTGCGAGTTATCTCGGCGCATCGTACGCCGGACCTTTTGTTCGAGTACGCCGCCTCGGCGCGCGAGCGCGGTCTCAAGGCCATCATCGCCGGCGCAGGAGGGGCCGCCCACCTGCCGGGGATGACGGCGGCCAAGACCTCCGTGCCGGTGCTCGGCGTACCCGTGCAGACGAAAGCGCTCGGGGGCATCGATTCGCTGCTCTCGATCGCGCAGATGCCGAGCGGCATCCCCGTCGCCACCTTCGCCATCGGCGCCGCCGGGGCCCGCAACGCCGCGCTCTTCGCCGCCGCCATCATCGCGAATGAGGCCGCGGAGGTGCGTCTCGCGCTCGATGCATTTCGCTCGGCGCAAACGGCGGCAGTGCTCAACAAGCCCGACCCTCGTCAGCCTTGAAATTCCTACAAGTCGGTATCGTGGGGGCGGGACAGCTGGGGCGCATGCTGGCGCTCGCCGGGTATCCCTTGGGCATCCGCTGCACGTTCCTCGATCGCAGCGCGGACTCTCCAGGGGCCCAAGTGGCGCCGAGCCTTCACGGCGCGCTCGAGGACGCCGCACTCCTCGAAGAGCTCGCCGCAAAGAGCGATGTGCTCACCTTCGACTGGGAGAACATCTCGGGTAAAGCTCTCGCACCGCTGTCGAAGTTGACCGCCATTCGTCCGCCGCGCGCCGCGCTCGAAGTTTCCCAGGACCGCCTGCACGAGAAAGCCTTGTTCGAACGCCTGAAAATCCCCGTCGCCGAGCATGCCGCGGTGGATACGCGGCAGGATCTGGAGCGCGCGACAGTGCGGCTCGGCACGCCGGGAATCCTCAAGACCCGGCGCTTGGGATATGACGGCAAGGGGCAATGCAAGCTCGCTCGGCCGGCGGACGTCGACGCCGCGTGGGAGCTCATGGGCGGAGAGGGGCTCATCTACGAGAAGCTGCAAAAATTCTCGCGCGAGGTGTCGCTGATCGCCGCTCGGTCGGTTGCGGGAGACATCGCGTACTATCCGCTGTCGGCCAATTCCCATGCCGGCGGCATCCTGCGCTACGGGCTCGCCCCGTATGCCGGCGCGAAGCTCGAGCGTACCGCTCGGACCTACATCAAGCGGGTCATGAGCGCCCTCGATTACGTGGGGGTGCTGGCCATCGAGTTCTTCGTCGTGAAGGGACGCCTCGTCGCGAACGAGATGGCGCCACGCGTGCACAACTCGGGACACTGGACCATCGAGGGGTGTGTGACGAGCCAGTTCGAGAACCATCTGCGCGCCATCTGCGGGCTGCCGCTCGGCAGCACGCGCCCGCTCGGACACACGGCTATGATCAATTTCCTCGGCCAAATGCCCAGCCGGGAGCGGTTGTTGACCATCGAGGGGCTGGCCTTTCACGATTATGGCAAAGAGCCCCGTCCCGGCCGAAAACTGGGCCATTGCACCATTCTGAAAGCGCGGCCGCGCGAGCGCGACCGGGCGCTTGCGAATGCACTAAAATGGGTTACTTGGTCCTGAAGCGGGCGATTTCGCCCGCAGGCGTTAGACTGGCTGCGAAATGTACCTAGAACAGTTCAAACTGCATGAGCTCCCGTTCCGGCTCAGTCCGGACCCGCAGTTCTTGTATCTCAGCAAACAGCATGCACGCGCGAAGGCGTACATGGAATCGACCATCTGGTTCACCGATGGCTTCGTCGTGATCACGGGTGAGATCGGGGCCGGCAAGACCACGCTCATCGAGACTTTCCTGCGCGAGCTCGAGCCGGACGTGGTGGTTGCGCAAATCAATCAGACACAGCTCTCCCCCACGGCTTTTCTGCAGACCGTGCTCGTGCAGTTCGGCTTCACGCCTTTCGACATGAAAAAGCCGGAGGTTCTGGCGACGCTCAATCAGTTTCTGACCGAGCAGCACGTCGCCGGGCGCAAGGTCGTCTTGATCATCGACGAGGCGCAAAACTTGAGCTACCGGGTGCTCGAGGAGATCCGCATGCTCTCGGGCATCGAGACGACCAAGGAGAAGGTCCTGCGCATCATCCTCGCGGGACAGCCCGAGCTCAACGACAAGCTCAACTCCAAGGATCTCATTCAGCTCGTGCAGCGCGTCCGCTTGCGCTTCCACCTGTCTGCGCTCACGAGCGCCGAGACCACCTCCTATATCGATCATCGGCTCGAAGTCGCGGGCTCGCAGGGAAGGCGGATATTCGCAGAGGACATCTACCCGACGATTTACCGCTACACCGGCGGCGTGCCGCGCTTGATCAACACGCTCTGCGATACCTGCATGATGGCGGCCTTCGGCCGCGAGAGCGACGTGGTCACCGCGGAGGATCTCGAGGCCGCCTTGCGCGAGCTGCAGTGGGTCGAGTTCAACGCCCGCACCAACCGGATGCAGTCGTTGCAAGTCGACGGTACCGCCCCGGTGGATGCGGGGCAGACGGTCGGGCGGATTTTACTCGCAAGCGCAGGCAAAACGCTCCTGGAGCGCGAGCTGCGGCCCGGCAGACTTGTGATCGGCCGCACACCGGACAACGATCTGCAGATCGACAGCAAGTTCATCAGCCGACATCACTGTCAGATCGTGACCCAGCCGGATGCGTGCGTCATCGAGGACTTGAACAGCACCAACGGCATTTACGTGAAGCAGAAGCGCGTGCGCCGCCACAACCTCAACGACGGCGACGTGGTGGTCGTCGGCCAGCACGAGATCATGTACATCGACGAGCGTGCGCCGCGCATGCGCCAGTCCCTCGAGACAGCGGAGGCGGAAGCCGAGAAGCGGAGCTGAGGTCAGCCTTGCCGTAGGTCGAGGTTGTCGCCCCGATACTCACGGCTCAGCGCACGGCGATCCTGACGGTGCAGAAAGACGGTCAGCGCAGCGATCGCGGCGAGAAGCCCGATGACGAACGCGACGACGGAGCGGATGCGTCCCGGCTCGAAATAGGCGATCACGATGGCAGCCGCGCCGATGACCACGTAAAGGAGCGGCAGGGACTCGTAAAGCGGTTTGGACAGGCGCATGGGTTGCATCTCCGCGGAGATGTTAAACCCGCCGCTGCGTCTACTGACAGTCGATTTGACTTATGTCCTCACGTAATCGCATGCCTACAGGCCGATTGCGGCCGAGGGGCTCAATCCTTGCCGACGAGCATCTCCGACACCCGGGTCAGCCAGGAGGTGCGCCAGCCCTCGACCTTGAGGTGCTCCTTCTTCGGCTTCGGCTGTTTCCTCGCTTCGGAGAGAAGATCCTTCGGCAGATTGATCTGATATGTGCCCGTCATTGACTTGTCCATCGTGAAACTCCGGCGAGGTTTTGAAACTGGGTCCAGCCTATCGACTGGAGCGCGCAGCCAGATGCGACGCGTCGCACGCTATTGAATTTCATTCTCGGCCCGGGGAAAACTCGTCGCCATCGGGCGACGAGGTTCTCTTGCCATAATGTGCGCGCCGCGACGGCTGCACAAAAAACTATCGAGCGCTCACAGTTTTTTTACGATCACTCCCAACCGGCCATCTTCGGCAGCCCGTCCTCGATCTCGTAGTAGTCGGATTTCTCGCCGATGAATATGTGCCGCACCATCGCGATGTGCGTGGGCAGGTCGAGCGTACCGGCTGTGATCGAGGTACGCAACTCGCCGCGCGGCCGCCAGAACAGATTGCTCCCGCACACGCCGCAAAACCCCCGCTCGGCGCTCGCCGAAGAGCGGAACCAGACGAGTGTGGCGGCGGAAGTCAGAGAGAGCCGGTCGTTCGGCGCGCTGGTCATGGCGGAGTGATGACCGCTCGTGCGGCGGCATTGCGAGCAATGGCACGCGATCACTCCCGGGCCGACGGATTCGCAGGGCGACCCAAGTTTCTTGATTAGGCGGCGGCCGGCGCCGCTCGTTGCGGAGCCTTTGTGGGCAGTGTGAAGGTGAAGCGCGCGCCGCCTCCAGGCCGCTGCGCCGCCGTGATGCGCCCGCCGTGCGCCTCGATGATAGCCTTGCAGATCGCGAGCCCGAGGCCGGCGCCGCCGACCAGCGCCTCGTTCTTGCCCCGCTCGAACTTCGCAAAGAGCTGCTCGGGCGGCCCCGGCGGTAATCCCGGACCGTTGTCGTCGATCGTCAGGCGCACGGCGTCGCTCTCGAGACCGGCCGAGACCGTGATGCGCGTTCCGGCCGGCGTATGCTTGCCGGCGTTCTCCAGGAGGTTGACCAGCGCGCGCGTGACCAGTGCCGCATCCACGTCGACCAGTGGCAGATCGGCGGGGAGCGCGAGCTCGACCGGATGGCCGGCGAGACGTCCCTCGAGTCGCGCGAGCGCGCTCTCGACGAGCGCGTCCACCGAGTGCGCTTCGCGGTGGAGATGCACCTCGCCGAACTGAAAGCTCATGAGGTCGAGCACGTTCGAGATGAGCTCGGAGATCTCTTGCGACGTGCTCTCGATGATGCGCGCGAGGCGCGCGCGGGTGTCCGCGTCAGGCTGCATTTTCGAGTCGTTCAGCGCGTGGCTCGCTGCCATGATCGCCGCCAGCGGCGTGCGCAGATCATGCGAGATCGAAGCGAGCAGCGAGTTGCGCAGGCTCTCGGTCTCCACCGCCACGCGCGCCGCCTCGGCCTCCTCGGCCCGCAGCGCACGCTCGATGGCGAGCGCGATCTGACCGGCGAATGTCTCGAGGAGATGACGCTGCTCCGGCAGGAGCAAACGGCGGCGCTGGGTGGGCTGAACGGCCAGCACGCCGAGTATTTGCTGGGTGCCGATGAGCGGCAGGTACTGCGCGCGCGCCGCCGGCAGGGTATCGGTGCCGAGCCCGGCCGGGCGGCCGTGGTCGAACACCCACTGGGCGACGGACAGGTCGGGACCCTCGAGCGTGGCCGCGTCCGCCGTCCTCGGTCCCTGCAAGCGTCCGCGGGAGTCTGGCAACAGCACGGCCGCCCGTCCGGAGAAGGTCTCGGCGACGTGCTTGACCGCGACGCGCGCGAGGTTGTCGAAGGCGCGCGTGGCGGCGAGCTCGCGGCTCATGGCGTAGAGCAACGAGGTGCGCCGCTCGCGCGCGCCGGCGACGCGCGTCTGGGCCCGGACGTTTGCCACCAGATTGGCGATGACGAGCGTGATCACCAGCATCACGGCGAAGGTGACGAGGTATTCCAGATTGCTGACCGCGAACGAGAAGCGCGGCGGCACAAAGCAGAACTCGAGAACAAGGACGTTGGCGACCGCAGCGAGGCTCGCAGGCCCACGCCCAAGCCGCAGCGCCGCCACGGTGGCGCCGAGCAAATACACCATCACCAGATTGGTCAGGGCGAAATACGGATACATGACGGCTGCCGCGGCCGTGCAGCAGGCACAGATGGCGAGCGCCGCCCAGTAGCGCTCCCATTTGATCTCGTGCGGCATGCTGCGCGCGTCGGGCCTGCCGCTCGGCTCCGGCACGCGCGTGTCCCGACGCGCGATCACGGAGACGTCGAATCCGCGGCCGCGGCGCACGAGCTCGGTGGTGGTCGAGTGCCGCAGCCACCCGCGCCAGCCCGTGCGCTTCGCCTCGCCCGTCACGATGCGGGTGACGTTACGCAGGCGCGCGTACTCGAGCAGCGCGTCGGCAGCCGACGCGCCGTCGATGGTGACGGTCTCCGCTCCCAAGGATTCAGCGAGCCGCAGCACGTCGATGCGGCGATTGCGCTCGACGTCGGAGAGCTTCAGGAGCTGCGGCGTCTCGACCGAGACTACGATCCACTCGGCGTCGAGCGCGTCGGCGAAGCGCTTGCCGATGCGCACGAGCTCCTCCGCCTGTCCATCCGGCGTGACCGCGATCAGGAAGCGGTCACGCGCGAGCCAGGGACGCGAGCTGGGAGCCTGGGCGGCAAACTCGAGCGCCGCCGCATCCACGCGGTCGGCCGTGCGCCGCAATGCCAGCTCACGCAGAGCGAACAGGTTCGGCTTGCGGAAGAAGCCTTCCGTCGCCTTGCTGACTTGCGAGGCCGGGTACACCTTGCCCGTCTTCAGCCGCTCCAGCAGGTCGTCGGGAGGCAAGTCGATGAGCTCCACCTCATCGGCCTCGTCGAAGATCCGGTCGGGCAGCGTCTCTTGCTGACGCACACCGGTGATCCCTGCCACCACGTCGTTCAAGCTCTCGAGGTGCTGGACGTTGAGCGTCGTCCAGACGCTGATGCCCGCGTCGAGCAGCTCCTCGACGTCTTGCCAGCGCTTGGCGTGCCGCGGAAGGGGCTCCCCTTCGGCGAGGTTGGAGTGCGCGAGCTCGTCGACGAGGACGATGGCGGGCGCTCGTTGGAGCGCGGCGTCGAGATCGAACTCGCGGCGCACGATGCCGCGGTAGCGCACGTTCAGGAACGGCAGCTGCGGCAGCCCCTCGAGCAGGCGCTCGGTCTCAATCCGGCCGTGCGGCTCCACGTAGCCCACGACGATGTCGGCACCGCCCGCGAGCGTCGCGCGCGCGGCCTCGAGCATGGAGTAGGTCTTGCCGACGCCCGCCGAGGCGCCGAAGAAAATGCGCAACCGCCCGCGCCGCGCCCGAGCCTCTTGCCGCTGGACGTCGGCCAACAGTTGATCCGGATCGCGGCGCTCGGTGTCGGCCATGGCCTCTCAATGTAGCCGATCCAGCGCCAGATTGAGCTCGAGCACGTTGATCCGCCGCTCGCCGAGCACACCGAGGACTAGACTCTCCTCGTGCGCCGCGATGAGGGCATTGACTTGCTCGACGGGCAGGTTGCGCGCGCGGGCCACCCGCGCTGCCTGATAGTAGGCGGCTGCCGGGGTGATGTGCGGATCGAGGCCGCTCGCGGAGGCGGTGACGAGATCGACCGGGACCGGCCGGCGGTTGTCGGGATCCGCGGCGCGCAGCGCCTTGACGTTATCATCGACCTGCTTGACCAGCGCCGGATTCAGCGGCCCGAGGTTCGAGCCCGTGGAGCCCACCCCGTTGTAAGGCTGCGGCGTGGTCGCGGAGGGTCTGCCCCAGAAGTGCTTCGGATCCGAGAAGCTCTGTCCGATGAGCGTCGATCCGACGAGCTTACCGTCCTGGTAGAGAAGGCTCCCGTCGGCTTCGCGGCGAAAGGCGGTCTTCGCCACGACGGTGACCACCAGCGGGTAGATCAATCCGAGCAGCACCGTCATGACGATCAGGAGTGACAGGGCGGGTCGAGTGAGGCGCATGAGCATATGGAACCGCCTAGGCCAGGCCGGACATTGCCGCCAGCAGCATGTCGATCAGCTTGATCCCCGGAAAGGGAACGATGATGCCGCCGAGGCCATAGATGAGGAGATTCCGCCGCAGCAGGGGACCTGCACCGAGCGGCCGGTATTTCACTCCCTTGATGGCGAGAGGGATCAGCACGACGATGATCAAGGCATTGAAGATCACGGCGGACAGGACTGCGGAGCTGGTCCCGAGATGCATGATGTTGAGCGCGCCGAGCTCGGGATAGGTGCTCGCAAACGCCGCCGGAATGATGGCGAAATATTTGGCGACGTCGTTCGCGATCGAGAACGTCGTCAACGCCCCGCGCGTCATCAGCATCTGTTTACCGGTCTCGACGATCTCGATGAGCTTGGTGGGATTCGAATCCAGGTCGACCATGTTGCCGGCCTCTTTGGCCGCCTGGGTACCGGTATTCATTGCAACGGCGACGTCGGACTGCGCGAGCGCCGGTGCATCGTTGGTGCCGTCGCCCGTCATGGCCACCAAGCGGCCTTGGGACTGGTGCTCGCGGATCAGCTTGAGCTTCGCCTCGGGCGTGGCCTCCGCGAGAAAGTCATCGACGCCCGCTTCGGCCGCGATCGCCGCGGCCGTCAGGCGATTGTCCCCGGTGATCATGATGGTCTTGATGCCCATGTGCCGAAGATCGGCGAATCGCTCCTTGATACCGCCCTTGACGATGTCCTTGAGCTCGATCACGCCGAGCACGCGGGGGCCTTCCGCGACCACCAGCGGCGTGCTGCCTTGTCGCGCCACGCGCTGCACGGCCTCCTCGACCGAGGCGGGGCATTGCCCACCGAGCGTTTCGACGTATTTGAAAATGGTGTTCGGCGCGCCCTTGCGGATCAGACGCTCGCCGATGTCGACACCGCTCATTCGCGTGACCGCCGAGAAGGGCACGAAGCGCGCGCCGAGCGCACCTAAGTCCCGCTCGCGCAAATTGAAGCGCTGCTTCGCGAGCACCACGATGCTGCGTCCCTCGGGCGTTTCGTCCGCGAGCGAGGCGAGCTGCGCGGCGTCGGCGAGCTGCTGCTCGCTCACACCGGGCGCCGGCAGGAACTGCGAGGCTTGGCGGTTGCCGAGCGTGATGGTGCCGGTCTTGTCGAGGAGCAGCACGTCAACGTCGCCGGCCGCCTCGACGGCGCGACCCGAAGTCGCGATGACGTTCGCCTGCATCATGCGGCTCATGCCGGCGACGCCGATGGCCGACAGCAGGCCGCCGATGGTGGTCGGGATGAGGCACACGAGCAGCGCGATCAGAGCGGTGAGCGTCACCGGCGTGCCAGTCTTGCTCGCCTCGACGGCAAACTGCGAGAAAGGCAGGAGCGTCACGATGACGATCAGGAATACCAGCGTGAGGGCGACCAGGAGGATGGTGAGCGCGATCTCGTTGGGCGTCTTCTGGCGCTTGGCGGCCTCCACCATCGAGATCATCCGATCGAGAAAGGTCTCTCCCGGATTCACCGATACGCGCACCAGGATCCAGTCAGACAGCACGCGGGTGCCGCCCGTCACCGAGGAGAAGTCCCCGCCCGATTCGCGAATGACCGGCGCCGACTCACCGGTGATGGCGCTCTCGTCGACCGAGGCGACGCCGCCGATCACTTCGCCGTCGGCCGGAATGACGTCGTGGCATTCCACGAGGACAACATCGCCCTTGCGCAGATCCTCGGCTTTCACCGGCGTCGTCCGCTGCTCGCCCGGTTTCACGACCTTCTTGGCCATGATCGTTTGACGCATGCCGCGCAGCGCCGAGGCCTGCGCGCGGCTGCGGCCCTCGGCCAGCGCCTCGGCAAAGTTGGCGAACAGCACCGTGAACAGGAGCCAGATGCAGATGGCGAGAATCGAGCCGGCGCGAGCCTCGCCGTGACCGCCGAGCGCTTGCACATAGAGCAGCGCCGTGACGATGGTGCCGATGTACACGACGAACATGACGGGATTGCGCCACTGCACCCGCGGATCGAGCTTGCGCACGGACTCCGTCAGCGCAGGTCCGATGAGATGACGGTCGAAGAGCGGCAATTGACGGCGCGACATGTGAGATCCTAGCCGCAGGCTAGTGGTTGCCCGGGAGCATGAAGTGCTCGACGATGGGCCCCAGGGCGAGTGCGGGAACGTAGGTAAGGACTCCGATGAGCAACACCGAGCCGATGAGGAGAGCCACGAACAGGAGACCGTGGGTCGGCATCGTGCCCTCGGTCACGGGCACGCGCTTTTTCTGCGCGAGCGATCCGGCGATGGCGAGCGCGGCCATGATCGGCCAGTAACGGCCGATGAACATCGCGAGTCCGATGGACACGTTGTAGAACACCGAGTTGGCCGACAGGCCGCCAAACGCGCTGCCGTTATTGTTGCCCGCCGAGGTGAACGCATACAGGATCTCGCTGAAACCGTGGGCGCCGGGGTTCGAGATTCCTGCCTTGCCGGCATCCGTGAGGACCGCTACCGCCGTGCCGATGAGCACCACGAAGGGCGTGGTGAGGATGAACACGGAAGCGAGCTTCATCTCGAGCGTCTCGATTTTCTTGCCAAGATACTCGGGGGTGCGGCCGATCATCAAGCCCGCAATGAACACGCCGAGGATGGCGAACATCAGGATCGAATAGATGCCGGTGCCGACCCCTCCCGGAGCGACCTCCCCGAGTTGCATGAGAAACATCGGCACGAAGCCGCCCAGCGGCATGAGCGAGTCGTGCATGGTGTTGACGGCACCCGTCGACGTGCCCGTCGCGACCGCCGCCCAGAGAGCCGAGGCCGCGATCCCGAAGCGCGTCTCCTTGCCTTCCATGTTGCCGCCGGCCTGGACAGCGCTCGCGATCTGGTCGACGCCCTCGCGGGCGATGAGCGGATTGCCATGCTGCTCGGCGTGGAATGCGAGCAATACCAGCGGCACGAACAGAATGAGCATCGTGATGAGCACCACCCATCCCTGGCGCACGTCCCCGACCATTTTCCCGAAGGTGTAGGTGAGCGCGAACGCAATGAGGAACATCGCGAGCGTCTCGAGGATGTCGGTCACGGGCGTCGGGTTCTCATAGGGATGCGCGGAGTTCGCATTGAAGAATCCCCCGCCGTTGGTGCCGAGCTGCTTGATGGCCTCCTGCGAGGCGACCGGGCCCATCGGCAGAGTCTGCGTCTGCGTGGTCGCCGTCTCGGTGACCGGGTTGCCTGCCGCATCGTTGAGCGGATGTCCCGCGGCATCCGTCTTCGGATTCTGATAGGTCAATGTCTCGATCGTGGCGGCGTCCTTGTAGGCCGCGAAGTTCTGCACGACACCCTGGCTCGCGAGCACGCCGGCGAGAACCAGGGACAGCGGCAGGAGCAGGTAAATCGTGGCGCGGGTGAGGTCCACCCAGAAGTTGCCGATGGTCTTCGCGCCGTGCCGCGCGAAGCCGCGGATCAGGGCGATCGCCACCGCGATGCCGGTCGCGGCGGACAGGAAATTTTGCACGGCCAGTCCCGCCATCTGCGGAAGATACCCGAGCGCCGACTCGCCTGAATAGCTCTGCCAGTTGGTATTGGTGATGAAGCTCACCGCGGTATTGAATGCCGTGTCCGCGCTGACGGGGGGAAGCTTTTGCGGATTCAAGGGCAGAAACGCCTGCAGGCGCAGCAAGCCATAGACCAGGGCGGCGCCGAGAACGTTGAACAGCATCAGCGCGATGGCATATTCCTTCCAGGCCATCTCCCGCCCCGGGTCGACGCCGCAAATGCGATAGATGAGCGCCTCGAAGCGGCCGCCCAGCCGCAGGGCGAGGTTTGGCCGGCCCTCCATGACATCCGCGATGTAGCTGCCGAGCGGCTTCGTACAAAGCACGAGAACCCCGAGGAACAGCACGAGGAGCAGCACGAATCTCGTATCGGGAGTCATTAGAACCGCTCCGCCTTGAGCAGCGCGAACAGGAGATAGCCGAAGAGGCCGAGGGCGAGCAGTCCCGCCAGCACGTGAATCGCGCTCATGGCGCACCCCTCAAGAGATCCAATGCCCAAACGAGCGCGTGAGTGAGCGCATAGAGGCCGGCGAGCATGAGCAGATAGAGGGCGTCCATGAGTCCCGATTCCCGGCGGTGAGCCTTCAGGTGCGCATACTAGAAGGACCGCGTATTAGTATGTTGTATATATTCGTCCGAAGGCCGCCCGGCCGCAATCCCGCGCCGGCGCCCCGGGGGTCTCGATTTCAGGTCTTGCGCTCGATGGCTTTCTTGGCAAGCTCGGCGAGCGCCGCCAGATCCATCTCCTCGGCGGGTACCTCGATGATTTCCTCCCCCGAGGGGTACCTGCCGGCGCCCGGCGGCGGCGAGGATTGCGCTGCACGCGTCTGCAGGGGCGCCGCGGTGCCTGCGGCTCGCGGGGAGGCGGGCCGCGCCGTTGCGCGCAATCCCGGCGCCGCGCGCGGTGCCGGATCGCCCTGCGCGCGCAGGGCGACAGACGAGGGCGGCCGCACCCAGTCAGTCACCTGCTCCATCCAGCGCTGGTAGCGATCGAAGGTCCACATGCCCTCCTCGCCGCCCGATTGCAGCACCGTGGCGATCTGACTGAAGTTACCGCTACGGATCGTGCCCCGAGCTCCCGAGGTTGGCAGCAGGATCTCGCAGCGTGGGACTTGCAGGCGCGCATGGCTCAAGAATTCGAGTCGCTGGCAGCATACCGCCACCAGACAATCGGCGAGCTGCGCCCGCACGCTCCCCTGGACGCCTTCGGGAAACGACATGCACAGGCGCGCCAGAGCTTCCGCGCAGTTCGACGAATGCATGGTCGCGAACACGAGATGACCGGTCTCCGCGGCATTCAGCGTGAGCCGCATGACCTCGGGCGTGCGCATCTCGCTGATCACCAGCACGTCGGGATTCTCGCGCAGCGCATCGACGATGCCCTGCTCGAAGCTCGGCGAGTGTGTCGGAATCTCGCGCTGGCGGATGAACGACTGGCGGTTCGCAAACAAGTACTCGATGGGACTTTCCAGCGTCACGATGTGGCGGGCGCGAGTCGCATTGATCTCCTCGATGAGCGCGGCGAGCGTCGTCGACTTGCCGGACCCGGTGGGCCCCGAGATGATCACGAGACCGCTCGAGGCCTCGACGAACTTGCGCAGGTCTCTGTGCAAGTTGCACACCCGCAGATCCTTCACGCTCGGCGCCAGCAAGCGGATCGCGGCCGCGATGCCGCGCACGGTCTGAAAGAAGTTGGCGCGCAGGCGGATGCCGCCGACGGATTCGGCATGGTCCGCCGAGCCACGCTCGAGAAACGCTTGCCATTGATCGCGGAGCAGGTCGCGCGCCACCTGCTTCAGCGTTTCACCCGAGACGGTCGCGCCGACCGTTTGCAGCTCGCCGCGGATCCGCGCCACGATGGGCGTATCGGCCTCGAGATGCAGGTCGCTCGCACCGAGCGAGTAGGCTTGCTCGATCCACTCCTCAAACAACATTCATCACCGAACGCGCAACGCGACTAGCGTGCCTGGCGCTTGACCTCGAGCTCATCGCCCGGCAAGAAGCTCACCATCCGGTTGGCGCTGAGGGCCTGCCAGCCGAGCGCAAAGCCGAACTTTGCGAGCGCGGCATTCGAGGCGAAGTCCATGTCCGGCGTGTACTCATCACTCGGCTGATGGTATCGCTTGGCGGTGTACTCCTCGCGCTGCGCCTTGCCCCACTCCGGCGGATGGCCGACGAATTTGAGCGCGGTGTTGATGGAGAACGACGGCACGCCGACGCGCGCCAGGCTGAAATGATCCGAGCGATAGTAGTGGCCGGCACCGGGCTCGGCATCGGGCTGGATGTCGAAGCCGAAGGCGCCGGCGGTCTTCTCGACCACGGGGAAAAACGTGGTGCGCTCGGCCCCGGTGACGTTCACCGATTCCGGCATGCCGATGGGCGGCACCGCGTCGAAATTCAGGTCGAGCGCGATTTGCGATGCCGGGATCGGCAGGTGCTTGCCCAGATAATTCGAGCCGAGCAGACCCTTCTCCTCCGCCGTGACGGAGACGAACAGCACGGGGTGCGGAGGCCGCGCCGCGGACGTCGCATAGGCATGGGCGAGCTCGATCAGCATCCCGCAACCCGTGCCGTTGTCCACCGCCCCGTTATAGATCTTGTCGCCGGTCAGCGCGGGATTGATGCCGAGGTGATCGTAGTGCGCGGTGTACATCACGGCTTGCGCGGCCGGTCCGGAATCGGTGCCGGGGAGCATCCCGAGCACGTTGTAGGAGACGAACTGGCGCACCCGGCTCTCGATGTGCGCTTTGAATCGCACCGGCAGCTCGCGCGCCTTGAACTTGCGCGTCCCCGCCGCCGCGATCATCTGATCCAGGTCGAGGCCGGAAGAAGCGAACAGCCGCCGTGCCACATCCAGCTGGATCCACGCCGCGGCCTCGAGCTTCGGATCGTGGTCGTTGGTGAGATAGACTTGCTCGTTGCTCCAGGAGCTCTTCACCACGTTCCATCCGTAGCTCGCAAGATCGGTGCGGTGGATGATGAGCGCCCCGATCGCGCCCTTGCGGGCCGCTTCCTCGAACTTGTACGTCCAGCGCCCGTAATAGGTCATCGCATTGCCGGCGAAAAACTTTGGATCGCTCGAGGGCGGCTCATTGACGATGACCAGCACCACCTTGCCGCGCACGTCGATGCCCTTGAAGTCGTTCCACCCATATTCCGGCGCCTCGATGCCGTAGCCGACGAAGACCAGCGGGGCGTCGACGTCGACGCGCCCGGCCCGGGTCTGATTGCCGACGACGTAGTCCTCGCCGAGGTTGAGCCCTATGGGCGCGCCTTTCGCCGGCAAGAGGGAGGCGGAGGTTTCGGGCAGCGTCTGCTCACCCTCGAAATCGACGCGCTGCAAATAGCCGCCGTCGTCTCCGGCCGGCTTCAGCCCATAGAGCTCGAATTGCGAGGCGATATAGTGCGCCGCGATATCGCCGCCGCGAGTGCCGGTGCCGCGGCCCTCGAGCAAATCATCGGCGAGAAACTTCACGTGCGCGCGAATGCGCTCCGGATCGATGCTCGCCATCGCTGCCTGCACGTCGGGTGAGAAACCGAGCCGGGCACCGGCATCGGCCGACTCGGCGCCCGGCAGCGCACCGCTCCGGATGGAGCCGGCAACCAAAAATAAGACAACCAGCAGGCGCCCGAACTTTCTCATCACGAGGTTCACGTCAACCCGTGCCGCCGACGGTCAGGGCATCCACCCGAAGCGTGGGCTGGCCGACACCCACTGGCACCGACTGGCCCTCCTTGCCGCAGGTCCCGACCCCGGTGTCGAGCTTCATGTCGTTGCCCACCATGCTGACACGCGTCAGCACGTCCGGGCCGTTGCCGATCAAGGTGGCGCCCTTCACCGGTGCGCCGAGCTTGCCGTTCTCGATCAGGTAGGCTTCGCTCGCCGAGAACACGAACTTGCCGGACGTGATGTCTACCTGACCGCCGCCGAAATTCACGGCGTACAGGCCCTTGTCGACCGACGCGATGATCTCCTCGGGTGCTCGCGAGCCTGCGCGCATGTAGGTATTCGTCATGCGCGGCAGGGTCATGTGCGCAAACGACTCGCGCCGCCCGTTGCCGGTCGGGGCCATGCCCATGAGCCGCGCATTGAGCTTGTCCTGAATGTATCCCCTGAGCACACCGTTCTCGATGAGCACGGTGCACTGTGTGGGCGTTCCCTCGTCGTCGACGTTCAACGATCCCCGGCGCCGGTCGAGCGTGCCGTCGTCGACCACCGTGATCGCATCGGCGGCAACCTTGTCGCCAATGCGGTTCGAGAAGGCCGACGTCCCCTTGCGATTGAAGTCTCCCTCCAGCCCGTGGCCGATGGCCTCGTGCAGAAGAATGCCTGGCCAACCGGCGCCGAGCACCACCGGCATCGAGCCCGCCGGTGCCGGGATGGCTTCCAGATTCACGAGCGCCTGTCGCACCGCCTCGCGGGCGTGCACGAACGGGCCGTCACCCTGGAGCAGCTCGTTCAAGCCGAAGCGCCCGCCGCCGCCGCTGTAGCCCTGCTCGCGGCGCCCATTCTGTTCGACGATCACCGAGACATTCAGCCTGACCAGCGGCCGCACGTCGGCGGTCAAGGTGCCGTCGCTTCCGGCGATGAGAACCACCTCGTGCACCGCCGCGAGCGAGGCCATGACCTGTTTCACGCGCGGATCGATGCGCCGCGTTTCGCGATCGATGCGCATCAGCCAGTCGACCTTGTCCTCATCGCGCACGGCCTCGAGAGGATCGATGGGCAGGTACAGGCGGTGAGTCGGCGGCCGCTGCCAGGTCTTGACGGCATTGCTCGCGCCGCTGCGGGCGATGGCGCGCGCGGCGTCGGAGGCCTCGACCAGCGCGGGCAACAACACCTCATCGGTGTACGCGAACCCGGTCTTCTCGCCGCTGATGGCGCGCACGCCGACGCCCTGCTCGATGCTGTGCGAGCCGTCCTTGACGATGCCGTCCTCGAGCGACCACGACTCCTCGCGCGACAGCTGGAAGTACAGATCCGCATAGTCGATGCCCCGGCTCATGAGCGTGCCGAGCACGGTGGCGAGGCGGTTCTCGTCCAATCCCGAGGGCGCCAGGATCATCCTCTGCGCCACGTCCAAGACAGGTGCCGCGCTCACGCCGGCACCGCCTCGTCGGCCCGCACGCCGAGGCGCCGATTCTCCAGTGCCGGGAAGCGCGCCCGCGCCTCCGCCTGTCGGCCCCGATCGAATTGCGCGGTGATCACGCCGATGCCGCTCGGCAGGCGCGACAGCACCTGGCCCCAGTAATCGATGATCAATGTGTCGCCATAGGTTTCGCGTCCGCTCGTGTGCGTGCCCCACTGCGCCGGGGCCACCACGTAGCAGAGGTTCTCGATCGCGCGCGCTCGCAGCAGCGGCTCCCAGTGGGCTCGACCGGTCGGCACCGTGAACGCGGCGGGCATCGCGAGCCACTCTGCACCGCGCGCGACGAGCTCGCGGTACAGCTCCGGGAAGCGCATGTCATAGCACACCGATAGTCCGAGCATGCCCACCGGCGTATCGGCGACCACCACCTTGCGGCCGGGAGTCACGTGCGTCGACTCGAGATACTGCTCGTTGCGCCCCGGAATGGTGACGTCGAACAGATGGATCTTGTCGTAGCGCGCGACGCGCTTGCCTTGGGCGTCGAACAGGAGTGATGCGTTCGCCACGCGCCGCGCCGAGTCGCCCTTGATGACGGTGGTGCCGCCGAGGATCCAGAGCCCCAGCGCACGCGCCGTCTCGCTCAAGAAATGCTGTACGGGCCCCGAGCCATCGGCTTCCGCCACGCCGAGCTTGTCGGCGTCCTTGAGACCGATGAACGAGAAATTCTCGGGCAGGCACGCGAGTTCCGCGCCCGCATCCTTCGCCTCGCGCAACAACTTGGCCGCCGCCTCGAGGTTGTCCTCGACGCTGTGCCCCGAGGTCATTTGAATCGCAGCTACAGTACTCATAATTTCGGTGCCTCCGCGGTCGCCGTGGGTGCGTCCGCGCTCTTGATCCGCTCTACGATGGGATTATCCCAAGTACCGGTAATTCGATAATACCCTCGTACCAGCCCCTTAAGCGGCTGTTTGAACAACTGCGTGAACAATAGCGCCGCGCCGCCGACGATCGGTCCCGCCGCGAACGCCGGGAGCGCCAAGGTGCTGCTCACATTGCCCGTCACTACCGCAGTTTGGTCGTAATCTCTGTTTTTCAAGCCTACCCGTCCGATCAAGCCGATTTCCGCGGCAGGGCCCTTGACGACGACGTCATCGGTGGAGGCGTTGCCGTCGTGCAGGACGAAACTGCCGCGAACGGTATCGAAAGCGAAGCCCTTGTCGGTGACGTCGCTGAAGTCGAGTGCCAGCCGGCGCGGCAGCTCGGAAAAGCTCGCGAGCCCGAGCACCCGGCCCGGTCCGGGCTTCAGGCCGACGATTTGGCCCTTGCCGAGCGACACGCGCACGTTGCCCGCGGCCTCGGACAGGGCCTCGCCCGTCGGCGCGCCCGGCCAATTGAGATCGAACTCCAGGTCGCCGCTCTTCGCCTCGATGACCGCGGCGAAGCCGAGCTGCTTCATCGTTTCGCCCACGTCGTAACTCGTGATGATGCCCTTGAGGCGGCTGCCGCCGACGCGCCACTCGCCCGTGGCGTTTGCGCCGTAGCTTGCGCTCGTCGCCGTCAGCTCCTTGAGGCTGAGGCCGTCCTCGAGCTTCACGACCGTGGCCCGCACCTCGCCGATCTGCCGGTCGCCCCACGACAGCTCGGCAGCATGGAAGCGCATGGCGGGGAGCGTCCGCGGATCGAGCGCGGACTTGTGCTCCGCAGCGCCCGGATGTTCATCCGCCGCATCAGCCGCCGCCGCATCCGCGAACTTCAGCCGCTCGAACTCGAGGTCCAACGGAGCCGCAGGATCGGCGGGACCGGGCAACGACACCCGGCCGCTCACGCTCGGGCCATCGAGCGCGATGCGCCAGCCGCCGTCGTCCGCGGCGAGCCCGAGCGTGACGTCGCGCAAAGACGCGCCGAGATAGTCGATCCGGCCCAACGTGAGCTTCGCCGAACGCAGATACGACGAAAGCGGCTTGTCCGGCTTGGTGCCGGAAGTGAGCTCGAGCCACCCCGCAAGATCGAGCTCGTCGATGTTGCCCCCGACGATCACGCCCGCATCGCCCCCCGGCGGCTCCGCGCCGCCGAACCAGACGGCGGCGCGCGCGATTTTGAATCCGCTCGGATCGTCGTTCAAGGTCACATCGCCGCGCACCACCGAGTCGAGCGCCACCCGCAGCTGCGTCACGTTCGGCGCGGGCCATTGGATGTCTACCGTCGCCGGCAGCGATGCGTCTGCGGCTTTGTGCAGCGGAACGGGTAGACCGAGCTCGAGTCCATTGAGACTCGACGCGAGGCGCAACGAGCGCTCGCGCGCCGGCTCCGGGTTCATACGCAGCACCCCGCGCCAGTCCGTTTGCCCCGCGATCGCAACGGCGGCGGGCATCCCGAGCGCCGTGCGCAGGGTCTCGCCGTTCAGCGTGCCGTGAAAATCGAGCTGCGTGCGCAGGGGACCGCGACTGCGCGGCGCGCGCGCCGTCATCTGGAAGGGTCCACCCATGACCCGTCCCCACACGTCGGCGCGCACCACCTGGGCGCCGTCGATGTCGGCGCCCCCGGCGATGTCCGTCGCGGCGAGGCTCGAGCCGCGACGGCTGAAGGTCGCATCGTGCAGATCCACGTGCACGAGAACGCGTCGTGCGTCGAACTGCTTGAATGGGAAGAACAGGTCGACACCGCAGCGCAGGGCGCCCGTGCCTTGAACACTCGAGAATCCTTGCGCGGCCATCGCATCGAGCGGCGTGGCGGCGAGGTATTCGAGCGCATCGGCGGCGTCGCCGTGCGCGGCGGCATGCACCTCCATCTCGCCGTTCTTGAAGTCGGCGAAACGCACATCGGCCGAATCCACCTTGAGCGTACGCACCAGTGCGCTGGTCACCTTGACGGTCATGCCCTGGTTGCGGAACTCGGCCTGCGCCACGAGATTATCGATGCGCGGCCAGTCTTGCCGGTAATCCAGCGTCATGTGATCGACATTGAAGCGGATGAGGAAGAGTCCCCCGCCGTCGCGAAACGGAAATCGCCGCAGCGGTCCCTGAAAGACGGCATTGCCGTGCGAGACATGACCCGAGACGAACGCACGATCCAACCATTGCAGCGCACCGGGCGGAAGCAGCTGGCGCGGGAAATAGAGGGGCGCATCGGCAGCGTTGCCGTCGTCGATGGAGCTCGCCAGTGTCAACACGGGCGAGCTGCCGTCGGCAGGTTGCGACCACGCGAGCTTCGCTTGCACGCGCGCCGCATGCGTGCGCAGCTCGAGATCCGAGGTCGCCATGAGCAGCTCCTGAGGGCTGCGTCTCCAGTAGAGCGTCGATCTGAGCGCCGGCAGCGCGATGGGCTCTGGAAACTGATCGGGCCAGTTGTAAACGGCGGAATGCGTGTCGATGAATACGTGGCCTGCCGCTTCGGTACCGACCAGCGCACCACTCAACCCGCGAAGGCCGGGAGCCCGGCCGACCGGCGCGAAGCCCATGTCGCGAAACTTCGCTCGGGCATCGAAGCGCCAGGCATCGCTCACGGAAGCGCGCGACAGAGTCAAACGCATGTCCGACCATTCGCCCGTGGGAGCGAGATCGCGCAACCGCTCGCGAATGTCCTTCTGCGGCATGAGCCCGAGCAGGGGAAGCAAGGCCTCCGCACGCAGGTAATTCGCCTCGGCATGCAACTGCAGGATGCCCGCATCGCTCTCGCGCCAGCCCGCCTCGAACTCGCTATCGGGATCCTGGCGTCCTGCGGAGACGGCACGCAACCGCCGGCCGACCAGCAGCCATCGATCGGCCGTGTGCGCGAGCGAGAGCGCGCCGCTCACCTGATCCAGGACGGCGTTGGGGAGATCCGTGAGGCGGGCAACGACTCCGCTCGCGCTGAATTCGACGTCGGCGCGCTCGACGTCGTCGCCACGACCGCTCACCAGCGCGTGAAACGCGCCGGTCCCCGCATCGAGGCGGGTGAGGTAATCCGGCAAGAGCTCGCGCCAACCGCGAAAGGACATCCCGCTCGCGCTCGCAAGGGCGTGCCAGCGCAGCTCGACGATGCGCTCCGCACCACGGGCGGCGCCCGAGACGCTCAGGCGCCCACCGAGCTGCGCGGGCAGCTGCGCCGACAGGCTCGCGGAGACGAAGTGCGCCACGCGCGTGACGTCGAGGTCGACGTCGCGCAGCTCGAGCCGGGGCAGCGCCGCGTTCCAATCCTGCACCACGAATTGCCCGTGCCGGATCACCAGCGTCCCTGCAGGCAGGTCGTTCAACGCGAGGCGCGACAGCGAGCTCGGCTCCCCGTCCCAGACGACCTCCGAGGCGATCGCAAAACGGCTTGGACCCAGGCGTTGGACCGCAATCGTCGGTGCATCGAGCTCGACGCGTAGCGCGAACAGCTTGCCGTTCTGCAGCAGCTGCCAGATGTCCGTCCCTATCCGCCCGCCGCCGGCACGGGCGAGGACGCGGCGGCCGTCGGATGAGCGCAATTCCAATGCATCGAAGTAAAGCTCCGGCCCATACCAGCGGAAGGCCGGCCAGACGTGCGCGAAGGCGATGTGATAGCCGGTGCCGCGGTATACCCAGTCCTTGATCTGCGCCTGATACTGCGGCGCGCGATCGAGCGCGAGCTTCAGCGCCAGCATGAGCAATAAAGTCAACGCGGCGAATCCCGCTGCGACGAGCAGCAGTATCTTGAACGTCCTGCGCAGAATCATTTACATGAGGACGACGTCGTATTGATCGACGCCGTAAAGCGCTTCGGTCTGCAGCCGTATGGGTACGCCGGTCACCAGCTCGAGCTCGCCGAGCGCCGAGGATTCCTCGTCGATCAGTCGCTCGATCACGTCCTGATGGGCCAGTACCATCAGTTGCCGACACTCGAACTGGCGCGCTTGACGCATGATTTCGCGAAAAACCTCGTAGCAGACGGTCTCGACCGTCTTGACGAACCCCCGACCCTCGCACGTCGGACAAGCCTGGCACAGCAGATGTTCCAAACTTTCGCGCGTGCGCTTGCGGGTCATTTCCACCAGCCCGAGGGGGGAGACCGAGGAAATGTTGGTCTTCACGTGGTCGTCGCCGAGCGCCTTTTCCAGGGCCTGGATCACCTGGCGGCGGTGCTCCGGCTCCTCCATGTCGATGAAGTCGATGATGATGATGCCGCCGAGGTTGCGCAGCCGCAGCTGCCGCGCGATGGTCACGGCGGCCTCGAGGTTGGTGCGGAAGATGGTCTCCTCCAGATTACGGTGCCCCACGAAAGCGCCGGTGTTGACGTCGATCGTGGTCATCGCCTCGGTCTGGTCGATGATGAGATAGCCGCCCGATTTCAGCGAGACCTTGCGATCGAGTGCCTTCTGAATCTCCTCCTCGACGTGGTGCAGCTCGAAGATGGGCCGCTGCGCGGTGTACAGCTCGATCCTCGGCAAGGCGTCCGGGATGAAGGTCGCCGCAAACTCGACCATCTCGCGGTGCGCGCTCGGCTGATCGATCAACACTCGCTCGACGTCGGGACGCAGCACGTCCCGCAGAATGCGCAGGTGCAACGGCAGGTCGGCGTGCACGAGCTGGCCCGGACTCGTGCGCAGTCCCTTATGACGCACGAACTCCCAGAGCTTGCGCAAGTAAATCATGTCGGCGCGCAGCGCCTCGTGCGGCGCGTCCTCGGCGGCGGTGCGCACGATGAAGCCTGCGGCCTCATCCGGTTCGAGGCCGGCCTGGACGGCGCCGCGCAACCGCTCGCGCTCGGTCTCGTTCTCGATGCGCGCCGACACGCCGACTCCGCGCCCTTGCGGCATGTACACCAGAAAACGCGACGGCAACGTGATGTACGTCGTGAGCCGCGCCCCTTTGGTGCCGAGCGGGTCTTTCACCACCTGCACCAGAATCTCGTTGCCTTCGGCCACCAGCGCGCGGATGTTCTCGCTGCGCGGAGTCTCGAGCCCCAAACCCGCGTGGCGAGTATCGAGAATGTCGGAGGCATGCAGGAACGCGGTCCGGTCCATGCCGATGTCGATGAAGGCAGCCTGCATGCCGGGCAGAACGCGCGAGACTCGCCCTTTGTAGATGTTGCTGATGAGCCCGCGGCGATTGGGGCGCTCGATGAACACCTCCTGCAGGACGCCGCTCTCGACCAGGGCGGCGCGCGCCTCGTGCGTGCTCGCGTTGATCAGAATCTCAGTGCCCATCGATCGCAACGATCCCTTTCGTCTCGCGCCAGCAGGGCACGCCCACCGAGCGCAGCATCTGCGCAGTCTCGAATAGCGGCAGCCCCATCACGCCCGAATAGCTGCCCCGCAATGCGGAGACGAAGACGGCGCCGTATCCTTGAATCGCGTAGCCGCCGGCCTTGTCGCGGCACTCTCCCGCGTTCCAGTAGTCGCGCGCCTCCGCGCGTGTGATCTCACGGAACGTGACTTCGCTGCGGCTCAAGCGCGACTGGACGCCGTCGTCGTCGGTCGCGAGCGCCACCGCCGTCAGCACCTCATGCGTGCTCGCCGATAATAGCCCGAGCATGCGCTCTTCATCGGCGCAATCGGCGGGCTTGCCCAGGATCGCGCCGGCGGCCACCACAGCAGTATCGGCACCCAGCACCGGGGCCTGCGGCCGTCGGCCGGCCACCCGGCATGCGAGGCCCGCGATCGCCTTTGCCTCGGCCACCCGCAAGACATAGTGCTCCGCCGATTCTTCGGCGGCGATGGATTCATCCACATCCACACTAAGTATTTGAAAAGGCACGCCTATTTGCGAAAGAAGCTGGCGGCGGCGCGGCGATGCCGAGGCGAGGTAGACGAAATCGGTGCTCATGTGCAAAGGATACCGACGTTAACCGCGCCGCGCGCGGGGCCGCCGTTACGGCGCGCGCCGCACCGGCGCCGGCCGCGCATCTTTAGGCCCGGTGGTAGGGGTGACCCGCCGCGAGACTCATCGCCCGGTAGAGCTGCTCGGCGACCAGGATGCGCACGAGCGCGTGCGGCAGCGTGAGAGGCGATAGCGACCAGCGTTCTTCGGCACGCTCGAGGCAGGCGCGCGCGAGACCGTTCGGACCTCCGATCAAGAGCGCGAGGGGTTTCGCTTGCCGCAGCTTGACATTCAACCAGACGGAGAGCTCGGCCGTGCTCATCGAGGAGCCCGAAACCTCGAGCGCGACCACGTGATCCTTGGGACCGAGCGCGGCGAGCATTCTCTCACCCTCGCGCGCCATCGCGGGCTCCGGATTCTCGCCGGCGCGGCACGTGACCAGGGGGATCTCCTCGAGCTCCAGAATGAGCGGCGCGCGCAGCCGCTTCTGATACTCCCGAAATCCCGTGTTCAGCCAGTCGGGCAATCGCGTGCCGGCGGCGATGAGGCGGCACTTCATGTGCGGCGCGCGCCGCCTATGCGCGAGCGATGCGCTTCGCGCTCATGTCCCACAGCTTCTCGAGCCCGTAGAACTCGCGCACTCGCGGCAGCATGATGTGCACGATCATCTCGTGCAGATCGATCAGCACCCAGTCCCCGTCCTTGAGCCCCTCACAGCCATGCGGCCGGTACCCGGCTTCCTTGGTCTTCTCGACCACGCGTTGCGCCACCGAGCGCACGTGACGGTCGGACGTGCCGCTCGCGATCACCATGTAATCGGCGATGTCGGTCAGACCGCGCACGTCGAGCACCTTCACCTCCAGCGCCTTCATGTCGTCGAGCGCGCTCAGGATGACGGATTTGAGCGCCGCTCGCGCCGCTGCCGGCGTCTGCACGCCGCGCGCCCTGGGCGTCGCGCTCGATTTGCCCGCTGCTTTGGCCGCCGCGCTCGATTTGCGCGCGGCGCGCGGCTTCGACGGAGCCTTGGAGCCCGCCCTGCCCTTGGACTTGGGTTGGGCGCCGCTTGCAGCGCCGTCCTCGACTTTGTTCGTAGCTCTGGTACGGGAAGGCTTTTTCTCGAGGGGCACTAGGGCGTCCGTGATTTGGCGTAGCAGTGAGTGTCGAGGATCAGTTTACGCACTGAATCCGGCATGAGGAAGCGCGGATCACGCCCCATGGCGATGAGCTGGCGTACCTCGGTGGACGAGATCTCGAGCTGCGTGACGGCGTGGATGTAGATACAGCCGGCGCGCTGCTCGTGCAGATCGCCGATTCGGCCCGTACCTCGATCGACCAACATCTCGCCCAGAGGACCCATGCCCGGCGCACGCCATCCGGGGCGGTGCGCCACGACCAGGTGTGCAAGCTGCAGGAGCTCGCGCCACTGGTGCCATTTGGGCAGACTCAGGAAGGCGTCCATGCCGACGATGAGGCAGAGGCTGCGGTCCGGATATTCGTGGCGCAGCTCGCCGAGCGTCTCCACCGAATACGACGGGCCTTCCTTGCGCACCTCGCGATCGTCGACCACGAAGCCCGGCTGTCCTTCGATCGCGAGCTCGACCATTTTGAGCCGTTTCTGCGCATCCGCGATGGGCCGATCGCGGTGCGGCGGATTGCCGGCGGGCAGGAAGCGGATTTCCTTGAGGCGCAACGCCTGCTGCAGCTCAAAAGCCGTACGCAGATGCGCGTAGTGGATCGGATCGAAGGTACCGCCGAATATGCCCATCGGATTCATACAGATACCCTGCCTGAATCTTGGGTGCCTTGCAAAGCGCCGGCAAGCTCCGCCGCGAGCGCCGTGATGGCGGACCAAGAGTCGCCGACGGCGAGGCCCTTGATGATCCGGTCCGCGCGCGCTGCCTGCACGAGGAGACGCTCGAGCGGCACCTTGCGCAATCGGCCGAGGGCGCTCTGCGAGGGCCGGGCGGCGAGATTCCAGGCGCTCGGCGCGGGCCGCGATCCCAGGCGCTGCGCTTCCCGCGCCTGGTACATGCCGCGCAGCTCGCGCAGCAAAGCCCACAATATGAGCGCGGGTTCGGCGCCCTCGTTGCGCAGTCCCGTGAGCACCCGCAGCGCCCGCGGTGCATCGCCCCCGGCCGCGGCCTCGCCGAGCTGCAGTACGTCGTAGCGCGCGCTATCGCCGATCGCGCGCATGGCGAGATCGGCATCGATGGCCGCGCCGTTCGCGAGCAGCGCCAGCATATCGAGCTCTTGCTTGGCCGCGAGCAGATTGCCCTCGACGCGATCGGCGATCGATTGCGCGACACCGGGTGCGAGGCGCAACTCGAGCGCGCGGGCGCGGCTCTCGAGCCAGGCCGGCAGCGCGGCGCGCTCCACCGGCCACACGCGCACCCACACTCCGGTGCGTTCGATGGCGCGCACCCACGGGGAATCGCCGGTCTTCGCGTCGAGCTTGCCGGTGATGAGCAGACACACGACGTCGGGCGGCGGTGCGCTCGCGATCTCGGCGAGAAGCGCGGCACCCTTGTCGGGCTTACCGCTCGGCATGCGCAGCTCGAAGAGCCGGCGCTCGGCGAACAAGGACATCTCCCGCGTCGCTTGCCGCAGCTCGTCCCATGCGAAAGAGCGATCGACGGCGAACACGATGCGCTCCGTGAAGCCGGCTTTGCGGGCGGCGCCGCGGACCGCATCCGCCGCCTCGCCGGCCGTCAGCGGCTCATCGCCCGAGATCAGATAAATGGGCGCGAGACCTCGGGCGAGCGCTGCGGGTAGTTGGTGGGCCTCGAGACGCAAGAGCTTCAGTTCAGAGGGGTTTACGGAACGAGGCGCGAGCGCGCCGCCTCGTACTCCGCGACCATGCGCTCCACCAGCGCGCTCACCGGCAACACCTCGTGCACGCCGCTGACGCTGTGACCCGCGCTCCAGACATCGCGCCACGCCTTGAACTCGTGGCTTCCCTCCGAGAAACTCATTTTCGCCTTGTCCGCGGTGGGTAGGTTGTCGGGGTCGAGTCCCGTGCGCTTCACGCTGTCGCGCAGGAAGTTGGCGGACACGCCGCTGAAGAGCGAGGTGTAGACGATGTCTTCCGCGCCGCTGTCGACGACCATTTGCTTATAAGCCGTCGGCGCATTGGCTTCCTCGGTGGCGATGAAGCGCGTGCCGAGATACGCAAGGTCCGCGCCCATCGCCTGCGCGGCGAGCACATCCGCCCCCGTGCTCATGGCGCCCGCGAGGATGATCGTGCCCGTATAGACCTCCCGGACTTGCTTGACCAGCGCAAAAGGACTCAGGAGCCCCGCATGACCGCCCGCGCCCGCGCAAACGGCGATGATGCCGTCGACGCCCTGCTCCGCCGCCTTCTCGGCGTGGCGCCGGTTGATCACGTCATGGAACACGATACCGCCATAACCGTGCACGGCACGCACGACTTCCGCAGGCGGCCGCAGGCTTGTGATGATGATCGGCACGCGGTGCTTCACGCAGAGGGCGACGTCGTGTTCCAGCCGCTCGTTGCTCGCGTGCACGATCTGATTCACGGCGAACGGCGCGATCTTCGCGGTGGGATTCGCGCGCTTGAGGTCCGCCAGCGTCTCGGTGACCTCGCTCAACCAGTCATCGAGCTGCGCGGCGGGGCGGGCGTTGAGCGCCGGAAAGCTGCCGACGATGCCCGCCTTGCATTGCGCCACCACGAGCGCGGGCGTCGACACGATGAACATCGGCGCGCCGACGATGGGCAATCGCAACCGGTTATGGAGAAGGGCGGGCAAGGGCATGATCGGACACGTGTGGTTGACGAGCGGTCATTATGACCGACTGCGCCGTGGGGTACACTCGGCAGATCCGCGAACCCGGGGTGATCACATGGAATTCACTGCGCTGACATTCGAGGAGCGGGAGCGCGTCGCCTGCGTCACGCTCAACCGGCCGGAGCGTCTCAATGCGCTCAACGAGGAGCTGGTGGGGGAGCTCCGGGCCGTCGCCGAGCGCATCGCGTCGAATGCACATTTACGCGCCGTGTTGCTGACTGCGGCCGGTCGCGCCTTCAGCTCGGGCGCCGATCTCATGGGCGAGGATTTCATCAACACACCCGGGCGCACTCTGGGCCAGCTCGTCGGCGCGAGCATGCGCGAGCATTTCAATCCCATGGTGAACGCGTGGTACCACCTGGGAGTTCCCGTGGTGGTTGCGGTGAACGGTATCGCCGCGGGCGCCGGAATGAGCCTCGCGCTCGTCGGGGACATCGTGCTTGCCGCGCGTTCGGCCACGTTCGTGCAACTGTTTGCGCCGAAGCTCGGCTTGATGCCTGATCTCGGGAGCAGCTTTCACTTGCCGCGGCTCGTCGGTACGGCACGCGCGAAAGCGCTCGCGCTCCTCGGGGAGCCCCTGTCCGCCGCCGAGGCCGAGCGCTGGGGACTCATCTGGCGATGCGTCGAGGATGAGGAGCTCATGCCGCAGGCGGAGAGCCTGGCGCGCCGCTTGGGGGACGGACCGACCCAGGCGTTCGAGCGCATCAAGCGAGTCTTCAACGAACAGCCCGCGAATCGCTTGTCCGACCAGCTCGCGATCGAGGCCTCGCTACAAGAACAGCTCGGCGATACCAGGGACTTCGCCGAAGGCGTGCAAGCGTTTCGCGGCAAGCGCGCGCCGCGCTTCCGCGGCGAGTGAGGCTCGCGCTAGCCGGGACGCCGCTTGCCGATGCTCGCGGCGGGCACGCGGATCTCCTCGCCGGCGGACTCGCGCGCATCGGGCGCGCCCCCCGCCGGCGACGGTCCGCAGCTTTCGCAGCCGCCACAGGCCCCCGATCCGCCGGCCGCCTCGCGCAGCCGGCGCTCGATGCCGCCGAGATGCAGCGCAGCCGGCGCCCGGGCCGCGAGGTCCGCGAGCGCCACGCGCAACCAGCGCCGCAGCGTCTTTGGTCCGAGCGAATACATCGCGTAGACCACACTCGCGGCGAGCACGATCGCGACCAGAGCGGCGTCGAGCAATTGGCTCATCGAAGGGGTCCTCGGCGCATGCGTCAGCTCGCCAGGGCGAGCGCCGCCCGATAGGTGATGAACGAGGCGCCGTACGCGAGCGCGAACAGATAACCCGCCATGAAAATAGGGTAGCGCCAGGAGTTCGTCTCGCGCTTGACCGTGGCCAGCGTCGAGAGACACTGCGGAGCGAACACGTACCAGGCGAGCAGCGACAGCGCAGTCGGCAAGCTCCAAGATTGCGCAATCAACGGCGTGAGCGCACCGCTCACATCCGAACCGCTGGCGGACAGCGCGTAGACGGTGCCGAGCGCACCCACCGCCACTTCGCGCGCCGCAAGTCCCGGCACGAGCGCGATCGAGATCTGCCAGTTGAAGCCGATCGGCGCGAACACCACGGCAAGCCAGGCACCCAAGTGCCCGGCGATGCTGTACTGAATTGCCGGTCCGGTCGCGCCGGGCGGGGGCGCCGGAAACGAGCTCAAGGCCCACAGGATCACCATCAAGGCAAGGATGATGGTACCGACGCGGCTCAAGAAAATCTCCACGCGCTGCCAGAGCCCGATGACGATCGTGCGCGCATTCGGCCAGTGATAAGCGGGCAGCTCGAGCATCAGGAATTGCAGCCGCTTGGCGGACCCCAATTGCTTGAGCACGAAAGCAACGCCCATGGCGCTGACCACGCCCAGGATGTACAGCGCGAATAGCACGAGTCCCTGCAGCTCGAGCCCCGGCCCGACCGTGCGACGCGGGATGAAGGCGCCGATGATCAATGCATAGACCGGGAGGCGCGCCGAGCAAGTCATGAGGGGGGCGATCATGATGGTCGCCAGTCGGTCGCGCGGATTCTGGATGGTGCGCGTCGCCATGATGCCGGGAATTGCGCATGCAAAGCTCGACAGCAACGGGATGAACGCCCGGCCCGACAATCCGACGCTGCCCATCATCCGGTCGAGCAGAAACGCGGCGCGCGGCAGATAGCCGGAATCCTCGAGCACCAAGATGAAAAAGAACAAGATGATGATCTGGGGCAGAAAGACGAGCACGCTGCCGACGCCGGCAAGCACGCCGTCGACCAGCAAGCCTTTGAGCAGGCTCGGCGGCATCTCACTGCCCACCCATCCGGCGAAGGCGGCGACACTGGCCTTGATCGCATCCATGGGGACCTGAGCCCAGGCGAATACGGCCTGGAACACCAGGAAAAGAATCGCGGCAAGTATCAAGGGACCCGCCACCGGGTGCAGGACCACCGCATCGAGTTTGTCGCTGACGGTGACCGTATCGAGGCGCGCTCCACCCACGATGCCGAGAATGCGGCGCACCTCCGCCTGGTCGTGATCGAGATCCGTGGGGGTGGGCGTGCGCCAGGCGGCGCGCGGTGCGAGGGGCGCTTGCAACACCGAGGAATCGAGCAGCTCCACGAGCGCCTTGGCGCCCGAGGATTTGACGCCGACGGTTTCGACCACCGGCACGCCGAGCTCGTGCTCGAGCTTGCGCGCATCGATCAAGATGCCCTTGCGGCGCGCGATATCCGTCATATTGAGCGCAACTACCATCGGCAGACCGAGGCGCTTGAGACTCAACGCGAGCCGCAGATTCTGCCGCAGGTTGGTCGCGTCCGTGACGCAAACCACGAAGTCCGGTGCACTCTCTCCGGCCCGCCTTCCGAGCAATACATCCGCCGTGACCTGCTCGTCCGGGGTCAGGGGATCGAGACTGTAGGCTCCCGGCAAGTCGAGAATGCGCACCCGCCGGCCCGAAGGCGTTTGCAGCGTGCCTTCCTTGCGCTCGATCGTGACGCCGGCGTAATTAGCCACTTTCTGGCGGCTGCCGGTGAGCACGTTGAAGAGCGCCGTCTTGCCGCAGTTCGGGTTGCCGACCAGGGCGACCAAGGGACTTGGGTCAGGGCGCAAGAGGGCATCCATGGCCCTATCCGGGTAGCGGCTGCTCCGGGCAAACGCGAATGCAGGCGGCCTCGAACAACCGCAGCGCGAACGTGCCGGTTCCGACGCGCACCGCGAGGGGCTCGCGCGAGAGCAATCCGCGGGCGACGATGCGCACGGGCTCTCCCGGCAAAAAGCCAATCTCCGCGAGGCGCCTTCTCATTTCCAGCGGCGCCGCGCCCTCGCCTGCAGACACCGACACCACGCGCGCGGCCATGCCGGTGGCGAGGTCGGGGAGTCTCATCTCGCCATCCTTTGCGGCTGCGTCGGGTATCGGCTTCATGGGTCAAGTGTATATGAGAATCGTTCCCATTTCTATTCGCAACCTTCAGGGTGCCCGCTCCCTCCGGGCATCGCATTCAACTCTGATTGTGCCTTGCAACAATAATGGCCTCGGCATTCCTGCCAATCCTGCTAATCTAAATAGTTTCATGGCATTCGAGAGCGCCGATGCCTACGCTTTTCGAAAAAATCATCTCGGGGGAGCTGCCCGCCAGCGTCGTTTTCCGCGATGCGCGGGTCATCGCGTTCCTGGACATCCACCCCGCCGCCCCCGTGCATATTCTCATCTCGCCCATCAAGCCAATTCCGACCACGGACGACGTCGCCGACTCGGATGAATCGCTGATCGGCCACATGGTCATTGTCGCGCGCGACCTGGCACGTCAATACGGCGTCGCGAAGAGCGGCTATCGGCTGGTCTTGAACTGCAATCCCGACAGCGGTCAAGAGGTTTATCACCTGCACTTACATCTGCTCGGCGGCAGGGCCTTAGGTCCCCTGGTCCAGCGAGCGCTCTAATCCGAGGTACCATCGCGTGAAGAAAAAGAAAAATGCTGCACATGTCCAGGCGCGGGCGCTGCGCACCCCCTCCAAGGGTACGCCCACGAAACGGACAGCGGCGAAGCGGGCGAAGGCCTCGAGCAATGCCGCGCGAAAAACCTCGTCCCGCACCCGCCCCGCGGCGCACAGTGCATCGTTCTCCGCCCGCGTCGGCGCCCCCCCGCGGCGCGAGCTTTATCCGCCCATCGAGCCTTTCAAGCACGGCTTCCTGCGTGTCTCGGATGTGCACGAGCTGTACTACGAGGAATGCGGCAACCCAGCCGGCAAGCCCGCGGTGTTCCTGCACGGCGGCCCGGGCGCGGGCTCGGACCGTCGCGCCCGGCAATTCTTCGACCCGCATCATTACCGCATCGTGGTTTTCGATCAGCGCGGATGCGGTCGCAGTCGGCCGAGTGCGAGCCTCGTCGAGAACACCACCTGGCACCTCGTCGCCGACATCGAGCGTCTACGCAAGCACCTCGGCATCGAGCGCTGGCTGGTCTTCGGCGGCTCCTGGGGGTCGACGCTCGCCCTGGCCTATGCCGAAGCCCATCCGGAGCGCGTGACGGAGCTCGTGCTGCGCGGCATTTTCTTGCTGCGCTACCCGGAAATTCGCTGGCTGTATCAACACGGCGCCTCGGAGCTTTATCCCGATTGCTGGGAGGCGTACCGCGACATCATTCCGATCGACGAGCGCGACGACTACTTGCGTGCCTATCACCAGCGGCTGACCGGCAGCGATCAGCGGGCGGCGCTGGAAGCCGCGCGCGCCTGGTCGGTGTGGGAAGCCTCGACCAGTTTTCTGCACAGCAACCTCGACAACATACGCAAGTGGAGCGAGGACCAATTCGCTCTCGCCGTGGCGCGCATCGAGTGCCATTACTTCGTGAACCGCGGTTTTCTGCGCAGCGAGACTCAGCTGCTCGACGACGTGCCGCGCATTCGACGCATCCCGGCGACCATCGTGCAAGGACGCTACGATATCGTGTGCCCCGCGACGAGCGCGTGGGACTTGCATCGCGCGTGGCCGGAGGCGGACCTGCGTATCGTGCCCGACGCCGGCCATTCGGCTTTCGAGCCCGGCAACATCCATGAGCTCGTCTCGGCCACGGACCGGTACCGCAGCCGATGATGAGCGCGACGCTGAAACCGGCCCGCGCAGCCTTCGAGAACGAGGGCCGCTGATGTCCGAGCTCGCGATGCTCGGCCTCGCCCGTTATTCGGACGCATTGGAGATCGCCGAGATGTCCCGCGACCTGATCGAGCACGGGCTTTCTTGGTCCTGGACGCCGGCCCGCGTGCGCCGTGCGATCCTGGGGCGCGATTGCTGCGTGCTGATCGCGCGTCGCGACCCCAAGATTGCCGGCTTCGCCATCATGCATTTCGGCGATCAGGTGGCGCATCTGAATTTGCTGGCGGTCGGCGCGGAGCACCGCCGTCACGGGCTGGGGCGGCAGCTCATCGACTGGCTCTCGCTCAGCGCCATCGAGGCCGGCGTGTTTCGCATCGATCTCGAGCTGCGCGAGACCAATGTCGGCGCCCGCGCTTTCTATCAGGGCCTCGGGTTCCAGTCGCTCGACGTCGTGCAGGGCTACTACCAGGGACGCGAGCCGGCTGTGCGCATGTCACGCCGCTTGCCGTGAGATCACGCCCCTTCTGGCCCGAGGGTCCTCGCGTGGCGGTCGTAGGCCAGGGCACCTGGCACTCGGAGCAATCGCCGCGCGATGCGGTGGATGCCTTGCGGCACGGCCTCGATCTCGGCATGTGTCACATCGACACGGCGGAGATGTACGGCTCGGGGGCGGCGGAAACTCTCGTCGGCCGCGCCATCGCGGGCCGGCGCGACGAGGTATTCCTGGTGTCGAAAGTTCTGCCCTCCAACGCCTCGCGACGCGGGACGATCACCGCGTGCGAAAGATCCCTCTCTCGGCTCAAGACGGACCGGCTCGATTGCTATCTACTGCATTGGCGCGGCGCCCATCCGCTCGCGGAGACCCTGACCGCATTCGAGGAGCTACGCTCAAGCGGCAAGATTCGCGCCTGGGGCGTGAGCAATTTCGACGTCGACGATCTCGAGGAGGCGACCTCGATCGCGGGTGCCGGGCTGCCGGCCTGCAATCAAGTCTTGTACCACGTGCAAGAACGGGCGATCGAGCACGCGGTCTTGCCCTGGTGCGACGACCGCGGCATCGCCGTCGTGGCCTATACCCCCTTCGGCGAATCGCCGCACGCCTTCGATCCGAAGACCCGCCAGGGGCGGGTACTGCATGAGATCGGTGCCGTTCACGGCGCGACCGCTCGGCAAGTCGCGCTTGCGTTTCTCGTGCGCCACCCAAACAGTTTCGTGATTCCGAAGGCTTCACGCCGCGACCACGCGAGCGAGAATGCGGGCGCCGGTGCCTTGCACTTGACCGACGCCGACGTTGCCCGCATCGACGCCGCGTTCCCGCTGGGCAAGCCGCGCGCGTTGCCCATGCGCTGACGGCGAACGCTACTTTTCGTAATCCCGTCGCGTGACGGGCTTCTCCCGCTCCGCCGGCGGATCCGGCGGATTTTGCTGCGAGGGGTCATTGACCGACTGATCCACGAGCGCCCCGCTCCGCTGATATCGGCCTTCCCGCCAGTTGCCCGGTCGGCCGATCGACTCGTCGGTCGACCCCGTCTTGCCCGCGCCTGCCCGGCCTGGATTCGATTTGCTGTCTTGCATGAATGACCTTCCTGAGATGACCCCCTTGGGCCTCACAGGGGATAGGCTACGACCCACCCCGGCTTTCGAGAGGAGGCGGATGACGCCTTCCTGCGTAGGCCCCCCTCCGGCGCGCTGTGGGTCCTCGTCTGACGCGGGAAAGCAAGGGCGAAGAGTTGGCAGCGCGGACCGGCGAGAGGAGCATGGCTTCCGTCTGGAGGCATCCGCATGCGAAAAACACTCAAGCTTTATCTGAATCTCGCGATCGTGAGCTTCACGGTGGGCCGCGCCTACGGCGCTTTCCGCCGGCGGCTGGCCCGCGCCGTGGCGAGGCGTCGGGCATGGAGATGATGCGCCGCAGAGATGACCGCCGCCCTTCGGCGCCCGGTTTGATTGCGCATCTGCAGACCGTCACGGAACGGGAGAAGGCGGGGATTGCGCGCGAGCTGCACGATGAGCTCGGCGGCCTCTTGGTTGCGGCCTCCATGGACCTCGCGTGGCTGGGAACTCAGCTGGGCGCCTTACCTGGCTGCCCGTGGAGAACGAGTTGCCTTTTTGAAGGAGACTTTCCATGGCAAGTAAGACACCGCCGCCGCCAGGCGCATCGCTTGGCCGGTCTGCCGCCTCGAGCAGCGCGGCGCCTGTCGCGAATCGACCGCGCGAGAGCTTGGAGCGCGCTGTGAGGGAGGCGCGTATACGATCTGCCGAGCGCAAGCTCCGGCAGTCGGACCTCCGCGACACGCTGCAGTCGGCATTGCCGACTCTCGCCACGGCGCGGGGGAAGCGCGCTGCAATCCGCGCCCGCCCGTGAACCGCAAGTCAACCCACGGTCAGGGGCGCATACCGCTGCTTGATGGCCTCCGCGATCTCAGCGCGGGATTCGGCCGGATCCGGCTTCGCTTCGGCCGCTTGCGCCGCCGCGGCGAGCTGATCGTCCTTGATCGCGTCGCGGAACCAGAGCGCATAATCGCCGCGGCGCAAATGGAATAGCCATGTATCGTCGTCCACGCCGTCGGCCAACTGCAGGAACGTCGCGAGGTTGAACGCGCGCAGCTTTAGCGCCCCCGAGGCGCCGCGAAAGTAAAAGCTCTTGTCCTCGCCGAGCTGCCCCTCGGCGTATTTGCGCGTGTGCCGCCGATGCGTCTGCTTCGCCTTGCCGACGGTCACCGGCTGGGGCGGCATATCCGTGAACCGCTCCCATACCAGCACCGTGTCGTCCTCGAGCTCGAGCGGCGTCTGCGACAAGCGCGTTTTGACCGTGCGGCAAAAGTCCTCGAGCACTTGCGGCGCAGAGGGTCCGACGCTAATCACCGTTCGCACGCGGCCGAGCGCGGAGGGAGACAAATGCCGAGGGTCGGTGGTGATGAACACCGCCGAGGAGAGCTCGTCCGGCAGCGCGTTGTGCTGCACGTCTTGAGTGCTCGGGCTCAAGTGATGCGTCTCATCGAGAATCAGCCAGTGGGGACGGCCGGTCGCCGCGCGCAGACCGCTGACTTGCCCGAGCAGCTTGCCGAAATAGGCGGGACGTTCCGGAATGTCCAGCGCAAGCAAATTCACAACGACGCTCGCATCGGGCGTCCCGAGCACGCTCAGAACGTCTTCCGGCGCCGGCGTCGAGTTGGCGTCGCCCAGGTGCGCGACGCCCTCCAGATTGTCGTAGTCGCCTTCGGGATCCACCACGCAGAACTGGTAGCCGCCCTGCGCGATGCGCTCGATGAGCAGATGGGTCAACGTGGTCTTGCCGACTCCGGAGGAGCCCGCGATGAGCACGGCGCCCTTGTGCGGGGGCAGCGTGACGGCTCTGCCGTCGATGCGCGACTCGCCGAGGTAGATGTCCTGCCGGCGCATTTCGGCGAACGTCGCGGCGGGGTCTTGCAGCCAGCGATCGATCAGCTCCGTGACCCCCGCGCCCCGGTCCGCGGCGGTGCGCATGTCCACGTTCTCCTTCACGGTCTCGAGCGCATTCGCGACGGCCACCGAGCAGCCGCAAGCCGCGAGAAAGGCCTGATCGTTCTCGGCGTCGCCGATGCCCACGACGTTGTGCGCGGAGAGCTTGAGCTCGGCGATGGCCGCCTCGAGGCCGCTCGCCTTGTTGACACCGGGCGGCAAGCACATCACGGCGCCCTTGTTGAAGGTGAGCTGCCAATCGAGCCCGAGCTCGCGAATCGTCTCGAGCACCACGGTCTCGTTGGGTGTCCAGGTCGCTACGATACTGCGTCCCACGGACAGGGGCTTCACGCCTTTTGCTCGCAGCGCGGCGATGAAGCGTTCGGGCGGAGGCGGCGCGAGCACGCGCTCTTCCTTGCTGGCGCGCAAGTACAGCAGCGCGCCGTTCTCCGCCACCACGGCGTCGAAATCATCCGTGCTCCCGAAAACGGCGCGCAGGTCGCCGAGCTCGCGCCCGGTGATCAGCACGAGCCGTTTACCGGTCGCCTTGAAGCGGCGCAGCGCCTCGAGCGTGGCCTCATCGACCCGACCGTCCCGGGCCAGGGTGCCGTCGTAGTCGGAAGCGAGCGCGCAGAACAGCATCGCGACATGATCTCGGCTGCAAGAACGCCCGAAAGTAGGATTAGGTCCCGTTGGCCTGTAGGCGCTCCTGCATTCGCAGCATGTGCGGCCCGCAGGCAGCCACATCGCTGGTTCCCGTGAGCGCGAGAGTCACGCGCAGCTCATCGCGAATGATCTCGAGTGCACGAGTGACGCCGGCCTGCCCGGCGGCCGCGAGCGCGAACAGGAAGGACTTGCCGATCATGCCGCCGCGCGCTCCCAAGGCCAGGCCCTTCGCCAGATCCTGTCCGGAACGGATGCCGCCGTCGAAAAGCACCTCGCACCGCCCGTCGATGGTCGCGACAATCTCCGGCAGCACGGAGATCGACGAGGGCGCGCCGTCGAGCTGCCGCCCGCCGTGATTCGATACCACCATGGCATCGGCGCCGGCCGAGAGGGCAAAGCGCGCGTCCTCGGCATCCATGACGCCCTTGAGGATCAATCGGCCGGGCCAGCGACTGCGCACCCATTCCACGTCTCGCCAGTTCGCCGTCGGATCGAACTGAGCATGCGTCCACTGCGCGAGCGTCGCCACGCCGTCCGCACCCCCGATGTGCCCCACCAGATTACCGAAGGTGCGACGCTTGCCGAACATCACCTTGAGCGCCCACTCGGGTTTGGTCGCGACATCCCAGGCATTGCGCAAGGTCAAGCGCGGCGGGATCGATAGGCCGTTGCGCGCGTCCCGCCGGCGCTCGGCGAGGATCTGCAGATCCAGCGTGAGCACCAGCGCCGAGCAGCGCGCGGCGATCGCGCGCTCGATCAGCGCCTGATTGAAGCCGCGATCGCGCATCAGATATTGCTGAAACCAGAACGGTTGATCCGTCGCCGCGCGCACGTCCTCGATCGAGCAGATGGACATCGTGCTCAAGCAGAACGGGATGCCGAACGCGGCCGCGGCCCGCGCACCCAAGATCTCGCCGTCAGCGTGGTACAGGCCGCAAAGACCCGTGGGTGCGATGGCGAGGGGCATCGAGGCATCGCTTCCAGCGAGGGTGGTCGCGAGCTTGATGTGGGACACATCGATCATGACCCGCGGGCGCAGGTGAATCGCATCGAGGTCGGCCGCATTCGCTCGCAGCGTCGCTTCCTGATAAGAGCCGCCGTCCGCGTAGTCGAAAATGGCGCGCGGTATGCGCCGCCTGGCGAGCGCGCGCAGGTCCTCGATGCTCAGAATCACGTCTGGTACTCCTTTGGGCTCCGTTCCCAACGATGATCATGGCGCCGGGCGGCCGGCGCGCGATTTTATTGCGTAATGCGCCGTGTCCGCTAAGCTTTCGGCTGTTTCTTCCAGGGAGACTCGTGTTGCCACCTACCGATCCAATTGCCGGCGCCGCGACGCGCGCCGGCCGCAGTCTATGCGCCCGGGTATCGATCCCCGCCCTGGTATGCACCCTGGCCTCGGTATCGACGCTCGCCGTCTCACTCGGCTGGGCGGCGGCGGCGGCGACACCGGCGGCGCTGGACGGGGAGCGTCTCGAGGCCGCCGACTCCGAGCCGCAGAACTGGTTCACGGGCGGCCGCGACTGGCAGGGCAGCTACTACTCGCCGCTCGCGAATATCAATGCCGGCAACGTGAAGCGGCTCGGATTTGCCTGGAGCTACGATCTCGGGAACCCGCAGCGCGGCCAGGAAGCGACCCCGATCGTCGTCGACGGCGTCATCTACACCTCCGGCACCTGGGGCTATGTGTACGCGCTCGATGCCGCGAGCGGCAAGCAGCTCTGGCGCTACGACCCGAAAGGCGACTGGTTCCCGGCCAGAAATCCCTGTTGCGATCTGGTCAACCGCGGGGTCGCCGTGTGGAAGGGCAAAGTGTACGTCGCCTCGGGCGACGGCCGGCTGCACGCGATCGATGCGGTGACCGGCAAGCCGGTGTGGGTGGTCGACACGATCGTCGATCACAAGCTGCCGTACGCGAGCACGGGCGCTCCGCAGATCGCGGGGGACGTGGTGGTCATCGGCAACGGCGGGTCGGATATGGGCCGTGGGGGCGTGCGCGGCTACGTCTCGGCCTACGACCTCTCGAGCGGTGTGTTCAGGTGGCGGTTCTACACCGTGCCGCCGGATCCGGGTCGTCCACTGGAAACTCCGGATCTCGCTGCCGCGGCCAAGACCTGGGATCCGCAGCGCAATCCCCAGTACAAGGGCGGTGGCACGGTGTGGGACGGCTTCGCCTATGACCCGGCCTTGCGGCTGGTGTATTTCGGCTCGGCCAATGCGGCGCCGTATGACTTGAAGCTTCTCGGCAATTCCAAGCTCGACGGGCTGTATACCGCCTCGATCCTCGCACTGCATGCCGACACCGGCCGTCTCGCCTGGTACTACCAGACCACGCCGAACGATCACTGGGATTTCGACGCCGTGCAAAAGATGATCCTCGCCGATCTCAAGATCGGCGGTGCAGACCGGCACGTCCTCATGCAGGCGAACAAGAACGGCTTCTTCTACGTTCTCGACCGCGCGAGCGGCGAGCTCTTATCCGCGAAGACCTTCACCTACATCAACTGGGCGACGGGTGTGGACATGAAGACGGGCCGGCCCGTGACGACACCGCAGTCCGACTGGTACACCTCGCCCAAGAACGTCTACCCGTCCTGGTCGGGCGCACACACTTGGAATCCCATGTCCTTGAGCGGCCAGACGCATCTCGTGTACATCCCGGTCGTCGACACGCCGAGCGTCTGGGTGGACTTGGTGCACAACGGCGGCGAGCTGAAATTCCTCGAGGGATTCTTCACCACCAACGGCATCTTCGCCGACGACTCCTATGACGCGGCGGACTTGAAGCGGCTGTACGGCCCGCTGCCGGATCTCAAGGAGCTCAAGGCCGAGCGCAAGGTGAAACTCGTGCGCGAGCTCATCCGTGCCTGGGATCCGGCGTCTCAGAAAATAGTCTGGGAGCACGAGACCTCGAGCGGCATGCGCGGCTACGACGGCGGCGTCATGTCGACCGCGGGCAATCTCGTGTTCCAGGGACGCGGCAGCGGCGGATTGTGGGTGTACGCGGCCGACACGGGAAAGGTGCTCAGGGTCATCAACACAGGCAGCCACATCATGGCGGCGCCCAGCACGTATGCAGTGAACGGCGAGCAATATGTCGCCGTGCAAGTGGGTTACGGCGGCACCGGTATCGCCGAAGGTCCCGTGCCGCCCTCCAGCGCGACCGTGAAGTTCGAGAATAGCAATCGCATCATCGCGCTGAAGCTCGGCGGCGGCGCGGTGCCGACACCGCCGGCGCGCGTCCTCGAGCCGTTCGAGAAGCCGCCCGAGCAAACGGCGAGTAAGACGGCCATCGATGCGGGCGAGGTGAAATTCGTCGAGGAATGCTCCCGTTGCCACGCGCTCGGCATCAACGTCACGCCGGACTTGCGCCGCCTCAACGCCGGGTTACATGCCGAGTTCAAGGACATCGTGTTGCACGGTGTCCTCGGCGCGGCCGGCATGGAGCGGTTCGACGACATCCTGAGCGAACGCGACGTGGAGAACATCCACGCCTATCTCATCGACCAGAGCTGGGTCGCGTACCGCGCGCAGGAAGCGGCGAAACATCCGTGAATCAACATGGCGCCGGTCGAATACACATTGCAGGCCGAGGACATCGCGTCCGCTCGGCTGCTCGCTCTCGGCGTGCGGCCGAGGGTTGAATTCAGCCTGTTCGCCGCCGTGTTGATCGTTCTCTCCGCGCTGTCCGTATCGAACCTGAGCTTCGGCTCGCTGCCGCTGCTCATCGGCCTGACCGCCTGCCTGGGGGCGTTCCGGCTCACGCAAATCAACAAGGTGCGCCAAGCGGCGGCGGCGGCATACAAGCGCAACGAAACGCTGCGCCGCGTGACCATCGCCCTATGGGACGATCAGGGCGTGAGCATCCAACCGGCCGACACCATCGTCGAACGGATCCCGTGGAGCGAGCTCGAGGCTTTCAAGGAGAACGAGCGTATCGTGTTGTTGCAGCAAAAAAACCGCGCCATTCATGCGATTCCGAAACGCGCATTCCCCGACAAGGCCGTGCTCGCCACGCTCCGTCGGACGGCGCACGCAATGATCAGGCGATGAGACCGGGAACCTCGTGGCAAGCCGACCCAATTTCCTGATTCTGATGGCCGATCAATTGACGGCGCGCGCGTTGCCCGCCTACGGCAATCGCGTCGCGAAGACCCCGCACATCGATGCGTTGGCTGCGGACGGCGTCGTGTTCGATTCCTTCTACTGCAATAGCCCGCTCTGCGCCCCCTCGCGCTTCTCGTTCTTGTCGGGACGCCGGGTCTCGGCCATCGGCGCCTACGACAATGCCGCGGAGTTTCCCTCGCAAATTCCCACATTCGCGCATTATCTGCGCGGTGCCGGCTATCAGACGATGCTCAGCGGCAAGATGCATTTTTGCGGACCCGACCAGTTGCACGGCTTCGAGGAGCGGCTCACCACGGACATCTACCCGGCGGACTTCGGCTGGACGCCGGACTGGGGGCACTTCGAGGAGCGGCCGAGCTGGTACCACAGCATGGATTCCGTGACGCAGGCGGGTCCCTGCGCACGCACCAATCAAATCGACTTCGACGACGACGTCGTCTTTCAGGCGCGGCAGAAAATCTTCGACCTCGCGCGCAGCCGCGACCGGCGGCCCTTCTGCCTGGTCGCCTCGATGACACATCCGCACGACCCGTACGTCATCCCCGCGCGCTACTGGGATCGCTATGAGGGCATCGATATCGACATGCCGCGCGTGCGCGTGAGCCCCAATCAGCTCGACCCGCACTCGCGGCGCTTGCGCCACGTGTGCGGTCTGGATATGCAGCCCGTGACCGAGCCGCAGGTGCGCGCCGCGCGCCGTGCCTACTATGGCGCGATCTCTTACGTGGACGACCAGATCGGCGTGCTGCTCGACGCACTCTCCGATGCGGGCCGCGCCGGCGATACCGTCGTTCTGCTGCTCGCCGATCACGGCGACATGCTCGGCGAGCGCGGGCTCTGGTACAAAATGAATTTCTTCGAGCCCGCGTGCCGTATCCCGTGCATCGTGCATGCGCCGCAGCGCTTCGCCCCGCGGCGGGTGCGCGAGTCTGCCTCGCTCGTCGACGTTCTGCCGACTCTGATCGAGCTCTCGGGCGGCACGCTCGCCGACTGCGCAACGCCGCTGGATGGCGGCAGCCTCGCCGCGCAGCTCGCGGGCGCGCCGGGCCGGGACGAGGTGATCGGCGAGTATCTCGCGGAAGGCGCGATCGCGCCGCTCGTGATGATCAAGCGCGGCCGCTACAAGTTCGTGCACTCGCCCGTCGATCCGGATCAGCTCTACGACCTTGCCGAGGATCCCGAGGAGCTCGTGAACCTCGCGCAGGCCCCTGGGCATCAGGAGCGCGTGCGCGGGTTCCGCACCGAGGTGGAACGGCGCTGGGATCTTGCCGCTCTGCACGCCGCGGTCCTCGCGAGTCAGCGCCGCCGGCATCTCGTGTACCGCGCGCTGCGCGAGGGCCGGTATACGCCGTGGGATCATCAGCCCGTGCGCGACGCGAGCCGGCTGTATGTGCGCAATGATCAGGAGCTCGGTGACCTCGAGACGATGGCGCGCTTTCCGCCCTACGGCACGGCGGGCTAGCGCGACGCCGCAAACGCACACTCGTCGCATAACATACGTGTCAAATTCGGGGGGATGACCGTTGATGGACCACAAGCGCACAAACTCGGCCACCAGCGACGCGGAGCAGCTGCGTGCACTGGGCTACGTCTCGAATTTCGATCGGACCATGTCGAAATGGGAGAACTTCTCGCTCGGCTTCACCTATCTGTCGCCGGTGGTCGGCGTCTACACCGTGTTCGCGACGGCTTTCGTGAGCGGCGGACCCCCCATGTGGTGGACGTATATCGCCGTGGGAATGGGTCAGTTCCTGGTCTGCCTGATCTTCGGCGAAATAGTCTCGCAATTCCCGATATCGGGAGGCCTCTATCCCTGGGCGCGGCGACTGGTGGGCAAACGCTGGGCCTGGATGGCGGGATGGATATATGGCTGGGCGCTTTGCTGCACGATGGCCGGGGTCGCGACCGGCATCGCACCCTTTCTCGCCCAATTGTTCGGTCTTTCGACCACGCCCGTGGCGACGACCGTGATCGCGCTCGTGCTCATCGCCGCGACCACTTGCCTCAATCTATCCGGCACGCGGCTGCTCGCGCGGATGGCGATGTTCGGGTTCACCTGTGAAATCGTCGGCGCAATCGTGGTCGGCGGATATCTCCTCTTGTTCGCGCGCCATCAGACCTTGCACGTGCTCGTCGACACGTCCTTCGTGCACACAGGGAGCTACTGGCCGGCGTTCCTCGCCTCCTCGCTCGCCGCCATCTTCTGCTATTACGGCTTCGAGGCATGCGGGGATGTCGCTGAGGAGACACCGGATCCGAGTCGCATGATCCCCAAGGCGATGCGCATGACGATCTACATCGGCGGCGCCGCTGCGACTTGGGTGTGCCTCGCCTTCGTGCTCGCGATTCCGGACATCGGCGCGGTGATGGCGGGCACCGATCCCGATCCCATCGTCACCTTGCTTCGAGCAGCCATGGGCGAGACCGGATTTCGCGCCGTCATCCTCATCGTGCTGGTATCGTTCGTTTCCTGCCTGCTAAGCCTGCAGGCGGCCGCGAGCCGCCTGGTCTTCGCCTACGCCCGGGATCAAATGATCTTCGGCAGCCGCTTCCTCTGCCGCATGTCGCCGGGACATCACGTGCCGGCCAACGCGCTGCTCGCGATGGGAGCGATCCCCGCGGTGATCGCGCTGTCCTCGCTGTGGCTTTCGAACGCGATCGGCACCATCATCAGCTTTGCGGCGGTCGGCATCTACATCGCCTTTCAGATGATCGTGCTGGCGGCGCTGATCGCGCGCGCGCAGGGATGGCGGCCGGCGGGGCCTTTCACCCTGGGCGCGTGGGGCGTCCCGGTCAACGTGCTGGCGCTCGCTTATGGCGTAGCCGCCATCGTGAACATTCTCTGGCCGCGGCCAGAGACCCCGGCGGACCCGTGGTATACGGTTTACGGGATGTTGGCGACGACCATGGGCGTCGTGCTGATCGGGGCGGCGTATATGGTATTCGCCAAGCCCTACGCGCGCGGCGATGCGCCGGCCGGCGATGCACACTTGCTTGCCGCGCGAAAGCAGACGGCATCCGATCCGGCGGCAGATTGAAGGGGAACACGATGACGCAGTCGGCAACGACCATCACCGGGAAGAACGAGTTGAGTCGATCGCTCAAGGGTCGGCATCTGACCATGATCTCCATCGGCGGCATCATCGGCGCGGGACTATTCGTCAGCAGCAGCACATCCATCCTGCGCGGCGGCCCGGCGAGCTTCATCAGCTACGCCATTTGCGGACTCTTGATTCTACTGGTGATGCGCATGCTGGGAGAGATGGCGACGGCGCTCCCGCAAGTACGCTCGTTTACCGAATTCGCCCGTGCCGGCCTCGGCGAGGGGGCAGGGTTCGTGGTCGGCTGGCTGTACTGGTACTTCTGGGTGCTGGTCGTACCCGTCGAAGCGATCGCGGGCGCGAAAATACTCGGGCACTGGCTGCCGCAATTCACGCCGCTCGAGATCGGGCTCGGCCTGATGGCCATCATGACCGCCGTCAATCTGATGTCCGCCCGCTCCTATGCCGAGTTCGAGTTCTGGTTTGCCTCGATCAAGGTGGCCGCGATCATCGTCTTCATCGTCATCGCCGCCTCATTTGCCTTCGGCTGGACCTCCCCGCATGGCGCCACCTTCGGCAACCTCACCGCCTACGGCGGCTTCACCCCGAATGGCTGGATCGCGGTTCTCGCCGCCGTACCTACGGTGTTTTTCGCCATGACCGGCGCCGAGATCACCACCATCGCGGCCGCGGAATCGGCGCAACCCGGACGCGCCGTTGCGCGCATGGGTAGCGCCGTCATCCTGCGCATTCTCACGTTCTACGTGCTGTCCGTATTCTTGATCGTGTCGGTCGCTCCCTGGAATACGGTGCGCTCCGGCGAATCGCCGTTCACACTGGCTCTCGATACCATGCACGTGCCATGGGCCGGAACGATCATGACGGTCATCATCCTCACCGCCGTGCTCTCCTGCCTCAACTCCGCCTTCTACGTCAGCTCTCGCGTGCTTTTCATCCTGGCCGACCGCGGCGACGCGCCCCAGATCATGGTCAAGCTCAACAAGCGGCGAGTGCCCGTCGGCTCCGTCCTGATGGGGGCCGCGGCCGGCTTTCTCGGCATCATCGCAGCCACCGAAGCGCCCCAGGCCGTTTTCGATTTCCTGGTCAGCTCCTCGGGCGCTCTGGTGGTGTACGTCTACATGGCGATCTGCGTGTCGCAGATCACCCTGCGCAAGCGGCGCGAGCGGGCCGGAGAGCCGCCGCCCGCGGTGGTGATGTGGCTATTTCCCTGGTTGAGCTACGCGGCCATCCTCGCCATGGGTGCCGTGCTCGTCGCGATGGCCTTCACGCCGGCCATGCAGCAGGACTTCAAGGCTAGCCTCTTAACCTTGGCGGTGGCGGTGATCGCCTACGGCATCAAGCGGGCCCGTCAGCCCCGCAAAGCGCCGGCACCGGCAACCTGAGCCCGGGGCCGCCCGGGGCCG
>Ga0187890_10000147_pt1 | contig 49406 bp, 51 predicted proteins | sample June2016WEW_21_1_FD_133005 | JGI IMG/M metagenome (GOLD analysis project Ga0187890, IMG submission 133005) | Peatland microbial communities from SPRUCE experiment site at the Marcell Experimental Forest, Minnesota, USA - June2016WEW_21_10 | ecosystem: Environmental > Terrestrial > Soil >... | reverse complement strand
TGGCGGAGAGGGTGGGATTCGAACCCACGTGCCGGAATTACCCGACCATCCGATTTCGAGTCGGCGCCGTTATGACCACTTCGGTACCTCTCCTTGACACAAAAATTTATGTGATTTTAATCCACGTTAACTTAAGCCCCACAGCATTAACTTAAGCATTTTTCCCCATTAACTTAACCAATTTCGATCCTGTGAAGCGCTAAGCGACTCGACGAGAAATCGATTTGTCAAGAGCCCATTAGCGGCTGGAAAGGGTTATTCTAGCGCATCGGCATTAGGGTCGCCTCCAGGACGGAACCGGCCTGCCCTCACGGAACCAAAGCCATACGACCGTGCGTAACGCGAACACACAAATCTGGAACCGGTGGTCAAGAATCAGCATCGCGGCATCGGCCGTCGTGTTGTTGAACACCTGTTCACCGCTCCCGAGTTTGATCGACCAGGTCAAGACTCTCGGCGAGCTGCGCGTTGCGACACGTAGCGGCCCCTTGTCGTACTACCTCGCGCAGGACGGTACTCCACAGGGCCCAGAGTATGATTTCGCGCGGCGGTTCGCCGACGAGCTCGGCGTCACGCTCAAGATCACTCCGATGCGCAGCTACGGCGAGATCTACGCGGCCTTGAGCTCCGGTCGCGTACATTTGGCCGCCGCCGGTCTCAAGGTGCCGCAGCGGGCGATTTCGGGGATCGAGTTCGGCCCGACGTATCAGCGCGTGCGTGAGCATCTCATCTATCGCCGGGGCGCGACGCGCCCGGGGTCTCTCGCCGACATCGGCAACGGCGAGCTCGAGATCGCGGCGGGCAGCGCTCACTCCAAGGTCTTGTCTGCAGCTCGCGAGCAGCTGCCCGAGCTGGTGTGGGTCGAGGACGCCACCACCAACTCACAAGCCTTGCTCGAAGGCGTCGCGGACGGCACGATCGACTACACGCTCGCCGACTCGACCGAGTTTGCATTCGCGCACGATGTGCACCCGGATCTGCGCATCGCATTCGATTTCCCCGGCAGCCAGTCGCTCGCGTGGGCCGCGAGCGACCGCTATCCCGAGTTCCGTCAGGCCATGGGTGCGTATTTCGCGACTCTGAATGCGGACGGCGAGCTGGCTGCGATCGTGAATCGATATTACGGACACTCCGAAGATGCGCAGCTCGCCGAGGCGCCGGACTTCATGCGCCACCTGCAGAACCGGCTGCCGCTCTATAAGAAATGGTTCGAGGAAGCGGCGGACGAGAGCAGCCAGGATTGGCGCCTGCTCGCCGCCATCGGCTACCAGGAATCGAAATGGAATCCGCACGCCGCGTCGGGCTCGGGCGCGCTCGGTCTCATGCAACTGACGATGCAGTCGGCGACCGCCGTCAAGGTCGCCGACCCCGTGGATCCTCGCCAGAGCATTTTCGGCGGCGCGCGCTATTTCCACCGTCTTTACGAGAAGATTCCTGCACACGTGCCGGAACCCGATCGTACCTGGTTCGCGCTCGCCGCCTACAACATCGGCTATGGTCATCTCGAGGATGCACGAGTGCTCGCCCAGCGCGCCGGTCGCGACCCGGATTCCTGGGATGACGTGCGCGAGTTCCTGCCGTTGCTCGCGCAAGAGCAGTGGTACACGCAGACCGAAAACGGCTACGCGCGTGGCTGGGAGTCCGTGCACTACGTGGATAGCGTGCGCAGCTACGTGGACTTACTCGAGTGGGTCGCCACCGGCAGCCCGGTCGGCCGCAACGGCCCTGCGTTGAACTAGCGCGGCTCTAGCGGCGCGCCTCGAAGAAGCGCCGTAAGAGCGCCCGGCTCTCCTCGACGCACACCCCTCCGAACACGTCCACCCGGTGCGTCGCGCGCGGCTCGCGCGTCAAGTCGAACAGGCTTCCGCAAGCACCCGCCTTCGGGTCCCAGGCGCCGAACACCACCCGGCCCACACGCGCATTGACGGCGGCACCCATACACATGGCACAGGGCTCGAGCGTCACGTAGAGCGTCGCAGACTCGAGACGATAATTGGCGCGCGCGGCCGCAGCGGCGCGCAGCGCAACGATCTCGGCGTGCGCGGTGGGATCGTGCGTGGAGATCGGCTGATTCCAGCCCTCGCCGATCACTTCGCCCGCGACCACCAACACGGCGCCCACCGGCACTTCCCCGCACTCAGCAGCGCGTCCCGCGAGAACGAGCGCCCGTTGCATGAACTCGACGTCTTGGGATGCCCCTGTCGCGGCCATCGGTCAGCCCGACCGGTAGCGTGTCGCAAGCACCAACGCGTACACCGCGAGGAGGGCCGCAGCGCTGTAGGCAAGCGAATTGTGGATGCCGATGTGGGCGCCCAACAGGCCCACCGATAGTCCGCTGAATGTCCGCAGCCCATTGGCCGACATGGAAAACACTCCGATCACGCGACCGCGAATCTGGTCGGGCGCGTTGATCTGTACCAGGGCCTGCGCCATGGAATTGAATGCGAGCTCGACGAAGCCTGCGACGAACAACAGCGCGAGCGCAAGTGGGTAGTTGCGTGACCGGGCGAAGCCGCAGAGAGCGGCGCACCAGATCATCGCCAGTACGAACGCGGTGCGAGGTCGCGGCCTGAGCCAGCCGCGGGTCTCCAGGATCAAGCCGCCGAGCAGGCCGCCGGCCGCGTCGGCGCCGAGCAGCAGCCCGTAGGTGAAGTCCGGCCGCCCGTGCTTCAAGTCGCGCGCGAACTCGGGCATCTGCGCCTGGTAGGCGTTGCCCACGAAAAACGACGCGGCGCCGACCAGCACCGTCATGGACAGCAGCACGCGATCTCGCAACACCACCGCCATCGTCGAGGTCATGTCCGCGAAACTGCCCACGCCGGCGCGAGGCGGCCGCGGCTCCCTGGCCGCGGCGCCGTAAGGCGCGTTGATCAGCCAGATCAACAGCGGCGTGTAAATCAGCGCGTTGACGAAGATGCCTCGCGTCGGGCCGAGCCCGAGCAACAGCGCCGCCCCGACCAGCGGACCCACGAGAAAGCCGAGGTACCGGCCGGTCGCATTCAGACGCACCGCGCTCGGCAATTGACCCGGCTCGACGATCTGATGAATCAAGACCTGCGCGGCCGGCATCCAAATTACGCCGGCAAGGCCATGAACGATGAGCAGCAGCGTCGCCGCCCCGAGGGTGACCGAGTCGGTCGCGAACAGAATTCCCCAGGTGATGGAGACGCTGATGAACAGTAGCATGCCGACTTGAATGAGCCTGCGAATGTCGAAGCGGTCGGCGAGAGCACCCGTGAAGCCGGCCAAGAAGAGGTACGGTACCCAGTGCGAAATGACCGCGATGCCGCCCAGCGCGGGCGAGTGAAAGCGGTCGAACATCACCTTGTAGGAAATGACGTGCTCGATGTTGTCGGCCATCATGGCGGCGGTAGCGCCCGAGACATAGACGCGAAAATCGCGATTGGCGAAAGACGCAAAGGCTTGATGCGCAGGCGCGGTCGTGGGCGCGCGGGCGGCAGGGGTATCTGTATTCAATGGGGTCCGGACCGGAATTGCGTGGTGCCGCAATTGTAGCCGGTCGAGGTGGCTGCACAAGCGGTAGAATCGGCCTCGGAGCGGGGAAGATGGGTCGCGAAGAAGAGATACGATGATGCGTGCAATAGGGTTGCTGCTGGCGATCGCCGTCTCCGGACCGGCGCTCTGCGATGAGGGCATGTGGACGTTCGATCATTTTCCCGCAGAGGCGGTGAAGAAAGCGTATGGCGTCGACATTGCGCCCGCGTGGCTCGATCACGTGCGCCTCTCCACGATGAGACTCACCAATTGCACCGCTTCGTTCGTCTCTCCGGACGGGCTGATGATCACCAACCATCACTGCCTCGAGTCCTGCCTGGGCGAACTATCCTCGAAGGACGACAGCTTGATGGAGCGCGGTTTCATGGCCGCGGCGCGCTCCGCGGAACGGCGCTGCGCCACCCAGCTCGGCGATGTGCTGGTCTCGACGGAGAACATCACCGCGGCCGTGGCCAAGGCCGGCGCGGGCCTGAGCGATCGCGCGGCGAATGCAGCACGCAAGAAGGTCCTCACGGAGATCGAGCAAGCCTGCGAGCAGGCGAGTGCGAAGAGCCGTTCCGGCCGCGTCACCTGCCAAGCCGTGTCGTTCTACGAGGGTGGCCAGTACTTTCTCTATCGGTACAAGCGCTACGACGACCTGCGACTGGTGTTCTCCCCGGAAACCGACATCGCCGATTTCGGAGGGGATCCAGACAACTTTCAGTTTCCGCGCTGGAGCCTCGACTTCGCGTTACTGCGCGCCTACGAGAACGGCAAGCCCGCCGTGACTCCCAACTACCTGCGCATCGACTTTGCGGGGCCGAGCGCGAACGAGCTGGTATTCGTGTCGGGGCACCCTGGCTCGACGGCGCGTCTCGATACCCGCGCGCAACTCGAGTTCGACCGCGACGTCGTCTTGCCGCTCACGCTGCTGCGCAGCTCGGAACTGCGCGGAGGCTACATCCAGTTCAGCCGCGGCAACCAAGCGGACATGCAGCTCATCGAGGCGCCCTTGAGCAGCCTCGAGAACTCCATCAAGGTCAGACGCAAACTCCTCGATGCCTTGCATCAGGACGATTTGATCGCACGCAAGCAGGCTGATGAGGACACTTTGAAGGCGCTCGCGAAGGCGCCGGGAACCGCCGATCCCTGGGCGCAGATCGAATCCGCCGTGGCGCACGAGCGTGCGCTGTACCTGCCGTACACATTCATCGAGGGCGGTGTGGGGTTCAACAGCATACTGTTCCGCTATGCACGGCTGCTGCTGCGGGGAAGCGACGAGCGCGCCAAGCCGAACGATGCGCGATTGCGAGAATATACCGATTCCTCCCTGCCCCGGATCGAGCAGCAGCTGTATGCGCGCGTGCCCATTTATGCGGAGGTCGAGACGCTGACCATGTCCTTCTCCCTGCAGCGCATGCAAGAATGGCTCGGACCGGATCACCCGCTGGTCCGTCGTTTGCTCGCGAAAGACTCCCCGGAATCGCTCGCGACCCGAGTCGTCGCGGAATCGCAGCTCTACGATGCCGGCGAGCGTAGGCGGCTCTGGGAAGGCGGCCGGGCGGCGGTCGCCGCCTCCCGTGATCCCATGATCGAGCTGGTGCGATCGATCGACGGCGACGCCCGCGCCTTGCGCAAGCAATTCGAAGACGAAGTGGAGGCGCCGATCACCGCTGCTTCGGCCACGATTGCGAACGAGCGTTTCAGTGCGTTCGGCACTCAGGTGTACCCGGATGCCACCTTCACGCTGCGGCTCAACTACGGTACCGTTAGTGGGTGGGTGCGGGACGGAGCTCAAGTCGAGCCCTTCACTTACCTCGGCCGCGCCTTCGAGCGCGCAAACGGGGTACCGCCGTTCAAAATTCCCGATACTTGGATGAAAGTGAAAGACCGTCTGGACATGCGCACACCGTTCTGCATCTCGACGAGCAACGACATCGTCGGGGGCAATTCCGGGAGTGCGCTCATTGACGCCCAAGGCCGCATGGTCGGTCTCATGTTCGACGGCAATATCGATTCGATCGCGGGCATTTACTGGTTCGATGCGGCGAAGAACCGCGCAATAGCGGTCCATCCGGCAATCATCCGCGAGGCGCTCGAGCAAGTGTACGGAGCCAAGGCTCTGCTCGCGGAGCTCGGTGCATCGTGAGCCAGGGGGAGGCAGCCAAGATCGGCGGTCTGAGCGAGCCCGGAGAGTATGACGAGAGCATGCTCGCGCTTCTGCAGATCATCTGGGGCGACGGCTTCTTGTCGCCCGGAGGTCGCGAGGAGGTCGCTCGATTGCTGGAAGGCAGCTCCGTTGCCGGGTGCAAGGTGCTCGATATCGGCTGCGGCCTGGGTGCGATCGATATGCTGCTCGTGCGTGAGCATGGCGCGGGCTCGGTGATGGGAGTGGACATCGACCCCCACCTGATCGAGCGCATGCAGGAACGCATCGCGCGCGCCGGATTGGGCGATCGCATTGAGGGCCGTCGCGTCGATGGCGGCCCGTTGCCGTTCGCTGCAGCGAGCTTCGATGTCGTCTTCTCCAAAGACTCTCTCGTGCAGATCCCGGACAAGGCCGCCATCTTTGCGGAGATTCTGCATGTGCTGCGTCCCGGCGGTCGCTTCATCGCGAGCGATTGGCTGCGCGGCGGATCCGGAGCATATTCGGCCGAGATGATCGAATTTTTTCGGCTCGAAGGCATCGCTTACAACATGGCCTCGCTCGAGGAGAGCGCCGCTGCGCTGCGCACGGCGGGCTTTCGCGACGTCGAGATTCGCGATCGGCACACCTGGTACCTGCTGCTGGCGCGGCGTGAGCTTGAATCGATGGAGGGTGCGCTCCTGCCCTTGATCGTGAGCCGCATCGGTGAGGCGCGAGCGAAATATTTTATCGACGACTGGCGTCAGATGGTGCTCGTCCTCGAGCGCGGCGAGCTGCGTCCGGGACACTTGAAGGCCGTTAAGCCCGCCTGAGACCGCGCCCCCGCCGTGTCACGCAGCAACTGTGCCGCTGCAACATCCGAAGCCGATGGTCACGAACCCCGATGCGGCGGCGTGCGCCGATAGCGACACCTCATCACCATCCTCGAGGAAGCATCGCGTCTCGCCGGAGGGCAGCGTGATCGGCCGCCGCCCTCCTTCCGTGATTTCGAGCAGGCTTCCGTAGCCCGTGATCACCGGCTCGGATATTGTTCCGGTCCCGAGTAGATCCCCCGGACGCAAATTGCAGCCGTTCGAGGTGTGGTGCGCGACCAATTGCGCCACGGTCCAGTAAAGCGCCGTGGTCGAGGCGCGGCTCAGCCGATGCATCGTCATGCCGCTTTCGCGCATGGCGGCGCTGCGAATCGAAGCCTCGAGCGTGATCGCATAGGCCCCGCGCGCCTGGTCCTCGGCGCTCCACAAGTAATCCAGGGGCTTGGGATCGCCCTCGGGGCGCGGCGGCTGCGGCACGCGAAACGGCGCCAACGCTTCCGAAGTGATTATCCAGGGTGAGACCGTGGTTGCGAAGCTCTTGGACAGAAAGGGACCGAGGGGCTGATATTCCCAGGCTTGGATGTCGCGCGCCGACCAGTCGTTGAGCAGGCCCAGGCCCGCGACGTGGGTGTGGGCCGCCGCGATGTCGATGGGTTCCCCAAGGGCGTTGCCGCCGCCGATCCACACTCCAAGCTCCACCTCGTAATCCAAGCGGCGCGTACGGCCGAAGGCGGGCGGCACGTCCGGGGATTTGGTCTGGCCTTGCGGCCGGCGCACAGCGGTGCCCGATGCCCGCACCGAGGAGCTGCGGCCGTGATAGCCGATCGGGATGTACTTGTAGTTCGGCAGCAGCGGATTGTCCGGCCGGAACTGACGGCCGACGTTGATTGCGTGGTGAATGCCGGCGTAGAAATCCGTGTAATCGCCGACTTCCGCCGGCAGATGCAGCGCGCACGCCGATGCGTCGTGCACATGCGGCTCGACTCGCGCACGATGCGCTGCGTCGCTCAAGAGCGATGACAGCGTGCGACGCAGGCCGCCTCGCACAGCAGGCGCGAGCGCGAGCATCTCGTTCAGCCGACCCCTCGCGAGGGTCGGCCCGACCTCGCGAGGCAGAAGGTCGGCGACGGCCGGCAAGTCCAGGATTCCGTCGCCGATCGCGACGCCCACGCGCGGCTGCTCGCCCGGACGAGAGAAGATCCCGAGCGGCAGGTTCTGGATGGGAAACTCGCGGTGGTCTTGGGCGGACTCAACCCAGCTGCGCAGCGCCGCAGCGTGCGTTGCATCGATGCCGGACATCAATTCACCTTTGCCCGTGGGAAACCCGACCACACGCGGCCGTAATCCGCCTGTCGCGACGGCGTCTCCATGGCCCAGCGTGTGGGACGGATCACGTGCCGCGTCTCGAACATGAAAGCCATGGTGTGATCGATCTTCTCGGGCTTGAGCTCGCGGGCGACGGCGCGCTCGTAGGTCGCGGCGTCCGGACCGTGCCCGCTCATGCAATTGTGCAGTGAGGCACCGCCGGGATTGAACCCGCCCGACTTTGCGTCGTAGCTGCCCTCGATGAGTCCCATGAACTCGCTCATCACGTTGCGGTGAAACCAGGGCGGACGGAACGTATCCTCGGCCACCATCCAGCGGGGTGGGAATATCACGAAATCGCAGTTTGCCGTGCCCGGCGCCTCGGAGGGACTCGTCAACACCGTGAAAATCGAGGGGTCCGGATGGTCGAAGCTCACGGTATTGATGGTGTTGAAACGGCGCAGATCATAACGGTACGGAGCGAGGTTGCCGTGCCACGCCACCACATCGAGAGGCGAATGTTCGAGTTGCGTCGTCCAGAGCCGTCCGGCGAATTTCTGCAAGAGTTCGCAGCTCTCGGCGCGGTCCTCGAAACACGCACCCGGAATCTCGAAGTCGCGCGGGGCGGCAAGGCCGTTGGCGCCGATCGGCCCGAGATCCGGAAGCCGCAACAGGCTGCCGTAATTCTCCAACACGTAACCGCGTCCCCGCGGCTCGGCGAGTTCCACCCGAAATCGCACACCGCGCGGTATCACGGCGATTTCGAGCGGCGCGACGGCGAGCGCGCCGAGCTCGGTGACGACGCGCAGCGCTCCTTCCTGCGGAACCAGCAGAATCTCGCCGTCCGAGAAGGAGACCACGCGAGCGCTCATGGAGCGGTTCGCCGCGTACAGGTGAATGGCGCAGCCGCCGACGGACGGCGCTCCGTTGCCGCCATACGTGATCAAGCCGTCGACGAAGTCCGTGGGCTCGCCGGGATAGGCAAGCGGATCCCAGCGCAGGCGATTGGGGCTCGGCTGCACTTCCTCGAACGGCCCGGAACGCAGCAGGCTCCGCCCCGCATAGGGCTCGAACGGCGGGTGGCACGCGCTCGGCTGCAGCCGGTACAGCCAGCTCCTGCGGTTCTCGTGGCGCGGCGCCGTGAATGCCGTACCCGAAAGCTGCTCGGCATAGAGCCCGTATGGCACCTTCTGCGGACTGTTGCGGCCGACCGGCAGCGCTCCTGGAACCGCCTCGGTGGCGACGTAGGATCCGAATCCGCAGAACGTCGCCCCCGCGGGCGAAGCCTCAACGAGCCGGGTGGTGGCAGACATGGCGCGGCCCCATTGGTAACATTTGCAACTAGTATGGGCGCGGCCCGCAAAAGGTGTCAAATGTTACCAATCGCAGCGAGACGTGGGAATTCCAACGGCCGCCCTGAGACCGCTCGCCCGGAGCAGACCGGCGCCGCCGGTCTGTCACTCGAGCGGTTCATGCCATACCGGCTGTCCTACGCCGCCAACCTCGTGAGCGAGGCGATCGCTCAGCAGTACAGCGCCCTCTTCGACCTGACCATACCGGAGTGGCGCGTGATCGCACATGTGGCGGAACAGTCCGGAATCACACAGCAGGAGATCGGGCTGCGCACTCGTATGGACAAGGTGACCGTCAGCCGCGCCACCATCGCGCTCGTCGCACGCGGCTTCGTGTCGCGCAGCAAGAACGCCGCGGACCGCCGATCGCGCCGCCTCTGCCTGACGCCGGCGGGACGGCGGCTCTACGCCGCCATCGCTCCCAAGGCGCTCGAGCTCGAACGCGCCGTCTTCGGCCAGTTTTCCGCCGCGGAAATGGCGGCGCTCAGGCGATTCCTGCAACGCATCGACACCGCGGCGGCCGCTGCGATGTTAGCCAGGGCTGAACCAACCGCGTCCACTCGAGGAGCGTGACCCATGTCCGAGTATTCCGCCGACATCATCTGGCACCGCGGCGCCGGCGAGGCGTTCGTCGACTCGCGCTATAGCCGCGCACACGAATGGCGATTCGACGGCGGCATCGTCGTGCCGGCATCGAGCGCCGTCGCGTCCGTGCCGCTGCCTTACTCGAAGAGCGAGAATGTCGACCCGGAGGAGGCGCTGGTTGCAGCCGCTTCCTCCTGCCACATGCTCTCGTTTCTGTATGTGGCCGCAAGGTCGCGCTTCATCGTCGATGCGTATGAAGACCACGCGCTGGGCACCATGACCGCCGACGAGCGGGGCCGAAAATCGATCACGCGCATCGCGCTCAATCCGAAGATCCGATTCTCCGGCCCGCGCGCCCCCGATGCGGCCGGCGTCGAGCGCATGCACCATGAGGCGCACGAGCAATGCTATATCGCTAATTCATTGCGCGCGGAGATCACCGTGGTCGGCGAATGGAGTCACACGGCGGCCTGAGCCGGCTGCGCGTGCCTCATCTCGCTCATTGCCGCACGATCGCGCTGCCGCGGCCGCGCAGCACGTACTTCTGGATCTTTCCCGTGGCGGTTTTCGGTAACTCGCTCACCAGACGAAAGGCCGTGGGCACTTTGAAATGGGCGAGTCGGGCTCGCGCGAACTCGATGAGGTCCGCCTCGCTCGCGCGCGCGCCGGGTCGCAGCACGACGAACGCATGCGGTGTCTCGCCCCACTTCTCGTGCGGCATGCCGACGACGGCCGCCTCGAGCACCGCCTCATGACGTAAGAGCATCGCTTCGACCTCGATGGAGGAGATGTTCTCCCCGCCGCTGATGATCACGTCTTTGAACCGATCGCGGATCTCGATGTAGCCGTCGGGATGGACCACTGCGGCGTCGCCGGAATGAAACCATCCGCCCGCGAATGCCGCGGCGGTTGCATCCGGGTCGTTGTAATAGCCGCGCATCACGACGTTGCCGCGCGCCACGATCTCGCCGAGGGTCGTGGCGTCGCGGGGCACATCGACCATCTGCTCATCCACCACGCGCAGCTCGCCCGAAGTGATGAGCTCGACCCCTTGACGCGCCTTCACCACGGCCCGTTCCGACGGCGTGAGCGCGGCGTGTTCCGGAAGCGGCTCGCAGATCGAAATGAACGGCGTCGTCTCGGTGAGGCCATAGACGTGCGTGACCTCCCAGCCGAGCTGGCATTCCAAGCACTCGATGGTGGCCGCCGCCGGCGGCGCTCCCGCGGCAAACAGCTTGACGCCACGCCGCAACCGCCGCCGCTCGAGTTCCGGTCCGTTGGCGATCCCGATCAGCACGGTCGGCGCCGCGCACAGATGCGTGATGCGCTCGGCCTCGACGAGTGCATAGGTGTTGGCCGCGTCCACCTTGCGCATGCACACGTGCGCGGCCCCGGCGGCGGTCACGGTCCACGTGAAGGTCCAGCCGTTGGCGTGGAACATGGGCAGCGTCCACAGGTAGCGATCGGCGGGCGTCATGGGCCAATGTGTCAGCGTGCCCACCGAGTTCATCCAGGCATTGCGGTGGGTGATCATGACGCCTTTCGGACGCGAGGTCGTGCCGCTCGTGTAATTGATTGCGAGCAGATGCGTCTCGCTGATGGTTTCGCTGTCCGGCGCGCCCCGGCCCGACGTGTCCAGACACTCCGCGACCAGCGACTCGTACTCGAGCCACCCCGAGCGCCGCCCCTCCAGGGCGACGAAATGCCGCACCCCCGGCATGCGCGCTCGCACGCTGTCGATCAGCGCGAGGTAATCGCCGTGCACGCAGAGCACCGTGGCGCCGCAGTGATTTGCCATGTAGACGAAATCGTCCGCCGCGAGACGGTAATTCATCGGCACGATGACCGCGCCCCGCCGCGGTACCGCGTAGAACTGCTCGAGGTGTTGATGGGTATTCGGGGCGATGGTCGCCACGCGATCGCCCTTGGCGACACCGAGCGAGGCGAGCGCGGCCGCCCAAGCGTCGCAGCGGTCGCAAAACTGCTCATATGTGAAGCGCCGCGATCCATCGACCACGGCTTCGCGTGCGCCGTGGACCTTGCGGGCGCGGCGCATGAACTCCAGGGGCGTTAGAGGCGTTTCCATTAGCGATCTGCCGGCCGGGAAACTTGTTATGGCCTCGAGTGTGCTGCGTACCTCGAGCTTTGTCGAGCGTGGGGGCTAAGCGTCGAACCGCACCGCGGAGGTATTTCCCCCGCAGATGAGCACCCCGACCCGCTCGTCGGGCGCCGCCACGTAGCGACCCGAGAGAAGCGCCGCAAGCGCGGCCGCCCCGCCGGGCTCCGCGACCACGCGCAAGGTGGACCAGAGCCGCGCCTGAGCATCGAGGATGGCCGCATCGGGAACCAGCACCGTGCGGCTCACGAGTCGCTGGGCAATCGGAAAGGCGAGCTCGCCCACCCGCCGCGGCGCGAGCGAGTCCGCTGCAACGCCGCCCGCCTCGGCATCGACGGGTGCGCCGGCCTCGAGTGCCCGAGTCAACGTGGGCGCGCGCTCGGGCTCCACCCCCACGATGCGGATGCGCCCCTGGTACCAGGAAGCAATGCCGGCGATCAGCCCGCCTCCGCCCACCGCAACGAGCAGCGTGGTCAGATGGGGCGCCTGTGTTTCGAGCTCGAGGCCGACGGTTCCCTGGCCGCAGAGGGTCTCGACTTGATCGAACGCATGAATCGGCAGTGCGCCCGAGGCACTCGCCCAGGTTTCGCTGGCAGCCAGCGCATCGGCATAACGCTCGCCCGCCACTTCCAGTGAGGCGCCGTAGGCCTCGATCTGCTGCACCTTGGCGGGCGATGCGACGCGCGGCACGAAGATTTTGGCGGGAACACGACACTTCATCGCGGCGAAAGCCACCGCGGCTCCATGATTGCCACCCGAGGCCGCAACCACGCCCGCCGCCGGGACCTGCCGTGTCAGTAGGCTCGTGAACGCGCCACGCGCCTTGAACGAGCCTGCGTGCTGCAGCGATTCGAGCTTCAAGGTGAGGGGAGCAGCGGGCAGTGCAAAGTCCGCAGCGTCGACCTCGATCACCGGCGTGCGCCGTACGTGCGGCGCGATCGCTCGATAGGCGGCGCGAATCTCCACTGGGGTGATCATCTCGCCTTAAGATACGCGTTGATCTGCGCGGCCCATTCGTCGCCGGCCTTCGTGTCCAGCTCAGCCATGTGCGCGACCCAGGGATCCGCTTGGGGCTTCAGCGCGGTGCGCCGGTACGAAACGGCAACGTGCGTGCACTCGCCCCGCGGCGTGATGAGCAACGTGATCAGCGTGCTCATCGTGTTCTCGAGCACGTAGGCGTACTGCACGTGGCCGTCTTGCGGCTCGAAGCGGGTATTGACCCACACTGCGGTCCCGTGTTGCCCGGACACCGTGAAAACCATGCCTGGCCGATCCTCGGCGCGCGCCGGCCAGATGAAGCACGGATCCCAGCCCGGCGCCCACAGCCGCTCCTTGTGCGCGCCGAACAGCGGCGCCACCTCGGACATGGGCCCCTCTGCCAAGAACTCGAAGTTGCGCTCGCTGTGGGCGCGCTCGCACGCGGCGTGAGCGCAAACAGATGCCTTGGATTCCACGTTACTTCTCCTTCAGCCGGTGGCTGTCGGCCGCACGCAAGGACAGGCCGTAGATCTTTCTCAGCGCGACGATTTGCGCCAGAGTCTCCTTCGCGAACGGCGGCTTTCCCTCGAATGCATGCAATACGATGCCCTCGAGCAGATCGCCAAGCGAAAGCTCCTTGAGCTCCGCGAGCCCCTTCAGCACCTTCAGCAGCCGCTTCTCCATGCGCACGCCGGTCTGCACACGCTCGATCTCGACCACGCGGACACCTTTTGTTACCTTGTTATAATGGTAACAACGTTTAGGCGGCCCGGCCAATCGGGCGCCCTGGGAAGGACGCCTGCCGGTCTCACATGGGGGTAGCGGGGCTGCGCGGATCCGCGGGCAACGGAATGAATTCCTGGTTGTCGAGATCCGGCAGCTTCATGCGTCCGGCGCGCCAATCCGCCTTCGCCTGCTCGATGCGATCCCTCGAGGATGAGACGAAATTCCATTCTACGAAGCGCTCGCCGATCGGTTCGCCGCCGAGAAGCATGACGATCGCAGACTCGCAGGCGAGGACGAGGACGGGCTTGCCGGGCGCGAACACTAACATCTGGCCCGCCCCAAAGCGCCGACCCTCGATTTCGATCACACCGGTAACGATGTACGCGGCCCGCTCCGGATACTCGGCTGGAAGCTGAGCTTTGGCGCCCGCATCGAGCCTCCAGTGCGCATAGAACAAGGGCGAGAGCGTTTTCACCGGAGTGTTCGCGCCGAACGCCTCGCCGGCGATGAGGCGCGCCCAGAGCCCGCCACCCTCGTAGGTCGGCAGCTCCGCCGCCGGATGATGGGCGAAGGCGGGCTCCGTTTCCTCGTGCTCGCGCGGCAGGGCCACCCAGGCCTGGATGCCGTGTAGCTTTCCACCCTCCGCGCGCGCACGCTCGAATCGCTCAGAGTGCGTGATCCCGCGTCCCGCCGTCATCCAGTTGACCTCGCCGGGTCGGATGGCCTGCTCGGATGCGAGGCTGTCGCGATGCATGATCTCGCCTTCGAGCAGGTACGTGACCGTGGACAGCCCGATGTGCGGATGCGGCCGCACGTCGACGGAGCGCGGAATGCCCGGAGGAAATTCAATCGGGCCCATGTGGTCGAAGAAGACGAAGGGCCCTACCATGCGCCGTTGCGCGGCGGGCAAGACGCGACCGACCTCGAATCCGCCGAGATCGCGTCGTCGTTGCTCGATGACGAGATCGATCATGGACATGCACGCCTCCGGACGCAGATCGTGCGCGGTTAACGCTCTAGACGCAACAGGCTCGCGGCGGTGGCCACGATCGCATCCTCGTTCGAGCGCGGCGCCCATCCGAGCAGCCGCGAGGCCTTCTCGTGACTGCCGTTCTTGCTCTTGCCGAGCTCCGGTAGTAGCTCACGCACGGTCGGATTGAACAACGCCGTGAGGCGCAACACCCAGTTCGGCAGTGATCGAGTCGGTGCCCGCTTCGCAGCAGTGCCCAAGCGCTCGCGGAGCACGCGAGCAATTTCCAAAAGTGACATGAAATCACCCGCAGCCGCGAGAAAGCGTTCGCCTTTGGCGGCGGGATTGATCATGGCGCGCAGATGCAAGTCCGCCACGTCGCGCACATCGACGACCCCGAACACGAGATGGGGCGCCGCGGGCATACCGCCGTGGAGCATGCGTGCCACGATTTGGATGGACGAAGAAAGGTCTGGACCCAGGACCGGACCGAGCACGGCGACCGGGTTGACCACGGCGAGCTCCAGCGTACCGCCCTCCTCAGCGACGAATTGCCATGCGGCCCGCTCGGCCAGCGTTTTCGATTTCACGTAGGCGGCGGTCGTTCGGTCGATGATCGACCAGTCGCTCTCACCGAACGGTGCTTGCCGGGGAAGATGGCCGTAGCCGATCGCGGCGAACGATGACGTCATGACGACCCGCTTGACGCCTGCTGCCCGCGCCGCGCGCAGCACGCGCAGTGTCCCTTCGCGCGCGGGCACGATGAGATCGTCCTCATGGGCGGGACTGCGCGGAGGGAAGGGCGAGGCCACGTGCAGCACATACTCATTACCGTCAACGGCCTCTTGCCAGCCCTCATCCCGCTCCAGGTTGGCCGCGGCGAAGGAGAGACCCGGATTCTGGCCTGCTTCCTCGAGCACCTTACGAACGTCCGCGGCGCGCTCCAGCCTGCGCACCGTCGTACGCACGCGATGACCCGCCGCGAGCAACCCGAGAATACAGTGGCTCGCGATGAAGCCGGATCCGCCCGTTACCAGCACCCTGCTCATCGCCCGCCTCGCAAGACGCCGTGCGTTTCGATATGCGCCCTCCGTGCCGGTCAAAACCCGGCGCCGGGCTATTGTGGCATGGCCTCGAGACACGCCTCGAAGACTGCAGCCGGTTGGGCCCATTGTCTTGACAGGCAACCAAATGGTTCCATAATATTCGCATGGACGACGACGCCGTTTTTCGAGCCTTGGCGGACGCGAGCCGCCGGGCGCTGCTGGACAGGCTGCATGCACGAAATGGCCAGACGCTGGGTGAGCTATGCCAGGGGCTCGAGATGACACGACAGGCCGTGGCGAAACACCTCGCGATTCTTGCGGAAGCGAACCTCGTCTCATGGAAGCGCCAAGGTCGGGAAAAATTTCATTTCATCAATCCAGTGCCCATCAACGAGATTGCGGAGCGCTGGATCGGCAAGTTCGAGCAGCCACGCTTGAACGCGCTGTCGGAGCTGAAACGCAAACTCGAGGGGAACGACGATGAATAGCCTACCGGCAAGCAAGTTCGTATACGTCACATACATACGCACGACGCCCGAGCGACTGTGGACCGCACTGACCACCCCCGAATTCACCAGGCAATACTGGTTCGGTATGCATTGCGAGTCAGAGTGGAAAGCGGGCTCGTCGTGGCGGTTGATATTTCAGGACGGGCGAGTCGCCGACATGGGCGAGATCGTGGAGGCCGAACGACCCAAGCGTCTCGTGATCAAGTGGCGCAATGAGTTCAAACCGGAACTGAAGGCCGAGGGATATTCTCGATGCACCATCGATATCGAGCCGATCGGCGAGGCGGTGAAGCTGACCATCACGCACGAGATGGAGCGCCCCGGCACCGAATTTATCGAGGCGGTATCAGGGGGTTGGCCGCGTATCCTCTCCAACCTCAAGTCACTGCTTGAGACCGGCGAGGTCGCGCTGAAGGACAGGACTACCTGACCTTCAATAGATCCCGATGGTCATGGTCGCAGCATTGAAGATCGCGATGCAGCGGTCGTCTTGGGTCGAGACCAGCCAGTGCGCACCGATATGACTTTGCTGAGTAACGTGGCCGCTCGGAGGAAGTGAGGCGTAGAGCGCCCGCGACCCGGAAGGATCCAGCCAATAGAACTTCACGTGCTCGTCGCTGCGATTGACCACGGTCAGCATCGCCGGCTGGGGCGTGGGCTTCGAGGCATATTCGGTCTCTCGTTGACAGCGCTTGGCCTCGCCGAATTTGGCGCACGGAATTACTCCGTCAATGCTTCCCGAGCCGTGAGGTGCCGTTGTGCCTCATTTTTGGGCGGTCTCGCCTGCAGCCTGACGCAAGAAGAGAGCACGAATTTCCTCGAGCTCCGCAGCACCGATAGCGCTCGAATTCTTGTCGTCGGTCATGAATTCACGCTCCTCGTTTAAGTTGATGTGGCCCAGGTCTCAGGCCCGAACGCCGCGCAGGACGACGATGGCCTAACCGCGGCGAGTCAATCTATATCGACTGCGAAGCGCTTCAGGTCCGCGAGCGAGCAGTGGCTCAGCGCACCTTCATGGGTAGCGCGCAACACCACGCGCGGCGCACGTCCGGCTTGCAGCGCCTCCTGCCAGCGAGGTGCGCACAGACACCAGCGATCACCGGGCTTAAGTCCCGGGAAGCCGAATTCAGGCAGCGGCGTCGAGAGATCGTTGCCGCGGGACTTTGAAAACTCGAGAAAATCCGCGGTCATGACGGCGCAAAGGGTGTGGCTGCCGATGTCCTCGCGACTGGTGTCGCAGCAGCCGTCGCGAAAGAATCCCGTCATCGGGTTTATGGAGCAGACTTCGAGTCGATCGCCGAGCACGTTCTTGGGCTCGTTGCGCCGCCCGCCGCCGCCCTTCCCTGCGGAATCTTTCAACATCGGAGTTCTTTGCATCGTCGCTTCCTTCCCGACTGCGAAATTGTATGGTTGCTTGCCCCGAGCTTGTCCAGACGCGTATACCTACAAGGATGCCAGCCCGAGATGGCGAAACTGAAGGCAGTGACCTTGGATCAATCTCCCCAGGCCAAGCTGACGAGCCGCCGATCGTGGATCGGACCCTATCAGTAAACGCGCGTCGTCTGTGCATCCATCGTGGTGGCTTCAATCGCATCGGGCGTCGCTCGGTGTCCTGTCATCTGCAGGATGTGAATGCGGTAGAAAATCGGCGAACGCTGTTCCCGATGCTCAGTCGCGACGCAAGCAGTCTGCCACCACATCTCGCGTTTCTGCAGAACTTCGAGAGCGTGTGAGCGCGCGCCTTCGTATTCGGGCGCTTCCGGTAACTCCTCGTAGCGGCCAAAAACAATAACGCTCATCCACTGATAGTGACTCGTCCGTTCATCAACCTCCAGACACACGAGCGGATTGGAGCGCATCCACTCGATCTTTTGCCCTAGCGTCGTGACACCGTAAAGGTGATCTCCATCGTATGAGAAATAGATTGGAACGATATATGGTTGATGACCGCGTGCGCACGCCAATCTGCCAAAGTCTGTTTGCCCAAGTGCGGCACTGCAGTCGTCCTTAGTCATCTCTTGAATCAGCATCCCAAGTTCTCCCGGTCGGAATTTCCTGGAGCCTTAGCCTAGTCCACCGATGATTCTGCTAGCAACTCTGGCTTGGTGGCCCGGCTACAGTTTCTACTTTCTGGCGCGCTATGCTACCGCTATCCGCGAGAGGCCGCTTCGGCGTCATCACTTTGATCGCTTGATTGACCGGTTACGGCCGGGAGCCGCAGGATCCACAGCTGCCCATGCGAAAGTTATCCGTTAACATTAGGTGAGTCTCGATCCTTTCTTGCCCCTCGCGAAAACAGGAATTGATATGCCGGATACTTTGCTTCTGCTGCGTGTGGAGCATCGAAACCTGAGTAAATTGCTCGGATTGATCGAAGATCAAGTGGCGGCCGCCGACACGGGCGCACCGATGGACAGGGATTTGCTGAGCCTAGCGTGGGAATATTTCTCCGACTATCCGGACCTATGTCATCACCCAAAGGAGGACCTCGTCTACGAGCTCTTAAGTAGACGCGACCCGGGCTCATGCGCTGGCCTCGGAAATCTGACCGCCGAGCACCTTCGGCTACACGAGCTGACGGAGGCGTTCGGCGAGGCGGTGCGTCGGTTGCGCGAGGAACCGCAAGCGTCGGAGCCAAGAGCGCGAGAAGTGATTCGGGAATTTACGGAGCGCTACCGGCAGCATATGAACGGGGAGGAGGAGCGGTTCTTTCGGCTGGCCGAGGAACAATTGTCCAGGGACGACTGGGCTACCCTCGATTTTGCGATGTTCGATCGGGACGATCCACTGTTCCACCCTGCGGCGGAGGAGCGCTTTTCGGCCTTGCGTCAGCGGATCGAGGCGCTGAGCGTGCAGGGGAAAGCACGCGGATCCGTACTTGACGCTGGCAATCGACTGCGGGAACTGTCGGGAGTCGATAATTTCAACGAGTTGATGAAATCGGCGGGAGTACCCTTTCGTCTGGGCCACCTCGCGGAGGGTGGATACGGAGTTGAGCGTGACCGCGAGCTGTTGCTTTATATCCCCGAATGCTCCGCGGAGCGCGCCGCGTGGTGTGCGTATTGCTATCTCTGCGGCCGTGGTTGGCCATGGATCCGCCACTCGGCTAATCCTTAACCGGGATCGCCGATGTCTCTTTCGCTCCTCGGCGGGTCACGACCCGAATGCGTCTTTGACGGGCGTCCGCTTTGCGGTGTTTGTAGCAACTACTCCCACTCAATTGTCTCCGGCACATATAAGCACCTAAAAACACGAGACTTTTTTTCAGGGTACGCTAAATTTACCGTCAAATACACCGTCGAATAATCTCGCTTGGCACCGATAGACGGCGATAGATGCCGAACGACTCAACCGGGTTGTGCTCACCCGCACTCCCTGTCGGGTGCAAGCAATGCAGATGTCTTCAAAGGTATACAAAACCGTTCTACCGGACTGCGGCCGTGTCACGTCGGCCGCGCGACACGCAAGCCGGAAGTGTCATGCGACCTAGCGTCGCTCGTACCCAGAGAGGAATGCCTCGACCGCGCGCCGTACGGAGCCGCTGAGGCTCTCTGGCTTCACAGTATCAATCACGCCTAGAAGGACACGGTGCAGCAGTTCTGATTCCAGCAGACTCAGGAGGTGAATCGCGGCGATCTTCGGATCGGCAGTTCGGAGTGCGCCGCGCTTCATTACCTTTCTCAAGAATTCAGCGACCTGTTTCTCAAGGGGCACCGTCGCCTGCTCGAATGACAGTCTCCCAATGTCCGAGTGCCGAGATTCGGCAATCGCCAGCCGTCTCACTGCAATCGCGTCAGCTGAATAGAGTACAAACATGAATTTTTGCCCGAAACTCACTAGCTCACGCTTCAAGTCATCTGTATCCGCGTCGAGTTTACCGGTGATTGCCTCTAATTCGAGTTCCTTTGCTTGGTGCATGACCTCGAAAAAGAGTTTCTCTTTCGACGGGAAGTAGTTGTACAGCGTCGCCTTCGATCCGCCGATCCGCTCACGGATGTCCGACATGGAAGCACGCTCGAAGCCGACCTCTCGAAACACTTCAGTGGCAGCTTTGATGATGGCCTGGCGTTTTGATTCAGTTTTGGTTTTCATGGGGTTTCGCAGGTGGGCGTTGGGCCCTGGATCGGCTTTTGTAGTGAAACGGTTGGCGCGTAGGCTCTGAGAAATGCGTCTACGGCCCGTTGTGCCGCCAGCATCGTCTCCTTCTCATCGGGCGCTGCCTCTCGCACGTGCAGGAGCAACGGTTCAAGGATTTCCGCCTCAAGCAGCGCACCGAGATAATCGGCTGCCAGATCAGGGTCGTCTCGGCGGAGCAGGCCCGATTCCATGCATGCGGCCAGGAATATAGAAACCTGCGACCGCAATGCGGTGATCTTGTCGAAGAAAAGCTTCCCGCTGCCGCAGCGCGCCGCCTCGGCGATCATCAAGCGACGCACTTCCAACTGTTCGGGTGAGCAAATGAAGTTGAGCACGCTCGTGCCAAAATTTCGAAGCGCGGCTTCCGGATCTCTCCGGGATGCGTCGAGGTGCCTCAGCGTGTCCGACATGTAGTTCTCTAAGGCCGCCATCATGCATTCGACGAAGAGTTCTTCCTTCGAAGGGAAGTGACTGTAGAGGGTCGCCTTCGAACCTCCGACGTGAGAGGTGATGTCAGCCATCGAAGTCCCGTCAAATCCCTGCGCGCGGAAGAGTTGATAAGCGCTTTCGAGAATTACCTGTCGCTTGCTGTCGCTTTTACTCATAACTTGGTCGCTTCCACACGGGTACTGAACCGTTCGGTACATTTTTGTTGACATCGGCCTTAAAGTCAAGGTACTGTACCGTACAGTTCATTTTCGGAGCTTGACACTGATGGAAACCAACAAGAGTCCACGTTTGGAGATGCAACGTTGCCGTCGCACCCTGCTGCTAGCTGTCAGTCTCGCGCTGGCCAGTGGCTGCGCGCAGATCCCCCGACTCGATCCGCCCCCTGCTATGAAGAAGGTCGACGAACTCGGCAGTTCACAGTCCTTCGCCGCCCCCGTGGCCGATTGGCCAAGCGATCAGTGGTGGCGCGCCTATGGCGACCCACAGCTCGATGCACTTATCGAAGATGCGCTGCACCACGCGCCCGCCCTCGCCGTTGCCCAAGCACGCCTCGAGGCCGCAGCCGCGCAGCTTCAGAGTACTGGCGCCACGCGCCGGCCCGAGGTGGCGGCATCCGTCGATCTTGCCGAGGCCAAGCAGAGCTACGACTTCGTGGTTCCACGTCAGGCCCTGCCGCAAGGCTGGAACGGCTATGGGACCGCCACCCTCAATATGTCCTACGAGATCGACTTCTGGGGCAAGAACCGAGCTGCACTGGCGGCCGCAGTCTCGGAGCAGCACGCGGCTGAGGTCGAGATCGCGCAAACGCGTCTGATTCTCTCGACCTCGGTCGCCTCCGCCTACGCCGGCCTGTTGCACCTGTACACGCTGCATGACAACGCGGCCGACACGCTCACGCTGCGCATGCAGACGGTCGCCTTGTTCCGGCAGCGCCATCAGTTCGGCCTCGAAACGCTGGCCAGCGTGCGCCAGGTTGAGGCACGGCAGGCGGCCGCCCAGGGCGATTTGCTCGCGATCGACGAGCGCATCCGTCTGCAGAGGAATGCCATTGCGGCGCTCCTAGGCGCCGGCCCGGATCGGGGCCTGGAGATCACTCGCCCGAAAGTCGCCTGGGCGGGTTCCCAGGGATTGCCTTCGAACCTCTCCCTCGAGCTTCTGGGCCGTCGTCCCGACCTCGTCGCCGCGCGCCTGCGCGCTGAAGCCGCTGCACACCGAATTGATCAGCGCAAGGCCGGATTCTACCCGAGTGTCAACCTGCTCGCGGTCGCGGGCTTCCAGTCCGTCGGCATCGACAACCTCTTCAAGGCGGCCTCGCAGTCGGGCGCCGCAGGTCCTGCGATCTCATTGCCGATCTTCAATACCGACCGACTCCAGGGCCAGTTCAAGGGCGCGCGAGCGGAGTATGACGCTGCCGTCGCCACGTACAACGGAACGCTCTCCGAGGCGCTACACGAAGTAGCCGACGCAGCCACGAGTCGCAAGTCCCTCGATGAGGAGCTCGCGGCCGCCCGGGCTGCCGTGGCCGCCGCGACGGAAGCGCACCAAATCGTTCGCTCGCGGTACGAGGGAGCGCTAGCGACCTATCTGGACGTCCTATCAGCGGAGGACTCGCTGATATCGGCGCGCCGCTCTGAGGCTGAGCTTGAGACGCGCGCGCTGATTCTCGATGTATCTCTGGTGCGAGCACTGGGCGGCGGCTTCGCACCTGAACCCCTGAGCAACCCCACCCGTAACCCCCAAACCTAAACATCTTCTCTAGGAGAACCGCCATGGATATGCAAGCTTCAACTGTCCACGAATCGACAGCCGACGCGTCACTAGTCAAACCCCGTAAGAAACAGCGCGCCGTGCTGTTCTCGCTGCTCGGCCTGGCCGTGGCGGCCGCCGGCGGAGGTGCCGTCGAGTACTGGAGGTTGGTCGGTTCCCGCTTCGTTAGCACCGACGATGCCTACACCGCTGCCGAGGTAGCGCAGGTGGCCTCTGAGACCGAAGGCTCGGTTATGCAGGTCAACGTGGTCGACAGCCAGAATGTGAGGCGAGGCGATATTCTCGTCAACATCGACGACACGGACGCAAAGCTGGCACTGCGTCAGTCCCAGGCGGATCTTGCCCGCGCCCAAGCGCAGGTGATCGCAGCCATCTCGGATGTCGAGCGCACTGGCATAGACCTGAAACGCCGGGAGGCCCTCGTGTCCTCGGGCTCGGTGTCGGGTGACGAACTCACAAACGCCAGGAACCGCGCGAGCGGTGCGCGGGCTTCACTCGATGCCGCTCGAGCGCAGGTCGCTCTCGCCCGCGCTCGTGTCGACAAGTCAGAAGTAGACCTCGGTCGCACGGTGATTCGAGCACCAATCGATGGCGTCATCGCGCGCCGGCAAGTCCAGCTCGGTCAGCGCGTCCAGCCCTCCATGCCGCTCCTGTCCGTTGTGCCGATCGACAAGGTTTACGTCAACGCGAACTTCAAAGAAGTGCAGCTCGCGAAAGTTCGCGCCGGACAGCGCGTCGAACTCACGTCCGACCTGTATCGCGGCAAGGTGGTGTATCACGGCGTCGTCGAAGGGTTCGATGGCGGTACCGGTGCTGCCTTTGCCCTGATCCCTGCGCAGAACGCGACCGGGAACTGGATCAAAGTCGTGCAGCGCCTACCGGTCCGCATTCGTCTGAATCCAGGGGAGCTCGCAGTCCATCCGCTGCGCGTCGGGCTGTCGATGGATGCCAAGGTCGACCTCGGCAGCAATTCCTGACCCCGCCCCTCCACCCTTGAGAGACTCTGCCATGACACACCCTGCCATCGATACCAAGGACCCGCCCTCTCTTGAGGGTGGGATGCTCTGGACCGCCGGCATCGTCCTCGCGCTGTCGAACTTCGTCGCAGTGCTCAACATGACGATCGCTAACGTCACCGTGCCAAACATTGCCGGCGCCCTTGGCGCGGGCTCCAGCCAAGGCACGTGGGTCATCACCTCTTATGCCGTCGCCGAGGCGATCACGGTGCCACTCACGGGCTGGCTGTCCGGCCGCTTCGGCGCAGTGCGGCTATTCTGTACAGCGGTCGTGCTGTTCGGCCTCTGCTCGCTCCTATGCGGCTTGTCCACTTCGCTCCCGATGCTGCTCGGTATGCGGGTGCTGCAGGGGATGGCGGGCGGTCCGCTCATGGCGTTATCGCAGACGCTGCTGCTACGCATCTTCCCCAAGCACCAGTCTATGCAGGCGATGGGCCTGTGGGCCATGACGACGCTGCTCGCGCCCGTAGTCGGCCCGGTGCTCGGCGGATGGCTGTGCGACCAGTACTCTTGGGCCTGGGTATTCCTGATCAACGTGCCCATGGCGCTGCTCTTCGGTGTCATCGCCTGGTTCATGCTCAAACGCTACCAAGAGCCGCCGGTCATCAAACCCGTTGACAAGATCGGCATGCTGCTCTTGATTGTTTGGGTTGCGGCGCTGCAGATCATGCTCGATGAGGGCAAGGATCGCGACTGGTTCTCATCGATTGAGATTCGCGTGCTCGCCGTTACTGCCGTGATTGGGTTCCTCTCTTTCTTGTTTTGGGAGCTGACCGAGGAGTACCCCATCGTCGACCTGCGCGTCTTTCGGCATCGCGGATTTTCTTCATGCATGCTAGTACTATCCCTGGCTTTCGGTGCCTTCTTCGGCATCAACGTCCTAACGCCGCAGTGGCTGGTCTATAACATGGGATACACCACCACCTGGGCCGGACTCGTGGTGGCTTGGGGCGGCCTGCTATCGGTCGTATTCTCGCCAATCGCTGCCAAGCTCGCGAACAGAATCGATCCGCGCATCCTCATCTTCATCGGCTGCGCCTGGCTCGGCATCGACACCTTCTGGCGAGCCTACGCGAACTCCGACATGAGCTACTGGGTGATCATCGTTCCGCTGTTCTTCATGGGTGTCGGCATGCCGATGTACTACGTGCCGCTCACCGGACTCGCTATGGGCTCGGTGAACGAGGAAGAAACCGCCTCGGCGGCCGGTCTCATGAACTTTGTACGCACGATTTCCGGTGCCATCGCCACCTCACTGGTGACGACCTCCTGGCAGAACCGCACGATCATTGCGCACGCCAAGCTTGCCAACGTCGTCGATCCTACGGGCCAATTAGCCGGCTCGCTTCCCCCGGGCACGAACGGACAGATCATCCGAGAAATGTTCAACAACCTCGTGACGAGCCAGAGTCTGATGCTCGCGACCAACGGACTGATGATGGTGATTGCCGTCGTCTTCGTCGCCGCCTCGATAATGATCGTGCTTGCCCCAAAAGCGGCACGCGTGGTCGATCCGGCAGCGGTCGGGCATTGAGGTCTTGACGTGACGGCACGCAAGGGGCCGCCCCGAGGGCATCGCGATTACAGCAATCGCATAGTAATCTCGGCATTCGTCTTCGCGCTCTTGTATCTGGGACGATGCGTGCTGATGCCGCTCGCGCTCGCGATCATGCTGAGCCTGTTGGTGGCACCGCTTGTTCGCGCGCTGCGGCGCCTACGAGTCGGCAGAACCGCTTCAGCGCTCATTGCGGTGGCGGCATTGAGCATAGCATCCATGAGTATTGCAGCGGCGCTTGGCAGCGAAATCCTGCGCGTAGCTGAGCGCCTTCCTCAATACAATTTGAATGTGCGACTCAAACTGCAAGCTCTCGAAAACACGGCCGTGGGCCCGCTCGGGCGAATTGCTGACGAAACGAGTCGACTCACAGAGGTCCGCCCATCTCCGGAGGCGATCCCCGGCCCGGTCGGTGATGTTGAGCGATCCCGGCGGACCGCGCCCTTGGGGGCGACGGTACTCCAGCCACCACAATTCGCGTCGCACCCGTCACAGCTGCTGTGGAGGCTTCTGACAACCGTGTGGGGGCCGCTCCAATTCGCAGGTATCGTAGTCCTCGTTCTCGTCTTCGTTCTAATGGAGCACGAATCGCTGCGCGACCGATTCATCCGCATCGCCGGCGCGACCGACATTCGCTCGGCCACTCTCGCACTGAACGATGCCGGCGACCGGCTGTCCAGGTATTTTGTTTCGCAGTTCCTCGTCAACCTCGCCTTTGGGTTGACCATCTGGATGAGCTTGAGCCTGCTGCACCTTCCGCAGGCCCTGTTGTGCGGAATCCTTGCAGGGACACTGCGCTTCGTGCCCTACGTGGGTGTGGGAATAGCCGCGCTGCTTACCGGCGCCCTCGCCTTCGCAATCGCTCCAGGATGGATGCTTGCGCTCATCACATTGGGTGTTTTCATCCTGCTCGACATCATCGTGGGACAATTGCTGGAACCACACCTTTATGGTCATGCAACAGGGTTGTCCCCCCTCTCGGTGGTGGTGGCGGCAATCTTCTGGAGCTCACTTTGGGGACCAGCCGGGCTGGTCCTCTCCACGCCGCTCACCTTGTGCCTGCTTGTTGCTGGGCGGCACGTGAAGGAACTAGGCGTGCTCGAGGTGCTATTGGGCAATGCGCAGCCGTTGACGCTACCGCAGCGGTTCTACCAACGGGCGCTCTCGGGAGATCCCCATGAGATCGTCGCCGACGCGCGAGCCTTTCTGAAAACGGATTCGCTAGCGGCGTACTGCGATCGCGTGATGATTCCGGCGTTGCACTTTGTACAGATCGACGCGGAGTCGGGTGCGATCACCGGTGAACAGCAACTTAAGATTCGGCGCGTCATCATCGATGTTGCCGCCGCACTCAGCGGTGACGGCGGCAAATTCCTGCCACGCCGTGGTCGAGGGGCAGTGCTCGCGGAGGTCAATGCCGGCCGCTGGCTGCGTCAACAGCGTGAGCAGCTGACCGGTAAATGGCAGGGCCCGCTCGGTGTTCCTAAGGGCTCCATCGTCATCTGCATGGGGGTTGGCCTGCCGGCCGACGATCTTGCGACCGAATTGCTCGTTCGGTTGTTGCGTATCGAGAGAATAGATGCCCGACATTTCTCGCCCGCGGAGATGGATGCCGGATTGCCACCTGGCGCGCACCCCGACGGCGTTTCCATCGCATTCCTGGTAAGCGCGTTCTCCAGCCCGGAACGCCAGCGCGCCCATTCGATCACTCAACAGCTTCGTGGCCTGCTTCCGCACGCAAACGTCGTTAGGGTCCTTTGTCCAGGAATTACGACCCCACGTGAGTCCGGTAAAAGCGCCGATCAAGCCGAACCCCTCGTGAGCTCTCTTGACCAGGCAATAAGGATATGCAAAGCCTGGCACGCCGGGCACCATGACGATCGCGATGCACCGCTGGGGTATCCCCTGGCGCACGATGTACGATCCGCATGAAGAACGTTCTCGAAGGTCGTCGACCGCACTTGGATACGGGTGGTTTAGTCGTCAAGCCGATGGCTTGCTTGCCATGCTTCCATGAAGGTTCGGAGACCGCTACCCAGATTGGCCGACTCCTACCGGCCTCGACGACACGGCCGTCTCGAGCCAACGGCTCATTGGCTAATAAGCCGCCACTGGTATTACGAAGAACCCTGCCGTTTAATCACATCGCGAGCACGACGAGCCGAGTTATTGCCAGTTTCCCCGTCAATCCCGCCCTTACGCGCCAGCCGGCAACCATGGCAAAATAAGGGGAGGCGCTGCTCACTCCCACTCAATTGTCTCCGGCAAGTATAAGTATCTGAAAACGGGTGGTTTTCTGGCGGAACGTGCTGAATTTACCGTCAGATATACCGTCAATTCATCTCGCTTGAGCGCGATAGACCGCGATAGATGCCGAAAGGGTGTTCTCTTTGGAATGACCTGACATCGCGGAGTTGGCGCATACGCCTGCCAGCGGTATAATAACTATACCTTAATTATACCGTTCAGCGAATTTGCAAAGCATCATGGGTTTCGAATACGACCCGGACAAGAGCGCTGAGAACAAGCGCAAACATGGCATTGACTTTGAGGTGGCTCAGAGACTTTGGGCCGACGCCAGGTTGGTGGAGATTCCCGTTCGCACTAGTGATGAACCCCGTTCGTTGCTCATCGGGAAGATCGACGAAAAGCACTGGTCCGCGATCATCACTCGACGCGGCGACAACATTCGTTTGATTTCCGTGAGGCGGTCACGGGATGAGGAGGTGGAACTTTATGAAAGCGAAGATCTTTGATCGCAAATTTGAGTCTGGCGGGAAAATCCTTGACCACGTCGACCTCAGCAGCGCTCGGCGTATAGGCGCGGATGCAAAGCGGGTAAATGTGGACTTCCCTGCTTGGATGGTGGATTCCCTTGACCGTGAAGCGCGTCGACTTGGCGTGACGCGGCAGTCGCTGATCAAGCTCTGGCTGGCCGATAGGCTTCGTCAGCCGATCGTTGCCGCGAAGAGGTGAGCCCGCGCGCCCACTTCGGCCTCTCGCGAGCGTCCGCGCAGCGGCAATCAAAATCCGTACGCTACCCGCGCTACGGTGGGAAGTTCAGCTTCTGTAACAGTGCTGAAAACCGCGCATCCGAGTGTAATGATGCGAACGGCGGATCGATCTTGAGATGCGTAAGCCCTCCATCCTCCTGGCGGTAAGCCCGCTCGAGCCACTCGAACGCCTTGTCTTTCTCGCCTCGCCAGGCATAGACCTCGGCGATCTGATAGGCGCCATCGGCTGCACCGACGCTGATGAGTTTTTCGAGCGCCTGTTGAGAGTCTTTGGCGTGACCCAGCGTATGTTGGGCCATCGCCATGACGGTAAGTCGGAAAATTTTAAAGGATATGCCCTGGCCCGTCGCGAGCGCGTCCTGCGCCTTCCCGTCGAGGAGCTGTAGGACCGCAAGATTGTATTGGCTGTAAGCGTCTGCCGGCTGAGTCGCCAACGCGTGACGGAACGCTTCATACGCCGCCGGGTAATCCCGCGCGGACGTCAATACGAGGCCAAGATGCTGCCAGACACTGCCGGACAACGGATCGAGCTCGCTCGCTTTTCGAAGCATCGCCACCGCATCCTTGTCACGCCCGACATCCCCTAGCACGGCGCCATACCTCCCCAGTACCTGGCTGTTCGTCGGTTCAAGCGCCGCTGCGTGCTTAAAGTCAGACTCCGCACCGGTCCAGTCGAAATGTTGGTCGTATCGTAGAACCCCTCGGGTCGAGTAGCCGTTCGCGAGACCCGGATCAAGCTCAATCGCCTGATCGGCGGCCTTATCTGGGCGCGGTCGCCTGTCTGATCTCCCACAAAGAACTCCGACATCGCAAGACCCGCATACGCATCGGCGTAGCGCGGATCGAGGCTGATCGCCTTCTCGTATGCCTCGATGGCCCCCCGATAGCCGGCCGCGGTGCCCTGATCGTGAAGCTGCCGACCGAGCAGGAAGGCGTTATAGGCCTCGGGGTTGGTTGTGCCGTGGGCGGCGGCCACCACCGCCGTACCAGCGAGTCTGACTTTCAGGGCCGAGACCACGGCGGTGGTGATCTCGTCCTGGATCGCGAACACGTCCTTGAAGTCCCGATCGAAGGTCTCGGACCGTAACGGCTGCGCGGTGTCGGCGCGGACGAGCTCGGTCGTGACCCGCAGCCTGTCGCCCGACCGGCGCACGCTGCCCTCGAGAATGTTCGCGACTTTCAGCTTCGCCGCAATCGTTGCCACATCGTCGGACTTGCCCTTGAACGAGAAGGACGAGGTGCGGGCGATGACTTTGAGGCCCGGTGTCCTGCCGAGCTGCTCGATGAGCTCTTCGGCGAGACCATCGGAGAAATACTCCTGGTCCTTCTTCTCGCTCATATCAGCAAAGGGCAGTACCGCGACCGACTTGTCGGTGATGCCCTCACCGGCAGACGCGGCGGGCTTCGACACCAGGAAGCGCTCAGCGAGCAGATAGCCGATACCCAGAATCAATACGGCGCTCACGACCCAGGGCAGCACAGAGCGATTCGCTTTCGGCCGCGGCGATACCGACGAGCGCGGACCGTTCGTCACGGGGACATCTGTGGGCGTGGCTGTTACCGGAGTCACTACGGCGGGAGCGGCTCCAACAGGTTCTATCGTCAGAAGTCGCATAATGCGCTCGGCGAATGCCGGTGGCGTCTCACCGCCAGGCAGCCGCGTCCATTGCACGGCGGCGAACGAATCGGGAACGTCGGCGCTGGCTTCCCCGGTATCGTCAATACAAACCGGCACCAAAAAGCTGCGGCTCTTGCCCATCAATTGGGTGCGGCTGTCGGCGAGGCGCCATTCCAGTCGGAAGTAACCCTCCCCACGTGCCTGGGTGTTCCGCGAAATCAGCGGGACGAACAGGGCACAGGCTTTGATCTGCTGCCGAATGGCGGTGTCCCAGGCGTCCCCACCGCGCAGCTCGCTCTGGTCGAACCAGACCTCGATGCCCGCCGCGCGCAGCGCATCGCAAATGCGCCGGGCAGCTTCCGCGTCTTGGGAGGCATAGCTGAGGAAAACCGCCCTGCCGGAGTCGGTCACGAGACTCCTCTTCGCGAGAGTCGCTTCCCATTGTGTCGTTCGAGGCAGTCGGCCATGCACTGGACTCTTCGTTTGTCGCTGATAATGCTACCCGAAGCGGCGAGCGGCCGCTGGCGGGCGGTCTTTGTCAGGGTACTGAGCGTCCCGGTTTGGCCGGGAGCGGCGGTAGCGACCTCCCCGATACCGGCTGTACGCACCTATCGGCGGTCAGCTCCCGATACGCACCCGGCGACAGAGGGCCGTGGGCGTAGATGCGATTTGGGTTTTTGCCAGTTTCACCCTGGTTTTCGCGCTTACGGATAGACCGCGCGCCGTGGCAAACTCTGAAGGCAGCCCTCTCACTCCCACTCGATCGTCGCCGGCGGCTTGCCCGAGACATCATAAACGACCCGCGAGATTCCCTTCACTTCGTTGACGATCCGGTGCGTGACGCGATCGAGGAAATCGTAGGGCAGTCGCGCCCAACGCGCCGTCATGAAGTCTACGGTCTCGACCGCGCGTAGCGCGATGACGTGATCGTAGCGGCGCCCGTCGCCCATGACGCCTACCGAGCGCACCGGCAGAAACACCGCGAACGCCTGACTCACCTTGTCGTATAGATCCTCGCGGCGCAGCTCCTCGATGAAGATCGCGTCCGCGCGGCGCAACACGTCCGCATACGGCTTTTGAATCTCGCCGAGAATGCGCACTCCGAGACCGGGACCCGGAAAGGGATGCCTGCGAACCATCTCGACCGGCAGGCCGAGGGCGACGCCGAGATTCCGAACTTCGTCTTTGAACAGATCCCGCAACGGCTCGAGAAGCTTCAGCCGCATGTGTTTCGGCAGGCCGCCCACGTTGTGGTGAGACTTGATCACGTGCGCCTTGCCGGTCTTGGCGCCGGCGGACTCGATGACGTCCGGATAAATGGTGCCCTGCGCGAGCCAGGTCGCATCCTCGAGCTTCGCGGCCTCCTCATCGAACACCTTGATGAACTCGCGACCGATGATCTTGCGCTTGGCCTCGGGGTCCGCCTCTCCTCGTAGAGCGTCGAGAAAGCGCTGCTCGGCATTGACGCGCAGCACGCGTACGCCCATGTGCTGCGCAAAGGTCGCCATCACCTGATCACCCTCGCCGAGCCGCAGCAATCCGTGATCGACGAACACGCAAGTGAGCTGTCGGCCGATCGCACGGTGCAGGAGCGCCGCCAGCACCGAGGAGTCGACGCCGCCGGACAGCCCCAGCAGCACGTGGTCCGATCCGACCTGCGCGCGAATGCGTGCCACGCTGTCCTCGATGATGTTGCCTGTCGCCCAGCTGCCCGCGCAGTCGGCGATCTCGCGCACGAAGCGGCGCAGCATCTCCGTGCCCTGCAAGGTGTGCGTCACCTCCGGATGGAACTGAAGGGCGTACAGGCCGCGGCTCTCGTCCGCCATGGCGGCGAGCGGTGCGTTGTCGGTCGCGGCGATGACCTTGAATCCGGGCGGCAAGGCGACGACTCGATCCCCATGACTCATCCATACGTCGAGCACGCGCCGCCCCAATGAGTCGCGGTTATCCTCGAGTCCGTCGAACAGCCGCGAAGTCCCGATCGGCCGCACTTGCGCAGCACCAAATTCGCGGTGCGTGGACGATTCCACCTCGCCGCCGAGCTCGGCCGCCATGGTCTGCATGCCGTAGCAGATGCCGAGCACCGGCACGTTCAACTCGAAAACGCAGCGCGGAACCGCGGGGCCTTGGGCCTCGTACACCGACTCCGGGCCGCCGGACAGGATGACGGCCTTGGGCGCAAAGCTCACGATCTCATCCGCGGAGGCATCCCAGGGAAGGATCTCGGAATAGACCCCGAGCTCGCGTACGCGCCGCGCGATCAGTTGCGTGTACTGAGCGCCAAAATCGAGAATTAAAACGCGATCGGCATGAATGTCAGGCATCAACCGATCCGATAGTTCGGTGCTTCTTTGGTGATCGTGACGTCGTGCACGTGGCTCTCGCGCACACCCGCGCTGGTGATGCGCACGAAATGCGGGCGCGTGCGCATCTCCGCGACGCTCTTGCTGCCGGTGTAGCCCATCGCCGCGCGCAAGCCGCCCGCGAGCTGCTGCAGGATGGAGACCAGGCTCCCCTTGTAAGGAACTCGGCCCTCGATGCCCTCCGGCACCAGTTTCTCGAGCTCCGTGGTGGTGTCCTGGAAATACCGGTCGCTCGAGCCGTGCGCCTGCGCCATCGCGCCGAGGGATCCCATGCCGCGATAAGCCTTGTACGAGCCGCCCTGATAGAGCTCTACGTCTCCGGGGGACTCTTCCGTGCCCGCGAACATGCCGCCGATCATCACGCAATGCGCGCCCGCCGCGATGGCCTTGGCGATGTCGCCCGAGTAGCGAATACCGCCGTCGCCGATGACCGGCACGCCCGTTCCCTCGAGCGCCTTGGACACTCGGGAGATCGCGCTGATCTGCGGCACACCCACGCCGGCGATGATACGGGTCGTGCAAATCGAGCCCGGACCGATGCCCACCTTCACACCATCGGCCCCGTACTTGACGAGATCGAGTGCGGCCTCGGCGGTTACGATGTTGCCGCCGATGACTTGCAGATCGGGATATGTTTTCTTGATCCGGGCAACGGTCTCGAGCACGCCGCGCGAGTGACCGTGCGAGGTGTCGACGACCACCACGTCGACGCCCGCCTCGCGCAACGCCGCGACGCGATCCAGCGTGTCCGGGGTCGTGCCCACCGCCGCGCCGACACGCAGACTCCCGACATCGTCTTTGCAGGCGTTCGGAAATTCCGTGGCTTTCTGGAAATCCTTGACGGTGATCATGCCCTTGAGCTCGTGATCGCCCGTGACCACGAGGACTTTTTCGATGCGGTGCTTGTGCAGAAGCGCGAGCACCTCTTCCTTGGGCGCGTTCTCGCGCACCGTGACGAGGCGCTCCTTGGGCGTCATCACCGAGGACACCGGCGCATCGAGCTTGGTCTCGAAGCGTAGGTCGCGATGCGTGACGATTCCAACGACCTGCCTGCCGGCAACAACCGGCACACCGGAAATGTTCTTGGCGCGGGTCAGATTGATGACGTCGCGGATCGACATATCCGGCGTCACGCAGATGGGGTCTGAGATCACGCCGCTCTCGAACTTCTTCACGCGATCGACTTCTCGGGCCTGGCTCTCGGTCGACATGTTCTTGTGGATGATGCCGATGCCGCCTTCCTGCGCGATGGTGATGGCGAGCCGCGCCTCGGTGACGGTGTCCATGGCCGCGGAGACCACGGGTAAATTGACTCGAATGTCGCGGGTCAGCTGGCTGGACAGGGAAACTTCGCGCGGCAGAACTTCCGAGTACGCCGGGACCAGCAGCACATCATCGAAGGTGAGTGCCTCTTCCAGAATACGCATGAGCGTCCACTAGGTTCGTCTAAGAGGCGGCGCATTGTACCTTGCGAGAGCGCAAACCGCTATTATTTCGCCATGGAAGCCCTGTCCGGTTCCCCCCTGCGCGCTGAGCGCGACATTTACAGTGTTTCGCGGCTCAACCGTGAAGTGCGGGTGCTGCTCGAGCGCGGCTTCGGGATTTTATGGGTCGAGGCCGAGATCTCCAATTTCTCGCGGCCAAGCTCGGGGCACTGGTATTTTTCGTTGAAAGACGCGAACGCCCAGGTACGCTGCGCGATGTTCCGGACGCGGAACATGCTGTGCACGTTCACCGCCCGCGACGGCCTGAAGGTGCTCGTGCGCGCCCGCATCGGGCTCTATGAGCCGCGGGGCGAGTTCCAGCTCATCGTCGAGCACATGGAGGATGCGGGTGTGGGCGCGCTGAAGCGCCAGTTCGAGGAGCTCGCCGCGAGGCTCAAGGCGGAAGGCCTGTTCGCGGCCGAGCGCAAGCGTGCGTTGCCCGCCCTGCCCCGTCGCATCGGCGTCATCACGTCGCCCTCCGGCGCCGCGGTGCGCGATATCCTGCACGTGCTTGCGCGGCGCTTTCCCGCCGTCGCGGTAATGATCTATCCGGTGGCCGTGCAAGGCCCGCAGGCGCCCGCGGAGATGATTGCGGCGCTGACGCTCGCCTGCCGCCGGGGCGAGTGCGACGTCCTCATCCTGGCCCGCGGCGGCGGCTCGCTCGAGGACCTGTGGGCATTTAACGATGAGCGCCTGGCGCGGGCCATCGTCGCATCCTCGCTTCCCGTGGTGAGCGGCGTCGGGCATGAAATAGACTTCACCATCGCCGATTTCGCCGCCGACGTGCGCGCGCCCACGCCCTCGGCCGCCGCCGAGCTGGTCGTCCCCGATGCCGCCGAGTGGCTCGCGGCACTGGCGAGCCTCGCGGCACGGCTCGGACGCTGCGCGCGCCGGCGTCTCGGTGCAGAGCGCGAGCGGCTGCGGTGGCTCGAGCGGCGTGCGGCTCTCGTGAGCCCCGTCGCGCGCTGCACCCAGCAAACGCAGCGCCTCGACGAGCTGGAGCAACGCCTGCGCCGCGCCGTATACCGAGGGTTCGAGAGTCGCTTCCAGCGGCTGCGCTGGCTGCAAGGGCGTGCCGCCGTGGCGAGCCCCGCGGCGCGTGTACGCCGACAACTCGCCGCGCTCGCGGATATGGAACAGCGCCTGGCCCGCTGCCTGCGGCACGCCCGGAACGTACGCATCGCGCAGTTTCGTGAATGCCAGAGCCGGTTCTGGCAGGCGAGTCCGCTCGCGCGCGTGCGGGACGCCGCCGCGCGGCACGGCGCGCTCGAGGCGCGGCTGCAAGCCGCGGGGCTGGAGTGCGTGGGCCGCGGCCGCGAGCGGCTGCTTCCGCTGCTGCGCACGCTGCACGCCGTCAGCCCGCTGGCGACGCTCGCGCGCGGCTACGCCATAGTCAAAGACGAGCAAGGTCGAATCCTGCGCAACGCCGCTGATGCACCGGCGGGCACCTTGATCGATGCGCGGCTCGCGCACGGTCACATCCGCGCCAAGGTCCAGGACCCGTGACGGCAACGCGCGCGCTCGTCGCGCTGGTTTTTTTGCTCGCCGCGGCGGGCGCGGCGCGCGGCCTGGAATTGCCGCGCGAGAGCGCGGTGCCGGGCGGCGTCAAGCTGCTGCGGCTCGAGGCCGCCGGCGACAGTGCCCCCCGGGTCGAGGCCGACGGGCATCGGGCCCTCGTCGTTCGCGACGGCGATGCCTGGATCGCGGTGATCGGGATCCCCTTGTCCACGCCGGTCGGCGACATGCAGGTCGAGGTGTACCAAGCCTCCGGCGCGCACCCGGTCGCATTCGCCGTGGTCGACAAGCACTATCTCACTCAGTCGCTCAAGGTGGCGCCGGGACAGGTCAATCTGTCGGCCCAGGATCTTGCGCGAGTGAATCGCGAGCATGCGATTCTGAATGGCGCTCTCGAGCATTGGAGCACCGCCCCGCCCGCGAGTCTGCGCTGGTCGCCGCCGGTGCCCGGCGTGCGCTCGAGCTCCTTCGGCATGCGGCGGGTTTTCAACGGCGAAGCGCGCAACCCGCATACCGGCATGGATATCGCTGCCGCAACGGGAACGCCGGTGTCGGCCCCCGCGGACGGCACGGTGCTCGACACGGGGAATTACTTCTTCACGGGCAACACGGTACTGATCGACCATGGCGAGGGTCTGATCAGCATGTACTGTCACTTGAGCGCAATCGACGTGCGGCCCGGTCAACGCGTCGAGGCCGGCGCCCGCATCGGCGCCGTAGGCATGACCGGACGCGCGACCGGACCCCATCTGCACTGGGCCTTGAGCCTCAATCGCGCCTGGGTCGATCCGGAATTGTTCCTGCGCTGAGGCGGGACGGCGCCCCGCCGGCGCGCTTGCTTGCGCCGATGGGACGCAGCCGATCGAACTAGCGGGCCGCTCTCAGGCGCCGCCGCCGCTGAGCATTTTGTCGACAGCGGGAGATTCCAGCCCCGGCGCTCCGAGGGCGGCTTGCCGTAGCCGCGCGCTGTGCTCCTGCACGGCGGCGCCGGACGGCTGCATCTCGATCTGGCCCTGGAAGAATGCACCTTCGACGATGCCGACCCGCGGCGCGAAGACGTTTCCCTTGACCTTCGCCGTCGCGCGGATACTGACCGATTCCGTGGCATACATGTCACCGTCGACCTTACCGTCGACTACGATCACGCGCGCGCGAATGTCGCCTTTCATCGTGCCGTCCGTTCCGACAGTGAGGCTCTGGGTGTGTGTGATCGATCCCTCGACGCTGCCCTGAATGATCAGGTCTTCCTGCGCCGACAGCTCGCCGCGGAACTTCAAGGTGGGACCGAGCACCGAGGCCCGTGGTGCGCTCTCGGCCGCGCGGGTCTCGCTCGGCCGCGCCTCCGGTGCGCGCGGTTCCGCCGCGCGGGGCGGAACGGGAGCTCGCGGCTCCATCCGCGGCTCTCGGGGCTCGGGACGAGAAGGATCGTGCGCAGCCGGGCGGCTGCCGGGGGCTGAGTTCATCATGTCGTTGTCTCCATCCTCGGATTTCTTGAACCAGGCCATTTCACGCCGCGCCCCCGGAAGTTCGGAGCGCGCGGGCATGCGCATCGGGCTTGGCGGCGGCGTGGCCGCTCTTGCCGTCCATGTCGATGCTGCCGCTGAAACTCGCGCCCTCCTGGATGCTCACCGAGGGCGCGAAGATGTTGCCGTGAACCTTGGCCGTGTCCTTCACGAACACCGACTTGTCGGCATGCAGATCTCCCTCCACGGTACCTTCCACGATGATCAACTGCGCAGTGATGTTCGCCTTCACAGTGCCCTGCGCACCGACCGTGAGTCGCTGCGTGTGGGTGACCGAGCCTTCGACCCGGCCCTGGATCAACAAGTCTTCTTCGGCGCTGAGATCGCCCTTGAAATAGAGCGTCGGGCCCAAGATCGAGGCGCGCTCGGCAGCGCTGTTGTACGGGTTGCTCATGCGGATTCTCCGGATCGCGACAGTGCGCGGAGAGACTAACCGGCATAATCCCCGCGGCAGTGGGACCCTCGTCACGAAAAACCGAGATCGGTCCGTGGCGTGGCCGCGACTGTCGCCGTTTGCGGACGCGGGCGGCCGGCGAGGCGGGGCCGCCAAGGCGCGGCCGGCGAGGCGGCGGTGCCTAGGTCTGGTCGCTGCCCGCTTTGCCGCTCGCCTGGTGCCTCAAGTAGTCGTTCAGGCTGTGGGCCAGCGAGACGAAGTCGGAAGGAATCATGATCACGGTGGTGCTGTTGTTCTCGGCTCCCACTTCCGAGATCATCTGCATGCGCCGTAGCTCGAGTGCTGCCGGGTTCGCGGTGATCTGCGCGGCCGCGGACGAGAGCTTCACGGAGGCCTCGAGCTCCGCCTCGGCCTTGATGATGCGGGCGCGCTTCTCACGAATCGCCTCGGCTTGCATCGCCATCACCTGTTGCATGGCGACCGGGAGCTCCACGTCCTTCATCTCGAAGCGCTGCACCTCGAGCCCCCACTCGGCGGTCGAGCTCGCGATCGCCTCGCGCAAAAGCGCATTGATCTTGTCGCGCTGCTGCAGCACCTCGTCGAGATCGTGTTGACCGATGATGTTGCGCAGTCCGGTGAGGGCCAGTTGATAGACCGCGGCGGGCGCATCGGCCACGGCGATCACCGAGCGCGCGGCGTCCGTGATGCGGTACCAAAGCACGGCATTCACCTTGATGGTGACGCTGTCCCGGGTGATCGTCTCCTGCTGTTCCGCCGAGACGGTGCGCGTGCGAATGTCCACGGTGACGGAGCGCTCGATGTGGAGCGGGATGATCCAGTAAAGACCCGGCCCGCGCAGCCCTTTGAAACGGCCGAGGCGGAATATCACGCCGCGCTCGTACTCCTGTGCCACGCGCAGCCCCGAAATCAGGATGACGATCACGATGCCGATGACGAATTGATTTAACGGAAACACGGCTATCTCGTCGCCACGGCGACCGCTGCCGCCGCGATCAAGGTCCCGCTACTGCGGTTCATGATCTTGATGGCACGCGAGCTGCGCAGCCACGCCCGCGCTCGCGCGGCGATGAGCACGTACCCCCCGAGCGTCGCGGGCAGGATGACCGCTATGGCGCCCACGATCTCGAGATGACCGAGCGCGTTCAGAGTCTCGAGGGGAACGACGGTGGGGAGCAACGCCAGGAAAAAAAGCATGGGCTTCGGATTGCTCAGCGTGAGCATGAGGGAGCCGATGAACAGCGCGCGCGGCGGCCGCGCTACTTGCGGCGCCGCGTCCGCCTCGAGCGGGCGCGCGGGCGCCGACCAGAGCTTGTAAGCAAGGTACAGCAAATAGAGCGCGCCCAAATATTTAACCACCATGAATGCCGCGTGCGCGTTTTGGGCGAGCGCGCTCAGACCGAGAATAGCGGCCAGAAACCACAGGAGATCACCGACCAGGAATCCGGCAATGAAGGCCGGGGCACCGGCGACGCCGCGCGCGAGTGACTGCGAGATCACGGCAGCCACGCCCGGACCGGGCGTCGCTACCGCCAGGAAATACGCAACGCAGAAGGTTGCGAACCCATACCACGACATGTCACACCCCCGTAGGGGGCATAGTCTACGCTACTCGATGCTCTCCCCATGCAGTGAGATGTCGAGACCCTCGCGCTCCTGCTCCTCGGTGACGCGCAGCCCCAGCGTCTTGTCGATGACGATCAGAATCGCGTAGCTGACCGCGAAGCCGTACACCACCGTCGTGAGCACGCCCTTGAGCTGCGTGAGGACTTGATGGCCGACGGTCGCGTCCACGCCGCTCAGCTCCTTGCTGAAGAACACGCCCGTGAGCAAAGCGCCGAGAATGCCGCCGATGCCGTGCACGCCGAAGGCATCGAGCGAGTCGTCGTAGCGAAAGGCATGCTTGAGAGAAGTGGCCGCGAAGTAGCAGACCACGCCCGCTGCCGCGCCGATGACGATCGCCGCGGACGGGCCGACGAATCCCGACGCAGGGGTGATGGCCACCAAGCCCGCCACGGCACCCGAAGCGATGCCGAGCACGCTCGGCTTACCCTTGGCAACCCACTCGGTAAACATCCAGCCGAGCGCTGCGGCGCCGGTCGCCAGCTGCGTCGCCAGCATGGCCATGCCCGCGCGCCCATCGGCCGCGACGGCCGATCCGGCGTTGAACCCGAACCAGCCCACCCACAGAAGCGATGCGCCGATGAGCGTGTACGTCAAATTGTGAGGCGGCATCGCCTCGCGTCCGTAACCCAAGCGTTTGCCGAGCACGAGGCAGCTCGCGAGGCCGGCGATGCCCGCGTTGATGTGCACCACCGTTCCGCCCGCATAGTCGAGCACCCCGGCAGCGCTCAGCCAGCCGGTGGGCTCCCACACCATGTGCGCGATGGGCGCGTACACGAGGAGCGACCACGCCGCCAGGAACAGCAGCATCGCGGAGAATTTCATGCGGTCGGCGAAGGCGCCGGCGATCAGCGCGGGCGTGATGATGGCGAACGTCATCTGGAACATCGCGTATACCGACTCGGGGATGGTCGGGGCGAGATGCGAGACGCTCAAGCTCGCCGCACTATCGCCGTGCACGTAGCGCACGCCATCGAACAGGATCCGCGACGCGCCCCCGAGGAAGCCGTTGCCGGGCGTGAACGCCCAGGAATAGCCGATCACCCACCACAGAATCGAGACCACGCAGGTGCAAGCAAAGCTCTGCATGAGAGTCGCGAGCACGTTCTTCTTGCGCACCATGCCGCCGTAAAACAGAGCGAGCCCCGGCACAGTCATCATCAGCACGAGCGCCGTCGAGGTGAGCATCCACGCCGTGTCGCCGGAGCTCAATTTGTCGGCGGCGAGCATGAAGGGCGCCGTCGGCGCGTCCGCGTGCGCCAGGGGTATGCACGCCAGGAATAACCCCAGGACGAGGCTCAACTTGATCATCGATTCGACTCCCTTAAATGGCGCCGGCGTCCCGTTCGCCCGTTCTGACGCGCACCACTTGCGTGAGCGCAAATACGAATACTTTGCCATCCCCCACCTTACCGGTGCGTGCCGATCTTTGGATTGCCTCGACCACTTGGTCCGCCAGGGCATCCGTTACGGCGATTTCGATCTTGGTTTTCGGCACGAACTCGACGACGTACTCGGCCCCGCGATATATCTCGGTATGGCCGCGTTGCCGCCCGAACCCACGCACCTCGGTCACGGTCATGCCGTGCACGCCGATATCGTTGATCGCTTTTCGAACCTCGTCCAGCTTGAACGGTTTGATGACGGCGCAGACCAGCTTCATTGACCTCGTGCCTTCACCTTCGATGCGCCCTCCAAGCCCGGAATGGGCTCCAAGCTAAGCATTGACCGTGCCATGGTCGCGGATGATCGCGGATTCAAAGACTTAGCATTGCGACCTGGGCGATACATCGCCCCTTCTGCACCACGATGGTGCGGCAGCGCCCTGTGTCGTGCTTTCCTTTGGCGCAGAGCCGCCTAGCGCTTGTTGCGCTGGATCAAGCGCTTGCGCTTGCGCCGCTGGCGCGGGGTGAGTGGATTGCGCCGGCCCGCGAAGGGGTTCTCTTCGCCTCGAAAGCTGACTCTGACGGGCGTCCCCATCAGATCGAAAGCCTTGCGGTACACGTTCACGAGGTAGCGCCGGTAGGCATCCGGTACGTGGTCTGTCTGATTGCCGTGAATCACTACCACGGGTGGATTGCGCCCGCCCTGATGGGCATAGCGCAGCTTGATGCGTCGCCCGCTCACGAGCGGCGGCTGATGGCTTTCGACCGCAGCCTCGAGCACTCGCGTCAACTCCGGAGTGCTCATGTCGCGCATGGCCGCTGCGTACACACGGCGTACGGTGGCGAGGAGCTCGCCGACGCCGCTTCCGTGACGTGCCGAGATGAAGTGCAGCGGCGCGAAGTCGGCGAAGGAGAGCCGTTGCTCGATTTGCCCGCGGATGAGCTCGCGCTGCTCGGGCGGAATGTTGTCCCACTTGTTGATGGCGATCACGAGCGCGCGTCCTTGCTCGATGACGGCGCCGAGCAAGCTCGCGTCCTGCTCGACCACGCTATCGTGCGCGTCCATGACGGCCACCACCACGTGCGCCGTCTCGATGGCCTGCATGGTCTTGATCACACTGAATTTCTCGACTGCCTCCTCGACGCGCGCGCGCCGCCGCAATCCGGCCGTGTCGATCAGCGTATAGCGCTCGCCGTCGCGCTCGAACGGCACCATGACGGCATCGCGCGTGGTTCCCGGCTCGTCGTACGTCACCATCCGATTCTCGCCGAGCAGGCGGTTGATGAGCGTGCTCTTGCCGACGTTCGGCCGGCCGATGACCGCGACCTTGATGCCGGTTGTCTCCGGCGTCTCCTCGGGATCGGGCGCAAGTCCCTCCAGCACGGCTTCGAGCAGGGGCACGACGCCCTGATCATGCGCGGCGGCGATGGGGTGCGGCTCGCCGAGCCCGAGCTGGTGAAAATCCGCCACGGCCGTATCCGGATCGAACCCCTCGGTCTTGTTGACAGCGAGCCACGTCGGCTTACCGCTGCGCCGCGCGAGTTGAGCCGCGAAATGGTCCTGCGGGGTGAGGCCCGCGCGTCCGTCGACCAGCACGATCAGCCGATCGGACTCCGCGATGGCGCGCTCGGTTTGCTCCACCATCAGGCCTTCGATCGAGTCGGCATTCTCGACCAGGCCGCCCGTATCCACCACGATGCAGGGGATTTGTGCGCGCCGCGCGAACCCGTATTGCCGATCGCGCGTGAGGCCGGGGAAGTCGGCCACCAACGCGTCGCGCGTACCGGTGAGCGCATTGAAGAGGGTCGATTTGCCGACGTTCGGCCGACCGATCAATGCGACCACGGGCAGCACGGAGTGCCTACTACTGAGTGGAAGGCGGCGCCGGTGTATCCGACGGTGCCGGCGCAACCGGCGCGGCAGCGACCGCCGCCCGCGGCGTCGCGCGGTAGGCCGCGAGCTTGCCGCTGTCCGTGAGTACCACCACCGTATCCTTGACGGCGAGCGGCGGATTGCTCACGCGAAACTTGGCAATGCGTTCGCGCGCCACGAGCTCGCCGGTCTGCTTGTCGAGCCAGTGCAAATACCCCTGGTAGTCCGCTACGGCGATCGCCGTGCTGGTCACGGCGGGCGTGCTCAGTCCTCGGCGCTTGAGCTTGTCGTTGCGCCAGACCTCCGAGCCGTCGCGCTGGCGCAGCGCGACCACGCTCCCGTCGGACTCCGTGACGAACAAATTCTCCTCATCCACGGCGAGGCCGTGATAGCTCGACATGTCGTGCGCCCACCAGATCTGCCCGGAGTCGAGCGCGATCATGGCCGTACGTCCCTGAAAGCCCGTGGCGAACACGTTGTCACCGACGACGCTCACGGCCGAATCGATGTCGACCAGCCGATCGAGCTCCGTTCTACCGCGTGGCGAGGCAAGCGCCGTGTCCCACACCGTGTCACCGGTCGTCAGTGACACCGCCATGACCTTGCCGTTGTCGAAGCCGCTCACCGCGATTTCCTTTGCGATCACCGGCGTGGCCGTGCCCCGGAGGCTCAACCGCGGCACCTGCTGCTCCACCGACCAGAGCTCCTTACCGCTGCCCGCATCGAAGCCGTGCAACCGGCCGTCCACGGAGCGCATCACCACGACTTTCTCGCTGATCGCCGGCGCGGACAAAAGCTCCGAGTTGATGCGCACGCGCCAACGCTCCTTGCCGCTCGCGCCCTCGAGAGCGATCACCCAGCCCTTGGTCGAGCCGACGACCACCATACCCGCGCCTGCCCCGGGACCCGCAGAGAGCTGCATCTTCTTGAACTTCTTGACCCAGACCTGGCGTCCGGTTTCGAGATTGACCGCGGCAAGTTCCCCCTTGTCGGATGCGGCAAACACCAGGCCGTCGTCATAGGCCGGACCGAGGCCGAGGCGCAGCTTCACCTGCTTCTTGCCGCCGCCGACTTTGTCGCCCCACAGCTCCTTCACCGGGAGCTTCGTCGGGAAAACCACGAGCTTGGCCGGGGGTTCGACGTCCTTGTCCTTGCTGCAGCCGGCCGAGACGAGCAACGCCGCGAAGACGGCAGGGAGCAATGCGCGCATCACGGTTTGGCCTGGGTCGAGGAAACGGGAGCAGCAGGTGCGGCCGGCGTCGGCGGAGCCGTCGCCGCCATGGGCGGACCGGCCGCGGGCACCAAACCGAGATCAGCGATTTTCAGCGCGAGCAACGCGGACTCCATGCTCTGCGGGTCGCCCTCGCCCAGCGCTTTCTTGTACAGCTCCGTGGCCTTTGCGGGATCTTTCTTGGCGTAGTAGGCATCGCCGCGCACCTCGTCGTAACGCGCCGCGAAAGTGCCGGGTAGGTCGGAGAGCGTCTTCAACGCCTCGTCGGGTTTGCCTTGATCGATCTGCACGCGCGCAAGGCGCAGGCGCGCGATGTGCTGAAGCTCGGCATCCTTGGAGTGCTCGATGACCTCCTGCAGCGGCCCGACGGCCCCGGCTTCTTGATTTGCGTCGACCGCGAGACGCGCCAGCACGAGCTGCGCATGATCGGCATACGGTGAGCGCGGGTAGCTCTTGATGAGGCCGTCCGCGATCTGTCGCGCCTTGGCAGGGTCGCTACCCTCGACGGCGGCGCTCATGTCGGCGAACTGCGCGGAGGCATCGAGCGCGCGGTCGTTCATGTGCTGGTTGTAGTACCGATAACCGAAGGCCAATCCCAGGCCGACGACCACCGCGCCGAGGACCCACGGGCCGTACTCCGCAAAGAGCTGCTTGACGTGCTCGAGTTGCTCGTCGTCGGTCAAATAATCTTCTGCCATGAGTGCTCTGCCAACCTCCGCCTATTTTAAGGACCCAACAACACGCCCAAGCGTTCACTGATCGCATCGATCGGGCACTCTTCCTGCGCCCGTTCCTCGCGCAACCACTTGATTGCGACGACCCCGCGGGCGAGCTCGTCATCCGCGAGGACAAACGCGAGCCGCGCGCCGCTCTTATCGGCGCGCTTGAACTGCGCCTTGAAGCTGCCGCCGCCGAGGTTCATCTGCAGCCGCACATCAGGCCGCGTGTCGCGCACTCGCTCGGCGAGCTTCAGCCCCTCTGCCTCGCTTTGCTCGCCCACCAGCACCAAGTAGATGTGCGGCCGCTCCGCCGGAATCGCCTGCGCCTGCTTCTCGAGCAACATGATGATGCGCTCCTGCCCCATCGCCCAGCCGATGCCGGGAGTGTCGGTGCCGCCGAGCTGGGCCACCAGCCCATCGTAGCGGCCGCCGGCGCATACCGTGCTCTGCGCTCCGAGCAGATCCGTGGTCCACTCGAACACCGTGCGCGTGTAATAATCGAGACCGCGCACCAGGCGCGGCTCGATATGATATGCGACTCCGGCGCTCGAAAGGTGCGCGCAGAGTGTGTCGAAGTGCGTTCTTGACTCCGAATCGAGCTCATCGAGGAGTGCCGGCGCCCCGGCGATCAGGTCCTGCATCTCCCGATTCTTGCTGTCCAGGATGCGCAGCGGATTGGTATCGAGCCGACGTTTGCTGTCCGCGTCCAGCTCCTGCACGTGCGCGGCGAAATAAGCGGTCAGGCGCTCCCGGTAGGCTGCCCGCACTGCGGGCGTACCGAGCGAGTTGATCAGGAGCTTGATGCGGGTCAGCCCCAGCCGCCGCAGGAGCCGCGCCGACAGCAGGATCATCTCGGCATCGATGTCCGGACCTTCGAAACCGAACGCCTCCGCGTCGATCTGGTGAAACTGACGGTAGCGACCGGCTTGCGGCCGCTCGCGTCGGAACATCGGACCCATGCACCAGACCTTGAGCCGGTTCTCACGCAGCAAGCCGTTCGAGATCATGGCACGCACGATGCCGGCGGTTGCCTCGGGCCGCAGCGTGATGTGATCCTCGCCTTGATCGACGAAGCTGAACATCTCCTTCTCGACGATATCGGTGAAGTCGCCGAGCGAGCGCTTGAAGAGCTGCGTCTGCTCGATGATGGGAACGCGAAACTCCTCATAACCGTAGCCGGCGAACACCTCGCGTGCAATGCGCTCGAGGAGCTGCCACGCCGGTGCCTGGGTCGGCAACACGTCGTGAACGCCGCGCAGGGGCTCGATGATCTTGCTCAAGAGAAAAGCTCCGTTTCAGCCGCGCGGCGCGCCCCGCGTAGGCGCGGCCGGCGCGCCCGCGGGCATGGGGCGCGGATCGCGGCGTAGCACGCCGTCGGCGCCGGCCTCGAACCGCGCCACGTCGCCCGACACGAACTGCGGCCCGATGGCCACCGCGCGATCGTTGACTTGGAGCTGCACGCCGCTCGCGAATCCCAGATACACCCGGAACGGCGCCATCCCGGAGAGTGTCTTGACACTGTTGGCCCGGCCGTTGCCCGTGAACACGGACTTACCCGTGTAGTCGTACACGGCTACCCGCGAATCGGCGGAGAAGCTCAGGCGCAGCCGTGCTCGTCCGACACCGGGGGTGAGGTCCGCCGCGCTCATGGGCGTCGCCGAGGAAGTGGTTGAGGCCGTCGCGATCGGCGCAGCAGCCGCCGTGCGGGTCGCGGCATCAGGGGGGGTCGAGCCGGCTTCGGCTGTGCCGCCGCTCGTGTCGGCCGCGTTCCCCGCCGGCACCCCCTCGGACGCGGCGGCCGGGATCGACTGCGGCGCCGGGACGCTCGCGCCGACGGGCGGTGCCGGGGCGCGGATCGATGCAGCCGGGGCGGCGTGCCAGGGCCGCCACCAGGCGATGCCGCCGGCCACCAGAGCAATCACTGCAAAACTGCCGACCGTCGGCCAGAGAGCACCGCCGCTCCCACCGGGCGGGTCGAGGCGGATGATCGGCGTGGGCACGGCGGGACCCGCAGGCTTGGCCTGCGGGGCGGAGGGCGCCGGCGCCGCCAGCACGCCGAGAATACTGGCGTACTTTCGCAGGTGCCCCTGCGCGTAAACCGACGGCCCGATGCGCTCGTAGTCGCCGGCTTCGAGCGCATCGATCACCCAGGCATCGAGATGCATGTCGTCCGCCATCTTCTGCGCGCTCATGCCGCGCTTCTCGCGCTCCGCTTTGAGCTTCTGACCCAGCGCTTGCGCGGCCTCGCTCATCGGTCGATGCCGGCGCGCAACATCTGAGCCTGCTCGGAATCGGGAAATTCGCTTTGAATGCGCCGGCCGAAAACGGCGGCGTCGGTGTTGTCGCCCAGTTTTCGCTGCGCGCGAAAACCGAGCCAAAGCACCTCGGCGGAAGGCTGATTGATCGCGAGATAGCGCTGCACATCATCGAGAGCTTGCTTGTAGTCGCCGCGGCTGTACGCGAGGTTGCCGAGTTGCAGCAGCGCCTCCGGCATGTTCGGCTTGATGGTGAGAGCGCGGTTGAAATAGCGCTCAGAGTCGACCACATCACCCGCGGAGCCCACGCATACCCCGGCGTTGAGCAACGCCACCTCGGGGGTCCTGTACACCGGGTTCTTGGCGACCTCGATGAACAGCTTCTCGCCGTCGGCCGTCTTGCCCGTCCGGCACAGGAATCCCGCATAGCTGTTCAAGATGTCGGGATCGTTCTTGCCGAGTCGCGCGGCGGCCGAGAAGGCGTGCTTTGCCTTCGCGATCTCGTTCAAGCGCTCGTACACCAGACCGGCGGTTTCCTGGACGTTGGCATTCTCGGGTGCCTCGCCGAGCGCGCGCTCGATCCGCTCGCGGGCTTGCGCCAGATTGTTGAGGCGCATGTACTCGAGAGCCATCTTCATGTTGGCGATCGCCGCCTGCTCGGGCTCGGGCTTCTTGTGCCGATCGGGTGGCTGGTAGGGGGGCGGTGAGGAATGACAGGCCGAGAGCACGGCGGCGAGAGCCGCCGCCGCGAGCGCCGAAAGAATTCGCCCCATCGGGCACCCTCTCCTCATCGAGCCTCTCCCCCTCATCGTTGCCGCACCCCTCATCGAACCTCCGCCGGGGCACGCGCGCCGGTCATCTTCGCACCGAGGCGCACCTGGGTGCGGTCGGTGACCCGCCCCGCGAGCTGCCCGCACGCCGCATCGATGTCATCGCCGCGCGTGCGCCGGATAGTGGCGATCACTCCGTGCTCGTTCAGGATATCGCGGAACTCGAGCATCGCGGCGGGCGCGGAGCATCGATAGCGCGTGCCCGGGAAACTATTGAATGGGATCAAATTGAGCTTGGCAGGGCGGCCGCGCAAGCGCCGCGCGAGCGCACGCGCGTGCGCGGGCTTATCGTTGATGCCATCGAGCATGACGTACTCGAAAGTCACGCTGCGTCCGTTCTGCTTGTCGATGTAGTGCCAGCACGCCGCCAGCAACTCATCGATCGGGTGCTTACGGTTGATGGGGACCAGCTGGTTGCGCAGCTCATCGTCGGGCGCATGGAGCGAGACTGCGAGGGCGACGTTACATTCCTCGGCAAGCTTGTAAATCTGCGGCACGAGCCCGGAGGTACTCAGAGTGACGCGACGGCGCGACAAATCGTAGCCGAGATCGTCGAGAAAAATGCGCATTGCCGGCACGACGTTGCGGTAGTTGGCGAGCGGCTCGCCCATTCCCATGAACACGATGTTGGTGATCGCGCGTCCGTGGGGGCGCGAGTCGCGCAATTCGCGATGCGCGAGAAACACCTGGCCGACGATCTCGGCCACGCTCAGATTGCGGTTGAAGCCTTGCTGCGCGGTGGAGCAGAACGAGCAATCCATTGCACAGCCGACCTGCGAGGAGATGCATAGCGTGCCGCGGTCAGGCTCGGGGATGTACACCATCTCGATGCCCTGCACGCGGTCCATGCGCAGCATCCATTTGCGCGTGCCGTCCGTCGATCGCTGCTCCTCGACGATTTCCGGCACCTCGACACGCGCCGTTTCGGCGAGTTGTGCGCGGAACTCCTGACTGAGATCCGTCATTTCCGCGAAATCTGCCACGCCGCGGCGATAGAGCCACTTCATGAGCTGGCGTGCGCGGAACGGCTTCGCGCCGAAGCGCTCGGCGACGAACGCCTCGAGCTCGGTGCGCGGTAAGCCGAGAAGATTGACTGGATCGCCGGCCACTTCGCTCAATGCCCCCCGATCGTATCCAGCGTTACGCTAGCGCGTACGCGGGCAGAGCTCAATTTCTCGAAAGAAATAGGCAATTTCCCGAGCCGCCGTCTCCGCCGCGTCGGACCCGTGCACCACGTTCTCATCGATGCTGTGCGCAAGGTCCGCGCGAATCGTGCCTGCCGCCGCCTTCTTCGGATCGGTCGCGCCCATGACCTCGCGATTCTTCGCGATCGCCGCTTCGCCTTCGAGCACTTGTACCAGCACGGGCCCGGACGTCATGAACTTCACCAGATCCTTGAAGAATGGCCGCTCGCGATGCACCGCGTAGAAGCCCTCCGCTTCCCGCTGCGACAGTTGCATCATGCGCGCCGCGATCACCCGCAAGCCCACCTTCTCGAAACGATTGATGGTCTCGCCGATGAGATTGCGGCCGACGCCGTCTGGCTTGACGATGGAAAGAGTGCGCTCGATGGGCATGGTTGACCTCGGGTAAATGACTAATGGCCCGCGACGGGGCGACAAAGACCGCGAAGTGTACTTTAGCGGGCGCTGTCAGGCAATCGGCAGCGCGGCCGGAAGTGCCTGTATTACTTGGAAAAACCGCAATTGCGGCGGCGGCCTCGGCAACGCCGCCGCGGCTAGACGCTAAAGCTCTCCCCGCAGCCGCACTCCACCTTGGCCTTGGGATTTTGGAACTTGAAGGCCTCGTTGAGGCCTTGCTTGACGAAGTCGACCAAGGTCCCGTCGATCAGCGGCAAGCTGGCCGAGTCGACTACGATCTTGACGCCCCGCTCCTCGAAAACAGCATCGCCGGGCTGAATCTCGTCCGCATAGTTCACCACGTAAGCGAAGCCCGAGCAGCCGGTTTTCTTCACGCCGACCCGCAAGCCCAGGCCCGACCCGCGCTTCGCGAGATGGGTCCGTACTCGATCCGCCGCAGATTCCGTCAACGATATGGTCATGTTGTCGTGTCCTCTCCTCTCCGAGCTCCGGGGGTGGTAGCAAGATGTACATAATACGCGCCACGAGACCTTGCACCGGGACCTGCAGCGCACTTTTTTGGCATGACAGCTTGCAATATGGGTATGAGCCGCCGGGCTCTCAATGCCCGGTCGCAGCCCGCAGTGCGGCGAGCCAGGCATCCTCCACCACGAACAGGCGCCCCAGCTTCTCCACCGGGGCCTCGAGGCGCTCACGCAGGGTGTGCACGCTTTGCGGCAAGCGGGGCTCGGGGGTACCGCCCTCGGCCTGTTCTGCGACCAAGGCTGCGGCGGCGATCACGTGGGGGCAGCCGAAAGCGAGGAAGCGGGCCTCTCGCACCCGCGGCTCGGCACCGGGTGGCGCCAATCGCACGTCGAACTGCACCCAGGTCCCCGCCGACGGGCTTCCTGCCGCGCCGCGGTAGCAGTCGGAGCCCTCGAGCGCGCCGATCCGCGCCGGATGCTCGAAATATCGACGGGTAAGCTCGTTGTAGGTCACGTGCCGGCGATCCGGCG
>Ga0187890_10000144_pt1 | contig 49919 bp, 47 predicted proteins | sample June2016WEW_21_1_FD_133005 | JGI IMG/M metagenome (GOLD analysis project Ga0187890, IMG submission 133005) | Peatland microbial communities from SPRUCE experiment site at the Marcell Experimental Forest, Minnesota, USA - June2016WEW_21_10 | ecosystem: Environmental > Terrestrial > Soil >... | reverse complement strand
TGCGCACGGGGCTTGGTACGAGGAAGTCAACGAATCGTTCTCTACCCGGGACTGTTCGTCTTGCCATGCCAAGACGGGGCCGAAAGGTATCGCAGAGCTCGGAATAAGAAGCTGGGTATGTGCCAAGTGTGGTGTTTCGCATGATCGGGACATCAACTCGGCTCAAAATATCCTCTTCCGTTCGGGACATCGAACGCCTGCTGAGGGAATCTCCGCTCTTCTTTAGGGCGGGGAGGGTGTCAACTCCTCATCGAGAGCAATCCGAATCCGAAAATCCCGTCCCGGATTGCTCATTTGATCGAAGGCACCGGTCGCGATCCGCTGCCGGAGATCCTGCGTATCGCGCGCAATCTGCAGGGTGCCGGCGCGGATGCGCTTGCAATACCCTGTAACACCGCCCATCACTATGCGGAAGAGATCCAGGCTGCGGTGACCATTCCGCTGCTCCATATGGTGAAGCTCTCGGTCGCGCGGATGGCCGCGGCACATCCACAGGCGCGCGTCGGTCTCCTCGCGTCGACCGCCGTGCACCGAGTCGGGGTTTACGAACGCGAGCTCGCCGATCGGGGCCTCGAGGTCGTGTTGCCTCGCCGGCAAGACGACCTGATGGCATTGATACGAGGCGTCAAACGAGGCGAGAGCGGCGCTCGAGCAGAACGGCAGCTCGCCGAGATCGGATCCGAGCTCGAGCATGACTGCAAGGTCGCACTGATCGCGTGTAGCGAGCTGTCGTTGATCTCCGCGCAACTCTTAGCGCGACCCGGCGTTCTCGATTCGCTCGACGTCTTGGCGGACGCCATCGTCGAGTTCGCCGGCGCGAGAACCCGCTAGACTCGACCCCATGCCGCCGGCCTCCTCGCCTCGAAGGCGTTTGAACGTGCTATTGCCGACTCTCGGCAGCGCCGGGGATGTGCATCCGTTCATCAGCCTCGGCCTTGCGCTCAAGGCCCGAGGCCACCGCGCGACGCTGCTCACCAATCCGTATTTTCGGTCCGCGATCGAAGCTCAGGGCCTCGGATTCTTGGCCGTGGGAAGTCTTGCGGACGTGGAGAGCGCGCTCGCCGATCCGAACCTGTGGCACTCACGCAAAGGGTTCGAGGTCGTCGCTCGCCGCCTGATCGTGCCCTCGATCGAGACGGTATACCGTCACATCGAGTCGCACGCCGATTCCAACACGGTGATCGCAGCGTCCAGTATCTCCTTGGGCGCACGCATCGCGCAGGAGCGGCTCCATCTCCCCACCGCCTCCATTCATCTGCAGCCGACGGTGGTCCGCAGCCTCATCGACAGCGGGATGTTCGGCGACGTACGCATCTCCGCGGCTCAGCCGCTGTGGTTCAAGCGTGCGCTGTTTCGTTTCATCGACTGGGCTGCCATCGACCGCATCCTCGGACGGCCGCTGAATGATTTCCGGACCACCCTCGGACTGCCTCCCGTGCGGCGCGTGCTGGCGCGCTGGATCCATTCTCCCGATTGCGTCATCGGCTTCTTCCCAGACTGGTTTGCGGCGCCCCAGGCGGATTGGCCACCGCACACCCATCTCGTCGGGTTCCCTCTCTGGGACGGCAGCGGCGCGATTGCCGTGCCGAACGCCGTGCAGGAGTTTCTCGAAGCCGGTCCGCCGCCCATCGTATTCACGCCCGGTTCCGCGGCGGCGCAGGCACAGCGCTTTTTCGTCGAATCGGTCGCGGCCGCGCGCCGGCTCGGCGCACGCGCCATGCTGGTGACGAACTTCCTCGAGCAAGTGCCGCAACATCTCCCGCCCGGAATACAGGCCTTCGGTTATGTGCCGTTCAGCGAGGTCTTGCCGCAGGCAGCGGCGCTCGCGTATCACGGCGGCATCGGCACCCTCGCGCAGGGGATCAAGGCCGCCATCCCGCACCTCGCGGTGCCGAGCGCCCATGATCAGTTCGATAACGGCTGGCGGATCGTGCAGCTCGGCCTCGGGCGCAGTATCCCGGCGCGTCGCTATCGCGCGGCGGGCGCAGCCGGGGCTCTAGCGGCGCTCCTCGGCGATGCGTCCCTGCAACAGCGCTGCCGCGCCTATGCGGCGCGCATAGATGCCGATGCGGCGCTGCGCCGCGCCTGCGAGTTGATCGAGGCACTCGCAGATGCGCGCTGAACGCGAAGTCGGGGACTCCGGGTTGCGAATTTGTGACCGGTTTCCGCCCGGCGCGGTCATCCGTCACGCCTTCCTGCCGTTCTCTGCCTTACCGTCTCCATGAGACCAGGTAGGCGCCATGCACAAGCAAATCCGACATCCGACTCGCCGATCAGGCACTCGCCTCTGCGCCCTCTGCCTGGGGAGCATGTCGGCACTCGCGGCCGCAGCCGGGCCGCGCCCGCTCCAGCCGATAGATCCGATCCACGCCGTGCAAGTCCTGCGTGAGGGCGGATGCGGCGGAATCCTTTCTCCCGCGCGCTCCCTCGAGCACGATGCGCACCTCGACCGCGCGGCGCGCGACTGGGCTGCCGGGCACACCCTCGGCGATGCGACCGAGAGCAGCGGCTATCAGTCAGAGAAGGTGACGGGCCTGCGCGTCACGGGAAGCGATGCAGCGATGGTGCAGCAACTGCGCCGCTCGAGCTGCCTGACGGTGACCAATCGCGACATGCGCGACATCGGCGTATATCGCCGCGGCACCGAGACCTGGCTGGTAATCGGATACAGGTACGTGGTTCCGTCGAGCCAGGAAGCGCCGCGGCTCGCCGCGCGTGCGCTCGAGCTCGTGAACGATGCGCGGTCGCAGCCCAGGCGTTGCGGCAACCGCTCGTTCGCCCCTGCGCCACCGGTGACGCTCGACGGGATGCTCGGCAACGTGGCATTCGGTCACGCGGTCGACATGGCGCAGCACAACTACTTCGAGCACGAGGATCTTGCCGGCCACACGCCGGCGGACCGCGTGCGCGCGGTCGGCTATCGCGAAAAGCTTGTCGGTGAGAACATCGCCTTCGGGCCGCGAACGGCCGAAGAAGTGGTGCAAGGATGGCTTGACAGTCCAGGCCACTGCGAGAACATCATGGACCCGCGTTTCGCGCAGATGGGCATCGCGTATGCCGCCGGGCACGCCAAACGTGGCCTCTTTTGGGTGCAGGTGCTCGCACAACCAAAGGCTTGAAGCAGCGCGCGCAGTCGAATCAGCCGCCGCCGCCCGCCGCCTCGCAGGTCGAGTCCAGCAGGATCTCTCCGGTGGGTCCCGTACCCGAGAGGATGATGAACCCCGGCCCGGTCGTGAACTGCGCACCCACGGCGATGAGCGTGTAATCGCGCAGGCGCTGCGCGGTGCCGGGCTTCATGGCGGCCAGAGATTCATAGAGGTTCGATCCGTCGAGCGAGTCACTCACGATGCGCATCGCCTGAAACGTGGCTCCGCCTACGCTCAGGGGCGACCAGACATCGGTGAGTCCCGACGAGGCGGCCCGTAACGCATCGGCGACGTCCTGCCGCAGGCATTCGATGTGAATGTGGAATTGATCGTAGGTCCGCGTGCGCTCCGTGTTGACGACGAGCCCGATATCCGTCCGCGGCACGGCATGACCTATGGACTTTGCAAGCAGCTCGCGTGCATGCCACGCCTCGGCGAAATAATTGGGCGCGTCGCGATCCAAAAGCTCGCTGCTGTCGAGGCCCGCCATCGTCTGGGTCGGCACCAGAAGATAATGCGCGCCGCCGTCCGGATCCTGCAGGATCGCGTATCCGATATCGCTCGTCTTCCAATCGAACAGAGTCACCCGCTCGCAAGGCGCCGGATTCTGGTGCTGCTTCCAGTCAATCACGCATTGGTTCTGCACGATGAGCCGCAGGGCGCCGCGGCCGGTCGGGAGCGAATCATCGCCCGGCGAGTTGGACGAGGGGGACGCGGACTTCGGCGTGTGACCGCCTGCGCCGAGAGCCCAGGGCGCGAGCAACGCCGCCGCAGCGACGGCCACACCGCCGAGGAGGATGTTGCGTAAGATTGCTTTCACGTCGATGAGTTCGTCACGGGAAGCCTATCATGGCAAATCGTGTGCGCTTTCGCACCTCACCCCGGGTGCCGAACACCTCGCAACCGCCAAGCGGGCGGCAATGTGCCCGAGGTCACGTCATCCGATCGAACCTCTATGCGTTAATGGATGTATCGAGTTAACGTGGAGAAAACATGAATTCAATACGAGGTCTCAAGGCGGGAGCAGGATGCTTGTTGCTCGCGGGAGCGCTGCTCGGCGGCTGCGTCGTGGCTCCGGCACCGGGTCCCTACTATGGCGGTGCCGTCGTTACCGTCGCCCCTCCTGCTCCGCAGGTCGAGGTGATCGGCGTCGCGCCGGTGCCTGGCTACGTATGGTTCGGAGGCTACTGGGACTGGGTCGGCGGCCGGCATGTGTGGGTCGGGGGTCACTGGGGTCCGGGGCGACCCGGCTATCACTGGGTACCGCACGCCTGGGTCCACGCGGGCGGCGGGTGGCGCATGGCGCCGGGACACTGGGCTCGCTGATATCGAACAGCCTCGCTTAGGCCGCTCGCGGCTCGATGCGCGAGCGGCCGACTCGAAGCCGCAGGTTGAGGGGACGACTCTGTCTTAGCGTGCGCCGGCGGCCAGAGGCACTTCCGCTTTCGAAGCCGACCGCGTTCCCGCCTTCGGCGCATTACTCGAGCCGTGATACGTGTAGACCAGCGATAGCTTCACGGCATCGCTTTGGTTCTGGCCCGCCGAGTGCAGCACATTGCAGTGAAAGAATACGGCATCACCCGGCGCCAGCCCGGGCGAGACGGCCGAGCGCACGACCTCGGTGTTGTCCGCATGATCGAGCCGGAAGAATTTCGCGTCGTCGAACTGCCCCTCGCCGAACCTCATCGTATGTGAGCGCGGCACGAACCACAGTGCGCCGTTGTCGCTCGTCTCCTCGCCAAGCGCCATCCACACCGAGACGAGGTCCTCGCGCCCGAAGGACCAATAACGAATATCGCGATGCCATCCCGTCATGCTGCCGTAGCGCGGGTGCTTGGTCATCAGGCAATTGTGATGCGACCGCGACATGAGCACATCCTCGCCGAAGTATGCCCGCATCCAATCGCGCACGCCGGGTGCAACGGCCCAGTGCGCGAACGCGGGATCGCGGCCGTAGGCATCGAGCAGGCGTCGCACCGTCTGGCCTCCCGCGGCATCCGGCGAGCGCGGCGCCCCCGGGTACTTGAGGTCGGCCTCGAGCTCGAGCGGCGGCGCCCGCGCGGCAAGCTCGCGCAAAGCCACGCGTCTCAGGGTCTCGAGCGCATCACCGGGCACGAAGTTCGGCACGACGACGAACCCGTCGCTTCGCAACGTCGCTATTTGTTCTTGGAGCGCCGGCTGCACTCTGCGAGCATGCACCGGGTGCGCCGGGGTCGCAAGCCGCGGACGTGCGCGCTCGCGCAAGGCGCGAGCAAAAAAGGTTTAACATGTGCGCTCCCATCGGGCGGAGCGGTCGTCGGTGAAGGAGTGCATCAGCATGGCGGATTGGGTTGCGTTCGGGTCGAAGGGCCTGCGCGCACGAGTGGACCCGCTGGGAGCGCAGCTCTCGGAGCTCGCGGACGGCGATGGCCGTCCACTCATGTGGAGCGGCGACCCGGCGATATGGAGCGGGCGCGCGCCGATTCTGTTTCCCATCGTCGGTGCGCTCGCGGGCGGACGTTATAGGCTCGGCGCAGAGCACTACGCGCTGTCGCGTCACGGCTTTGCCCGCACTACGCCCTTCGAGATGATCGAGTCGACTCCGGTCTCCGCGACCTTCCGGCTGCGCTCCGATGAGCATACGCGACGGCTCTATCCGTTTCGCTTCGAGCTGCAAGTGCATTTCGAGATCGCCGAGACGACGCTCTCCGTGCTTGCGCTCGTGCACAATGCGGGCGATGAGGCCATGCCCGCCAGCTTCGGCTATCACCCGGCCTTTCGATGGCCGCTGCCCTATGGGCGGGCGCGCGAAGCGCATTTCGTCGAGTTCGAGTCGGACGAGCCTGCGCTGGTCCGGCGTTTGAATGCGGACGGACTGCTGACGCCGACTCGCCATCCGACCCCGGTATCCGGCCGGCGCCTCATGCTCGACGATGAGCTGTTTCGCGATGACGTCATCATCTTCGATGAGCTCGCGAGCCGGTCCGTCATCTACGGCTCCGCGGGCGCACCGCGCTTGCGGGTGCGCTTCCCGGACACGCCGTATTTCGGAATCTGGACGAAGCCGCGGCGCGCCGGCTTCATCTGCCTCGAGCCGTGGCACGGCGTTGCCGATCCCGAAGGGTTCTCGGCGGACTACAGAGAGAAGCCGGGCGTATTCGTCGTTCCCGTCGGCGCGGCGATGCCCATGAAGATGTCGATCGAGTTACTCGCGGGCTGAGCGCCCGCGAGCCCGTCAGGCGGCTTTGGCGAGCTCGCGATCGATCGCTGCGAGAAGCCTCGGGTCGTCCGGGGTCACATCGGGCGCGAATCGCGCGGCAACTGAGCCGTCGCGGCTCACGAGAAACTTCTCGAAATTCCACAGGACCTCGTCCGGAGCGCCCGTCTCGATTCCATAGTCGGCGAGACGTTTTCTCATGGCTCCCTCACCCAGCGCCGCGGGCTGCGCATGCGTGAGAACGCTGTACAGCGGATGACGGCTCGGTCCCTTCACGCTGATCTTGCTGAACAGCGGAAAATGCACGTCGTATTGAGTGGAGCAGAAATTTGCGATCTCGGCATTGCTGCCGGGCTCCTGCCCGCGGAAATCGTTGGCGGGAAAACCGAGGATCTCGAGGCCCGAGGCGCGCTTCTCCTGATAGAGCTTCTCGAGTTGCGCATATTGGGGCGTGAGGCCGCATTTCGACGCGACGTTCACGATCAGCAATACTCGGCCGCGAAACGCACCGAGCGTCGTGGGCTGGCCGTCGATGGACTGCACTGGTATTTCGAGAACGGAATCTTTCATGCGCAACACCTCGGTCGTGAATCATACTTGCACATCTTTGCTCCCCGCGCTTACGAGCGCCTGCTTCACTGTCGCGTCCAGCTCTTCGATGATTTCCTGACGAGATACCCGGACGCCCGTCGGCGCATCGACGGACAATCTTACGCGATCGCCGCGAACCGCTTTGACGGTAATCGTTACGCCATCACCGACTACGAAGGACTGGCCTATTCTTCGTGTCAGAAGACGCATGGTGACACCCCCCCAATGGCTCGGTAGAGATGATTGACGCGCTAACTGCACCCTTCTTTGTTCCCGGCAATACTATCCTTATTCGTGCGCAATACTAAGTATCTGGAAATGGATTTCAAGCGCGAATTTGTGCACTGCAGCTAGAGCGCGCGAGGGGAGCACGCGGTGGGCGCGGCATCGCTCATTACGCCCCCTGCTCGCCGGTCCTCAGACTCTCGAGTCGACCGTGTAGATACTCCGTGAAGAAGCCGTGCATGAGGAATCTTTGCGATAAATTCCACGGGCCGACGAGATATAGCGGGTGCTTGTTGTACGCCAACTCAGCGAGGTTCGGGTCGCCGATCAGGGCGCCGATGCGAATGGCGATCGACTGATCCAGGTTGAACCCATTGATCGAATCGCGATATTCCTCCGCCGTCAGTAGCAAACAGAAGAGGCACATGAACAACGAGTGAGCAGTCTCGAAGTCCAACAATTGCATCGGCCGGCGCTTCAAGGACTTCAGTTCCAGGGTCAACGGTCTCCAGTGCGTCCACTTGATCTCACTTCGCGGCGTTGGGCCCGCCGGCCGCACCCAGGGGCCGAGATCCTTGATCATGCGGAACAGCTCTTGATCGTGACGGACGAAGGTGTCCTCGAGCATGTCGTCCGTGGTTTGCGGATAGAGCCGCAAGGGCTCCACGCCCTCGGCATCGCCATTGTCACGCAAGAAGTTCAATATATTCGACTCGGTGGCGAAGTGCCGCAGAATCAACAGATTCGCCTCGGGACTCACGGCGTTACGGCAAAACCAACAGATCATCCGCTGCAGCAGCCCGTGCGCGCGAAACTGCGGTAGAGGCAGCCTCTTGAACAGCCAGGTGATGTGCAAGAGCACGGCGAAGACGAGCTGCGAGATGGGGCGAACGAACCAGCGAAGTGGATTCTCCAGATCGCACAGCCATAGCTCGACCGCTGCGCGATCGATCGGCAGGGACGTGTCCGCAGCGACCGCCTCAAGAAAGAGGGTGCGCCGGCCTGGAGCAGAGCCCATCATCGATCTCCTCGAGTTGCCATGCATATAAACGCCCGACGATCTGCGCGGTGCTCACCACGGCGTCGGCGGCCGCCCGCGACGTACAGAGCCTGTCGATCAACGCATATAGTTTGTCCATGTGCGAGTCGTCGTTGCTCGCGTGATAACGCAGGAACCGCGTACAACGCGAATCGAATCCAGTCAGCTGCTCGATGCGTGCGGCCCAGTTCACGGCCATCTTTTCTCCGAGCCCCTCAACGATCCACATCGCACCGAGAAGGCTCGAGGGATTCGGCTCGCCGGAGCGAAACATGAGAAAAGCGTGTAGAGCCTCCGACCCGTTGTTCTTGGGCTGGGCGCGGACACGCTCGAGCGTCCCGCCGGTGGCGACGAAGTCCTCCTCGAGCATCTCGTAGTCGCGATGCTCGTCGTGCGCATGACGCAGAATCACCGAGCGTATATCCGAATGATCTCGGTCGAAGCTCGAGGCACATCGACTGATCCAGCGTGACCCCTCGATCACCTGCGGGCGCAGGTTCAACAGCAGGTTTTGATAATCCTCCCGAGTGAAAGTACCGAGATCGAGGCGGCGGATGATGGGGACCGTTGCGAGACCGCGCTCGAACTCGAACCAAACACGCATCAACCGACGCAACGTCGCCTGGCCCAGCTCCGTGAGCGCCGCCGGACGTGCAAGCGGGACGCTGGCCATGTCAGGCCTCCACCAGGGTGAAATGCATGTACGCGGTATTGAATCGCCCGCTTTCCGGCACCATGCAGAGAACCGTGTCGCCCGCTCGAGCGCGGTCTCCGCGTAGAAACTCGTCCATCATGATCAAAATGGATGCCGCACCCGTATTGCCGCGCGTATACAGATTCGTGAACCACCGCTCTTGCGGAATGCTCGCGCCGCACATGTCGAGAAGATCGGCAATCTTCCCCCGGAAGTGATGCGACGAGTAGTGGCAAAGAAAATGGTCGATCTCCCGTATCACGAGAATTCCCTCCTCGATCAGCCGCAGCGCCCCATCCACACCCAGCTTGACCATTTGTTCCAGCAGCCGCAAATCCTGCCGGATCAATAGCGCGCCGGCGGCCTCCGCCTCGCCATAGGTTGGAAAATCCTGCCAGGTGCGAGCATCGCTGGAATCTCTGGGAAGTCCGATTCCCATGCACACCGGAAATGCGTCGGCATGCGAAAAGCTGTGAATCCAGTCCACGCGCAAGCATCGGCCGCGCGGCGCATTCTCGATGAGCCAGGCTCCCGCTCCGTCGGAAAGCATCCAGCGCAGGAACTCGGAGTTGAAATCCATCGCGTCGAATCCGCCCGCCGCCTCGTAGCGTGTGTGCTTCAGGAGCCTCGAGGCGAGCTCGCTCACGACGACGAGCGCGCTTGCGTGTTGACCGAGGCACAGGGCGTTGGCCGCGGCCTTGACCGCCATGACACTGCTGGAGCAGATGCCGTGTGCGGTCAAGAGCTCGACGCCGGGAATCCCCAATCCCGCCTGGACCATGCTGCCGAATCCGGGCACCACCATGTCGCCTTGCGTGGTCGCGCAGCTCAACATCCCGACGGACTTCATGGGGACTGACGACTCATCCATACAGTGCCGGGCCGCGGCGACGGCCATCTCGGCGGCCGAGTGGGTGGTTTTCTGCTCGCGGTCGATGGCGTAATGGCGAGTCTGGATCCCATTCGCTTTCAAAATGCGAGCCCGCAATCGGCTGGGCTTACGGTGCACGCAACCCAGGATTGCCTCGATGTTGGAATTGTCCACCGGCGGTCCCGGCAGAAACGATCCGGTGCTCGTGAGGAACGCGTGTGTCATGCGATTCGCCTCGCGGATTTCGCGTAGCGAATGCAGCGGATGTTCTCCTCGAGATATGGAAAGACACACAGCACCGTCATGAACGCGAGATAGCTCAGGAGGTACAGATTCGACCCCCGCGGAGTAGGCAGCAGTTGGAAGGTGAACTCGTTGGCCCACTGAAACGTGACCGTCTTGATCGCGACCGGCCAATTGAGAACGACGATGAGCATGAGCAGATACAGGGGTACGGTTGCCATGTAATTGTGCACATGGACCTCCCAGATCGAAATTCGCCGCAGGGGAGACGCGTAGGAGACATCCCAATGGGCAACGATCTCGTGCAGCAGGCACATGACTGCGCAGATGAGCAAGATCAGGACGTTGATGCGGAACAGCAGGCACAACAGTATGGGAATGCCAAGCTGGATGCCCATCAACGAATGTATGAGCGACTCCTTGATGCCCGACGTGCGCTCGACATGCGTCGCGCGATGACAGCACCAGTCGATGAAGCCACTGATGCCCCACAACGGCAAGAGCCCATAGAGAATCAGGTTCAGTAGAAGTTGACTCGTGTCGGACACTGCACCGCTCGACTGCACGACGCGTATCCTGCCCATCGAGCACGCAGTGAACTGTGTCCGACTCCGCAACTTTTTGACTTATTACGGCTTCCCGTCCGCCGAGGCATCCGATGCACTTCCTTTGCCTACGCAAGTCGTCACCGGAGGATCCGCATCCTGCCGCGCACCCGCGTACCAGTGCGCCACCTGATAGCAATTGGAATCGATCCACACGATCCAATCGCCGCTATCGGTTCTCATTTGCTCGCCGGCGTGATGGGGTTGCCGAGCCAGCCAGCCGTCCCACACGGATAGACCGAGCGTGGCGTGGCTCACTTGCTCATCCCTGCGGATCTCAAATGCCTTCACTGCGCGACGTGCCTCCGCCGCCCAATTGACGCCCGGCGTGCCGCCATTCGATCCACCCGCAGATACGGCCTGCGAGGAAGAGTTGACGGTGGGCGGCGCGAGCGACATGCCGATGTCCACTTTCATCCGCTGCAGATGAGCGCCATCGGCGCGCGCAGTCGGAACTTTCACCGGCGGCAGGAACATGACCTCGAGGGCAGGAGCCGTGGCTCGGAAACCCGTTGGTGAGCGAGTCTGCATCAGCAAGAGCGCAACCACGACCAAGTGCAGCGCTAACACCGCGACGGCGGCGCCGCATCGCGAAGGTTGCCAAGCGCTTGATTCTCTTTTTGCAGGCATGTTCTTAGGCGAAAGAGAGCTAGGAGTTTTGACCCCTCGTTCCGAGTCGGGTTCCCCGGCTTGCATCCTACAGACTGGACGCCGAAAATTTGATACGCACGCTTGGCCGTGAGTGATGTCCCAAGTTGCGCAAGCCGTCATCCGGCAGCGAGCGGAACTCCTCGTCGCACTCGCGGCCGTCTGCCATACTGACTGATTATGCAAGGGGGCCCGAATAGTGATGCGAAAGGATGCCGTTGCGCCGGCACTGGCGTGTTTTTCTTTGCTGCTCTGGACCGGCGCTTTCGCAGACGCGCCCGCATTCACCATCAAACAGATCTTGAGCGCGCCGTTTGCATCGGGCATCGTCGCCGCTCCGAGCGGACGGGATTTTGCCTGGGTGAGCAACGCGGCCGGGAGGCGCAACGTGTGGCTGGCTTCGGCCGCGATCGGCAGACCCGAGCTCGTATCTCGGCCGATTACTCGCTATGAAGCGGATGATGGCCTCGATATCATGGACATCACCTTCCTTCCGCATCACGAGCAGCTGCTTTATGTGCGTGGCGGGGATTCTGAGTTTCCCGACAAGCCGGCGCCGAACCCCGCACAACTGACGGCCGGCGTCGAGCAGGAGATCTTCCTCGTGGGATTTCACGGCGGCCGGCCCGTGAAACTCGGCGCGGGGCACGGCCCGGTCGCCTCCCCTGCCGGTGACCGCATCGTCTACCTGCATCACGGCGACGTATTTACCGTCGAGCCGCGCCCGGGAGCGAAGCCGCGGCAGCTGTTCAAGATCCGCGGTGCCGCCGATTCGCTGCGCTTCTCGCCGGATAGCCGCAAGCTCGCCTTCGTCAGCACCCGCACCGACCACAGCTTCGTCGGCGTGTACACGTTCGCCGACAAATCGCTCGAATGGATAGACGCCAGTCTGTCGACGGACCTGGAGCCGCGCTGGTCGCCCGACGGAACACGCATCGCGTTTCTGCGCACACCCTCCACTCACGATGAGGTGGGTTTGATTCCGCACCGGACGGGATCACCCTGGTCCATCCGCATCGCCAATCTCACCGATGCGAGCGTCGCGGAGGTGTACCGCGCACCGAAAGGTGCCGGTAGCGTGTTTCACCCGCTGAGCTCCGACGCACAGCTCATCTGGAGCGGCGATCGGCTGGTATTCCCGGCCGAGAATGACGGTTGGCTGCACTTCTATTCGGTCCCGACCAGTGGCGGTGAGGCGCGCCTACTGACGCCGGGCGAATTCGAGATCGAGTACGCTTCCGCGAGTGCGGACGGCAGCACCCTGGTCTACGCGAGCAATGCCGGCGACATGGACCGTCGCCACCTCTGGCGAATGCGACTGCCCGAAGGCACTCCTCTGCAGCTGACGAGCGGCGCGGGTATCGAGACCCAGCCCGCCGTCGCGGGCGACGGCAAGGCCGTCGTCTTTCTGCGCTCGGATGCCCGCCTTCCCATGCACGTTGCTCTGCTCGAGCCGGGCAAGACAATCATCGATTTCGCAGCCGAAGGCTTGCCTCGCGACTTCCCGACGGCCGCGCTGGTGAATCCCACATCCATCGTGCTTCCCGAGCGGGCGGGCATGGCCGCGCATGGCCAACTCTTCCTACCGCCGGGGGGCGTGACCGGCGTACGACACCCGGCAGTCGTGTTCATGCACGGCGGCCCGATACGGCAAATGCTGGTCGGCTGGCACTACATGGACTACTACAGCAATGCGTACGGGCTGAACCAGTACCTGGCGAATCACGGCTACGTCGTCGTCGCCCTCAACTATCGTGCAGGAATCGGCTACGGACTCAATTTCCGCGAGGCCGACGGCATCGGCGCGGCCGGTGCCAGCGAATACAACGACGTGCTGGCGGCGGCCGCATTCCTGCGCGATCGGCCGGACGTCGATGCCAAGCGTATTGGCTTGTGGGGCGGCAGTTACGGCGGCTACCTGACGGCGCTCGGGCTGGCGCGAAATTCAGACTTGTTCGCTGCCGGCGTCGATTTGCACGGAGTGCACGATTGGTATCATCTGTCTCTGACCGATCGCGGCAATGCGCCCTATTATGTGCTCGACACTCCGCCGGAAGTGCTCAGTACCGCGCTCGCGGCTTCGCCCATCAGCGCCGTGGGCAGCTGGCGCTCACCCGTTCTGCTGATTCATGGTGATGACGACCATAACGTCGCGTTCTCCGAATCCATTCGGCTTGCCGAGGCGCTGCGTGCGCAGGGCGTCAACTACTCGGAGCTGGTGTTCCCGGACGAGATCCATGGATTCCTGCGACATGTCTCCTGGCTGAAGGCCTACACGGCGACCGTGAAATTTCTCGACGCCAACCTATTGATTGAGCGCTCCGCTCGCAGCGCCGATTGACTGGCTGGTCCCGTACCCGCCGGTGCGCGGCGTCGCGCATCCGGCAGGTCGGCGATATTTCGCCTAGTTCGGCATGTCGAACACGAGAACCTCCGCGCCCTCCCCGTTCGATAGCGTCAATGCCGACACATCGGTTACCTTGAGTCCGTCGCCCGCGGACAGCGCGACGCCGTTCACCTTCAAGGTACCGCGCGCCAGGTGCACATACGCTCGGCGGTTCGCGGCCAGCGGCAGTGCGGCGCGTTCGGATCCATCGAATAGCCCGGCGTAGATCCGCACGTCCTGATGGATTCGGACGGAGCCGTCGCGCCCATCCTGGGAAGCAACCAATCGCAACAAACCCCGCTTCTCCTGGGCGGCGAAGTGCTTTTGTTCATAGCTCGGCGCTATTCCAACCGCCTCCGGACGAATCCAAATCTGCAGAAAATGCACGGGCTCGCTCGAGGATGGATTCATCTCGCTGTGGAGGACCCCGGTACCCGCGCTCATGCGCTGCACGTCGCCCGGTACGATGACCGAGCCGTTGCCCATTGAATCGCGGTGTCCGAGCTGCCCCTCGAGGACATAGCTCACGATCTCCATGTCACGGTGTCCGTGCGTACCGAACCCCTCCTCCGGAGCGACGCGATCTTCGTTAATGACACGAAGCACGCCGAACTCGGTCTGGTCGGGATCGTAATAATCCCCGAACGAGAACGTGTGGCGCGATTTGAGCCAGCCGTGATCCGCATGGCCTCTTTCTTCACTCTTTCTAAGATCCAACATGGCTTTTGCCTCCAAATCAGGATGAGCGCTATCCTACGTTCGAAAATCAAGAGGATGAAGCCATGAAAACCGATCATAATGTTCGAGAAATTCGAAGTATGACCGGGAGCGCCCCCAAGACGACCCCCGATCAATGGGTTGCACTCACTGCCGTGGTGGATCTCGGCGGGTACGCGACCGCTGCGGAGGCACTCGATCGCAGCCAATCGGCAGTGAGTTATCAAGTCACACGCCTGCAGGAGGTGCTGCAATGTCGGCTCCTCGAAGTGCGGGGACGGCGCGCCGTATTGACCGCCCAGGGAGAGACTTTACTCGCCCGGGCCCGCGGGCTGCTCGAGGAATGGCGAGCGCTGGAGGCATTCGCGAGCAGTCTCGAGAAGGGATTCGAGGCGGTGCTCAAGGTCGTGGTCGACGTTGCGTTCCCACGTCCCCGAGTCCTCGCCGCGCTGCTCGAGCTGCGCAATCGCTGCCCGTCGACGCAACTCGATCTGGCGGAGGCCGTGCTTTCCGGTGCCGAGGAAGCGATCGTCGACGGGTCGGCCGACATCGTCGTCACCACCCGTGTACCCTCCGGGTTCCTGGGAGATTGGCTCTACGAGACGACATTCGTCGCCTGCGCGAGCTCCGCGCACCCATTGCACCGCCTCGAGCGGAAGATCTCTCTCCACGATCTCGAGCAGTACCAGCAAGTGGTCCTACGCGACTCGGGGATGCAGGCCCCCAGAGACGAGGGTTACCTCGGAGCCAAGCTGCGCTGGACCGTCGGCAGTCTCGACACCTCGATTGCGGTGGTCGAGTGCGGGCTGGCCTACGCCTGGCTTCCGGAGCACGTCATCGCTCCGGCACTCGCCGCGGGGCGACTCAAGGTGCTGGCACTCGAGGCAGGCTCTACCCGCAAAGTCCCTCTTTACCTCGTGCTCGTCAGGACCGGCGAAGCGGGACCTGCAGCGCGCGCGGCGGTAGAGCTGCTGCATCAGTTTGCCCTCGGTGACGAGCCGCACGTGCCTTGAATTCTTGCTCATGGCGGGGGGATCTATGCACAATACGATCAAGTGTGAACGGAGCCTGCGACGGCGACGACCACTAGGAGAAGACCATGACGGCATTCCACCTCACCCCGCCGACCGATGCTGAGCGTCAAGCGATCGTTAGCGGCCTCAGCAACGAGGAGCGGCACGTGCTGCTTCAACACGGCACCGAAGCGCCGTTTTGCGGCGTGTTCCTGGACAACAAGAAAGATGGCGTCTACACCTGTCGCTTTTGCGGGCTCCCGCTATTTCGCTCGAGCGCCAAGTTCAACTCGGGCACCGGCTGGCCGAGCTTCTTTGCGCCGTTCGACGAAGCGCATATCAAGCGCATTCGCGACACCAGCTACGGTGTGGTGCGTGTGGAGGAGGTCTGCGCTCGCTGCGGCAGTCATCTGGGGCATATATTCCCCGACGGACCGCCGCCGACGGGCGAGCGTCACTGCTTGAACTCGGTGTCGCTGGCCTTCACCGAGAAAGGCCAGGCTTTGCCCGATATCTTGAAACGCGGGCCTCCGGAAGGCGTGCAGGCTTCGGCAAGCTAGCTGATAGCGCGGGGTCCGCTCTCTTCACGGGAAGCGGGACGCCAACGCTGCGGACCGAACCATGGAGCGGTACCAGTCCCCGAATCGGGACACGAAATCCTCGTCGAGGGAATACGGACCGGGTACATAGCCGAGGCCATTCACACCGCGCTGATTGTTTTCGGCAAGCTCGCGGTCCTGCAAGTTGGTCTTGGTCCAGGTCTCGATGAGAGCCTCGATCGTATAGTCGACTCCTTCGATCGCGTCTTTGTGAACCAGCCACTTCGATTCCACACGCGTCTCTTGCGGACCCACGGGAATTGCCGAGAACATGAAGGCATAGTCGGACAGAGCATGGCAGAAGCTGTGCGGTTGAATCGCCCACCACAGACCCCCGATCTCCTTTTCCTCGAGCTCGATGAGTCGACGACTCACGACCGCCCCGCCGTCGGCCGAGATGCTCTCCATCCCCGGATTCAAGGGATAGCGCTCGACGTGCCACCAACTCCCCACGGCGGCAGCGGTCGACAAGCCTAACCCCTCCACTCTCGCCGCTAGTCGACGGTTGTACTCGAATCTATCCTTGCCGACCGCCTCTCCATAACTGACGGGATAGGAGAGCCTGAGTTCGGGATGGGACGCGGCGCAGTGATAGCACTCGCGCGCGTTCTCCATGACCAGCTTCCAATTGGCCTTTTCCGTCAGGCTGCTCCGGAATGCGACCTTTGCATCGGCCAGTCGGTAAGGCTCCAGACGGGACGCAAGTTCCGCCCTGAAGGGAGCGAAATCGGGCGCCGCATCGGTGAGCGCCAAATAGAGGCATCCCGCCACCCGCTCGACCTGGACCGGCAACAAGCCGTGCTCTTCGACTTTAAAATCGGACGGCATCCGGGCGGCGCCGATGAGACGGCCATCGAGCTCGTACGTCCACTTGTGGTAGGGACAGATCAGCTTGAGCGCGCGGCCGAGGCCGTCGGCACAGATCTGCGAGCCGCGATGGCGGCAGGTATTGTGGAAGCCGCGAATCACACCGTCCCGGCCGCGGACGACGATCACCGAGTTTTGGCCGATCGTCACTGCCATGTATGCGCCGGCGTCGGGCAACTCCGCCTCGAACCCGATCATCAGCCACGACCGTACGAATACGGCGGACATGTCGAAGTTGAAGAGGTCGGGATCGGTATAGAACGGCTGCGGCAACGTGAATCCCGCGCCCGAGCCGGAGAGCAAATCCAATACTTGATGTGGTTTGTACATAAATGGGTGCGCAACGCGGGCATCGTCAGTATATCGCTGATCGACGCAGTGGAGAGGTAAGCAAGGTAGCCTCCGCTCCCCGGCCGCGTTAGGGAGAGGATGTGACGGTAACCGCCGCGCCGGTCGGCTCCAAGTAGAATGTATATTGAGCCAGACAGCAGCGCAGGAAGCCCCGCGCGTTGTGCCCGGCTCGTCGCAACACAGAACGGTGCGTCATCCACACCACGGCAGCAGTGGTTGCGAAGAACATCCCATGAACCGAACGCATCAAAGTCTGAATCGGCGCCGCGCGACCAGCTCGCAGCGCGAATAGCAACTGAGACTCGAATCCGATATGGGCGAGCTCATCGGAAACGATGGTACGGCACAGCGCCCGCAGGCGCTGGCAACCCGTAGCTGAGTCGAGCGCCCGATAATATACGGTGCCGATCAGCTCGGCGCTGATGAGCACGTACAAATACAGCTGGAGCCCGGCGAGGCGTCGTAGATGACGAAAGGCCCGATCGGTCCAGTGGGTTCTCTGCAACGCGATCCCGTGATCCTGCATGAACGCCCGCAAGAGCTGCGCATGGCGCTGATCCTCTCGGATGAGCAATTCGATTATTCTGAGCAAGTAAGGCACCTCCCTCGCCCTTGCGAAACGCTCGGCCGCTCGCAGGAGTGTCCGTCCCTCCGATCGTTCGCCGAGTTGAAAGGTTGCGATCGAGTCGGCGATAAGCCGCAGCTCGTCGGGTCTCACTACATCGGACAGGCCTGGCGGAATACGGGTCGGATGCAGGGCGTGATGTTCGAAGTGATTCAGCCAGATCTCGAGATCCAAGGGACCCATACCGCAGCTCCTGATTGCACAACTGCAATCCTGAGAGCAGATTCGGGTAGTCCTGTGGGGGAATTGAGGCGGATTGTGGCGGCGGACCGAACGCGTCCGCAAGATGGGGACTGTCTTGAGGACTCGGCGCGATCCTACTTGCGGAATCCCTTGCCAAAGAAGCTTTCGCTGTAGTCACCCACCGCCCAGCCGGCGTAACGGTCGTCGCTGAAGGGCAGGCCCATGAGGCCCCGCGACCAGTCGATCGACTGCCCCCAATCCTGATACCAGTCATAGAGCATGACGCGCGCACCGATTCGCCATTCGCCACTCCGCCTCTCGAGGCGGTCCAGATAGCGGCCGCCGATACAAGTGTCGCGGTCTTCCTCGCCCATCGCAACTCGATGGTAGGAAATCACGTGCGTTTCTGCGCGAGCATCGCTCCCGTCGATCTCAATGACACTCTGGCCGAGTACGTGCTGCGTGTTCTTGATCGCGTCCGATCCCGGCACAACCCAGGCCAAATAGTCGGAGAAGGTACCTTTGAACACCCCAAAGTCGGTTGTTGAATCCGGCCAATAGGAGGCGCTGATTATCTCAGCGTTGCGGCGATCCTCGCCCCGGGCAAGACGGGTTATGCAATCGCGAATCTGCTCCCGTTCGAGCAGGACCTTCAATTGTTCCGTGATCGGGTCCATCTTGGGGCTCTCCGCTGTCTCAACGAACGAATGATATCAAGGTGAGTAACGGGTAAAGACGAAATCGTTTGCTTTGCCCGGCTCGTGGCAGGGAGCAACGGCAGCGTCCGTTCTCGATAAGCCTCGATTCCGGTGTCGTTGCCCAGAATCGCACGGATGTCGTTGAGATTGCCTTCCTCGTGAGCCACGGAGATCAGCCTCCAATCGCGGTATCCGGTCATTCTTCCGCGAGAGCGCACACGAGCTCCGCCGCCGGCAGCGCTCGGGCGAGCGGGGCGCCCTGCCCGGCCCACTGTGCGCCGTATCCCGCCTCATGCGCGGCCTTTGCCGCGTTGTTGAGCGCCTTGCCGGCATCGTAGGCGATCGGGTAGGAGGGGATCCGACGAGGCGCGATGTCCGCGCCTAGGACAGTGAACCGATTTCTGAGACAGCGCGCGGGCCGACCGGAAATGGCGCGTGTCATGACGGTGTGGTAGGCCGCATCGCTCGCAAGAGCCTGACGAAACCCCGCGTCGGCTTCCGACTCGGGACAGCCGATGAAGGCCGTGCCGAGTTGGGCTGCGCTCGCCCCCAGGCGCAACGCCGCGGCGATACCTGCGCCGTCCATGATGCCTCCCGCCGCGATGACCGGAACGTCGAGTCGGCGTACGAGAAGACGGGTCAGAGCCATTGTGCCGAGACAGTCGTCTTCGGCATCCGGATCGAACACACCGCGATGCCCGCCCGCTTCATAACCTTGGGCCACGACTGCCTGCACGCCGGCGTCCACAGCCGCACGACCTTCAGCGACATTCGTCGCGGAGGCAAGCAATACGATGCCCGCCTCTCGAAGCGCACGAACGCGCTCGACGGAAGGCACTCCAAAATGGAAGCTCACGACGCGCGGCCTGCTCGCCAACAAGGCTGCCAGCATCGCGTTGTCCTCCACGAAACTTCGGTAGATTTCGCGGAGACGCAGGGGAGGCTTCGCGCCAAACCGCTCGAAGTGGGGACGGAGATGCTCGATCCAGGCGGCTTCGGTGCTGCTGTCGGCTCTCGCCGGCTGGTGACAGAAGACATTCACGTTGAGGGACCGATTGGAGCGCTCACGGACCGCCGCAATCATTCTGCGCGCGCCCTCTGCATCGGTCGCACCCACCCCGATTGAACCCAATGCTCCGGCGTTGGATACCGCTGCAGCCAGCGAAGGGGAGGATACGCCGGCCATCGGGGCTTGGATAATCGGCAGATCGATCGCGAGCGTTTCGAGTAGTTTCATTTCCCAATTATCAAACGCCTTGACGAGGAGTCGTCCATCCTACCTTCGTATCGCGGCTGCGATGCGGCCGAGCCTCAACAACGTTGTAATAGTTACAATGCGGGGTCGATACCAATACCAAAGCTCAATATCTTCTCGTGCATGCTTTGCGTCTGATGATGGTAGTGCTCTCTAATAACGTACGGAACGGCGGCGCGCGCTAGAGGTGCTCACGCCGACCCGCGCCATTATCAACCCGATTTCGATGGACTCCCACCCGTGTAGCTCAACTCGCCCTGCACGATACTCGCGGCCGAGGTCATCGGATGAAGCGTCTCGTGGTGGGCATCCATGATGTGCATAACCGGGATGCCGCGAACAGACAACGCATCGGCGATCAACGAGCGATGGCAGCGCCACCAGAGCGCCTCCGCACACATGATCACCGTCCGTGCTCGGCTCGCCAGCTCCTGTAGCTGCTGCAATCCCTGCGCGAACTCAGCGGTGCCCATGTGATCGGCATAGCCCTGAAACGCCGCGTTTCGCCAGGCTGTATTCGGCGAGTTAGGCGCAGCGCGCCGCCGCCCCCCGAGTCCGGGCAACCAGAAATATTCGATCGCCTGGGCCTTTAAGCTCGCCGCGAGCGCTTCCTTCCCGTATTGTGGATACCTGCGTGAGCCCGGATAACTACGCACATCGGCCAGCGCCTCGATACGGAATTTCACGAGTAATCCCAGAAATTCCTCGAGGCCACGCGTCGAGTGGCCGATCGTCCAGATCGTCGCGGGGAAGGGTTCGACGGTCGATGATGCTACCGCGACCATCAACCGACTGCGGGAACGACATCGGGCGCATCCTCGTTCGCGTCGACCTTGAACTCGTACTTACCCATGGTCTTCTCTCCTGGGTGGTTCGCCACGAGATTTTGGAAGATCCGGCGCGCGATTATAGAAGCGGGCGTGCGCGAGCGGAATACCCGCTAGCGGCGCTGCAACAAGACTATTGCGGCAATTGGATGCGGCGCCGAAGCCGGGCGTACTAGCTTTGCTGCCCTCTGCGCGTCCCCGAGATGAACGAGAAGCTTTTCGTGAATTCCGCGCCAAATAGAAATATCTGCGCAGAATAATACGCCCACAGCAGCAGCACGAGGAGCGATCCAGCGGCGCCATAGATTGACGCGAATGCGCTTCTGCCCAGGTAATATCCGATTGCCAGTTTGCCGATGTTGAACAGGACGGCAGCGACGACAGCGCCGACCCAAACATCACCCCACTCCATCTTGGCTTGCGGAATGTATTTGTATACCAAGGCAAAGAGAACCGTGGCGATGCCCAAGCTCAAGGTCAGATCAACGAAAAGCGGCAGTGTGCGTGATTCCCCGAGGAATGAAGCGATCCAAACGTCGAACGCTGCAAGCACCGTGCTGACCAGCAACGAGACCATGAGCAGGAATCCGACCCCGAAAACCAGACCCAGCGAAAGAAATCGAGCCCGGACTACTTGCCAGAACCCGCTCATTTTGGTGCGTGCAGGCACCCCCCAAATGCGGTCCAGTGAATTTTGCAGCTCGACAAAGACCGATGACGCGCCAATGAGCAACGTCGCGACTTCGACGAGCGTCGCCACGCGACTCTTTCCCATGAGGGTCGCGCTGAGAAGCAATGTTTGCACTGCAGAGGCCCCCGCGTCGCCAAACAATATCTGCATCTGCGGCAGGAGCCCAGCTTGAACGGTGTCCCTGCCGATCACTAGGCCAAGAACTCCGATCGCGATGATCAAAATCGGCGCGACGGAGAACACGGTATAGAAAGCGAGCGCCGCCCCCATAGTCGAGGCATCGTGTTGAATCCAGGCGAGTGCCGCCTGCCCGACGATGTCTCTCCCACGCCGGGCGGCCCGCCACATTCTTATCGGTCTATTTTGTCGATCTTCGAACCATCCAATGAGAGGTCGCCGATCAGGCCTTTCTCCGCGAACACGAAGCCCACGACCGGCTTCTTGAGGGTGTCCGTATCGTAATTGGCGCCTCCGCCACTGTGAATCATCGCAACGCCCGTATCGGCGCCGACAGACCAGCCTTTGCTCGCCGTGAATTGATTCAGCGACTCTGGCGTGGTGAATACGATGACTTCGCTGCGCTTCGCCGCCCCGAGCGTCAATCCGATCGATGCCGAGGCGATGCTGTAGTAGCCGATGGTCTTGCCGTCGACTCGCAGGGCCCCTTCTCCATATTCACCGGCAATACCGGCGCCGCCCTTGGTGACCCGAGGAAATACCAATGTCCCAGCCGCCGAGTGCCGCAACTGCCGATTGTGGGGGTTCAAGGCGTCGAAAGCCTTCAGCGTCTCATGGACGCCGACGTCGAGCTCGGCTTTGGTGTCGGCGAAGGTCGTGTTGGCGGCCGCCATTGAGAGGATCGCGCCGATCAAGGCGGCGACGGATAAACGCTTGTTCATATTATTCAATCCTGTGTGATCGTCATTGAGGAGACTGCGAGTCCCTCCCGTGGGTGTGAGCGGTCGCTCAATCCACATTCTCTGCGGATCACTGCATGCCGTCTGTCTGCTACCGCACACGCATGCCTCCCCGGGACAAGCCCTTTACTTTCAGTGATGTGCGATGGAGTTTGCCGGCGCAAAACCACACTCGGGGAGCGGGTGTTGGGCAGCGCACAGACGCGAAGTGTTCTGAATCGTAACTTGCGCACCTAGAGCGTTGCGCCGCAGATTTACATAACCGCATCGCTCTATCGCGCATCGCTACGGAGGCAAACGATGAATCATATGGATAATAGCGCTCAAAATTTCGCCGAGCCGAACGCGGTTATCGGTCACATCGATGTCGTCCCGACGCTCCTCAAGGTCCTGGGCGAGCTCACCGGAATGCGAGTTGTCGTGGTAGACGCGGACGCGCTTGAGCGTGCGAGCCACGATTCACTCTACTCCGGCCACCGCACGCCGACACTTCGTCCGATTGAGAGCTGCGTTTCGGCGCCCATAGTCCTCAGCAATGGTCGCCATTTCGGCACCCTCGCTGCACTCGATTCGAACCCAGCGAAGATGGGTGAGCCGCGCATCGTCTCGATGTTCGGACATTTCGCCGCGCTCATTGCCGCGCAGCTTGACAATCAACGGCTGCATGAAGAAGAACACCGTGCGTTGCTCGATGAGCGCGCCGCGGGGCAGCTACGGGAGGAATTCATTGCAATCTTGGGTCATGACTTGCGCAATCCGCTGCACGCGGTCCACGCCAGCAGCGATATGTTGGAGCGCAAGCTTACCGATCCCGTATTATTGACTATCGCTTCCCGGATAAAAAGCAACGCACGACGCATGGCGGGGCTGATAGACGATGTACTCGACTTCGCCCGCGGGCGCTTGGGCGGCGGGATCGCCGTCGAATTGACTGAGATTGAGAATCTCAACGCCGGGCTGCTGAGCGTGGTTCAAGAGCTCCAGGACGGGCAGCCGGACTGCCGAATCATCGCCGACATCGGTGTCAGCGGCTCGGTGCGGTGCGATTTGGGAAGACTCCAGCAAATCGCCTCCAATCTCCTAGGCAACGCACTAACCCATGGATCGCCGCAAAGTCCGGTCAAGATCAGCGCGAAATCGGACGCCGATGACTTCGTGTTGGAGGTGTGGAATGCGGGCGAGCCCATACCCGAGGAAAGTTTGGATAAGATATTTGAGCCGTTTTGGCGACATTCTGTGTCCGCCGGTCGAAATGGCTTAGGGTTGGGTCTGCACATCTGCTCGCAAATTGTCCGCGCCCACGAGGGACGAATCTCCGTGACGTCCACCCGGGAGGGCGGCACTCAATTCACCGCACGTTTGCCCTTGAGCACCCTGGGAAAATCAGATCGAGCCTTCGGGCCTGCAACGCAGAGTTTAGCGCTGCGCCCGCAACGGCCTTCGCCTCTATGTGCGAAAGCGCACTGAATCGACCGTACACGCCACCCATCTGAGTCGCTCCTGAGCACTGCTGGCCACCTGAGATGCACTCGTGATAGAAACAAAAAAGGGAACTTCACAATATCCACCCAAATTCGCTACGGGCATTCGAGGATTTGAGGAACTGAGCTACGGCGGACTGCCGAGGAACCGTGTCAGCCTGCTGAAGGGCGGACCGGGCCCGGTAAAACCACGGCTCGACAGAAGCGCTACGGGTCCCACGACCGCGGGACATCCGGAAGAGACAAGACAGAGGCGCACGATGGTTCGTAAGAAGAAGGATCGCGCCGCATCCGATCGCGTGACGGCTAAGGCTGTGGTGATGGTCCTATACATTACGGACAGTGGGCCCAATTCGGTGCGCGCCGTCGCCAATCTCGATGCCATTTGCAATGAGCATTTGCGAGGCAACTTCCGGCTGGAAATCATCGACGTCCTCCAAGATCCGCTGCGCGCTTTGGCCGACGGCGTCGTGGTCACACCCAGCCTCGCCAAACTGTCGCCGTTACCCGCCGCAACAGTCGTCGGCAATCTGAGCGACAAGCGCGGCGTATTGCGCGCTCTTGGCCTAGTGGAGTAGCACCCATGCATCGTGCCGTCCCCTTGCCGAACCCGGCGCCGTCCGGGACGGATGTCGAGGGTGGCTTCAAGAAGGCGATTCTGCATCTGGTCAAGGGCGGCCCCGAGCGCCTCGCGATCGAAGCGGGCCAGATAGACGCCATTATCGATCCGCGAAGCGGCAATGCCATCCTGCTGCCTGCCGCCCAGCAGGCGTTGATCGAGCGCAGGGCGGGATTCCACAGTCTGATCGGACTCGCCTTTGACTGGTACTGGGAGCTCGACGAACGCTATCGCTTCGTGTCGCATCGAGGTGTTTCGGATGTCGCCGACGCATTCGCCGCAGAAGGTGTCATCGGGAAGACGCTCTGGGACCTGGCGATCGATAACATGAGCGAGGCCGATTGGCGGACACACCGTCAACAGCTCGAGTGGCGCGCCATATTCCGAGACCTTGAAGTCAGGCGCGTGGGCCCCACCGGCGAGGTGCTCTACCTCAGCATGAGCGGCGAGCCGATTTTCGACGATCGTGATCAATTCAAGGGCTACCGCGGGATTACGCGAGATATCACCGAGCGCAGGCAGGCAGGGGCGTTGATGCAGGAGCCTCATGACTGCGATCGTGCCCTCCTTGATGCGCTCGAGGCGCCGATCGCGCTACTCGATCAAGCCGGTGCCGTGCTCACGGTCAATCAGGCCTGGCGCACGTTGGTCACCCCATATTCCGGCGTCGGCACAGGCGTTGCGGTGGGGTCCAACTATCTCACGGTATGGGACGGTGCCTGCGGCGATGAGCAGCTGGACGGCAAGGCGATCGCCGCAGGAATCCGCCAGGTGATAGCGGGTGAGCGTGCGCTTTTTCGCTACGATTACGCCTGTGATTCCCTTGCCGACCGGTCTTGGTGCGCGCTCAGCGTCACGAGCGTAACGGGGAATGACCAGGCTTGCGCCGTTGTTTCCTATGAGGACATTACCGAACGCAAGGTCGCAGAGTTGCTGCTGAGGCTCGAGTTGATTGTGGCACGTTGTCTTGGCGATTCGGATACCGCAACGCGCGCGCTGCAATCGGTGATTCGCGCGATATGCGAAACGCAGGGATGGGACTGCGGCCGCTACTTCTGCATGGACCAGGCGGCCGGCGTGCTGCGCTTCGCCGAGTCCTGGGGGATACCGTCCGCCACTGTCGAGCAATTCCTTGAAAAGTCGCGTGGTATGGTGTTCCGCCCGGGAGCTGGGCTCGCAGGCCGCGTCTATCAGTCAGCGCAGCCACTCTGGATGCTCAAGAGCGCGCGAGGCGCCCGAGTATCGTCGATGGCTCTAGCGCCCGAAACCTGCGAGCAAGACGCCTGTGTCTTTCCGGTGACAATGGACGACAAGGTAATCGGCGTACTCGCTTTCTCTGGCAGCAGGATCCGCGAACCGGATGACCGGATGCTGCATGCGCTGCATTCCATCGGCAGCCAACTCGGCCGATTCCTGCTGCGACAGCAAGCAGTAAACACGCTGCGACTGAACGAGATGCGCTTTCGTGTATTGACCGACCTTGCGTCCGACTGGCACTGGGAACAGGACGCCGACTTTCGATTGACGCAGGTCGTCGGATGCAGCGCGTTCGGCACCGCCGACGTTCTCGGCTTCACCCACTGGGATCTACCTCTGGTCCTCGCCGACGTGGGATGGACGGAACACAAATCCCAACTCGCTGCGCGCTGGTCTTTCTGCGACTTCGAATTCGCCATCGTCCAGTCGGACGGGAAGCGAGCTTACTATTCCATCAGCGGCGAGCCGATATACGACGAGGCGGGCGCTTTCGCAGGATATTGCGGCACTGGGGTCGACATCACCAAGCGGAAGCGCGCCGAGATCGAGCTGCGCGAGAGTGAGTCGCGGCTGCGCGCCGTGATGGCTGGTGGGCACTGCGCCGGGGAATTGCGATAATGTTTCCGCCTCCCGACTCCATAGAGAACCATCTGCTCTCTGCATTGCCGGAGGCCGAGCGCCAACGCTGGCTACCGCATCTCGAACGCGTTGCGATGCCTCTCGGTCAGGTGCTTTACGAATCGGGCGACACGTTGAGCCATGTGTACTTTCCAACGACCGCTATCGTCTCGCTGCTGTATGTGATGGAGAGCGGCGCCTCCGCCGAGATCGCCGTGGTGGGCAATGAGGGCATCGTCGGCATTTCGCTGTTCATGGGAGGTAATTCCACGCCCAGCCGCGGAGTCGTGCAAAGCGCGGGACAGGGGTTTCGGCTGAAAGCTCAACTCATGAAGGATGCCTTCAACCAGGCAGGTGCCGTTCTACACCTGCTGCTGCGTTATACCCAGGCGCTGATTACGCAGATGGCGCAAACGGCAGTGTGCAACCGACACCACTCGCTGGACCAGCAACTTTGCCGGTGGTTGCTGCTGAGTCTGGACCGTCTGCAGGGTAATGAGCTCGTGATGACGCAGGAATTGATCGCCAACATGCTGGGCGTGCGCCGCGAAGGTGTGACTGAGGGGGCGCTTAAGTTGCAACAGGCAGGGCTGATTCGATACGCGCGCGGCCACATCACAGTGCTCGACCGGATCGGGTTGGAGATGCGCAGCTGTGAATGCTATGCGGTGGTCAAAAAGGAGTATGACCGGCTGCTTCCCGAGAAGCCGGCAGCCTAGGCGCCTGCAACCCCCATCTCGATCATCTGGAATCACCCTGCTGGCGCATACGTGCCACTGTTCGTTAACGTACAGATCACTCTCGATAATTAGGTCATGGTGGCACATACAGTGGCAGGAGCGTGGAGTTCACCGCGTTCCCCACCAACAGTCCCAGGTCGCCGCGAGCGGCTGCTACACGCTGGTGTGCATTCTTGCCTACCGACCAAAATCAGTTGATCGCATTGCTTCCGGGCAGGTCGCGCTCGCGCTTGCTCGCGATTTGCGAGCCGGTTGAACTCGCAATGGGGGAGGTGCTTGGAGATGTCGGCATGCCGACGCGGTATGTCTACTTTCCGACGGTCGGCTTTATCTCGCTGGTGAGCGCCATCAAGGGCCGGCCGACGTTAGAGGTCGGCATGGTAGGCCGCGAGGGGATGCTGGGAACCCAATTGGTTTTGGGCGTTGAGGCCGCGCCGTTGCATGCGGTGGTCCAAGGCGCGGGAACGGCCTGGCGCATCGGCGCGCCAGAGTTCTCGCGGGAGCTGCTGCGCAGTGGACCGCTGCAACGCGAGCTCAATCGATATGTTTATGTAACGATGACCCAGCTCGCGTCCGCCGCATCATGTCTGCGCTTTCATCAGATCGGGCCGCGGTTGGCGCGCTGGCTCTTGATGACGCAGGATCGGGCTCGTTCGGACACTTTCCATATCACGCACGAATTCCTCGCATACATGCTGGGCGTTCGCCGTGTCGGCATCACCATGGCGGCCTGCGTATTGCAGCGTGCAGGCCTCATAAGATATCGCCGCGGAGAGATTCAGGTATTGAACCGACGCGGGCTCAAGGCGGCCGCCTGCAGCTGTTACGCTGCCGACCGCGAGGCGTACCTGAAGCTGTTCGGTTGAGCAACGCGAATCCCCGGCGAATCCAGTTAGGACTTGGTCGCGTGCTGTACGAATCCATGTCGCCAGTCTTACCTCGACCTCCCGGCTTGGTCTGTGCGGTGGCCGATTGTCTGGCTGGCGGCCTGCCCCTGGCGATGTGTATCGGATACGTCCTCTAAGATCGAGCGGTAGAACGCATAAGATGACTTCTTACGCTTGGCGGTGTACATCGCGCTATCCGCGGCTTTCATGAGCTCCTCACTCGTTGACCCATCCTTGGGGTACACGGCAATGCCAATGCTCGGGCACACAATGAGCTCGAGTGTGCCGATTTTGAAAGTAGCGGACACCGCTTGGAATAGCGTCGCGGCCAATTGCTCCAAGCGCTTCCGGTTGGACACCCCGGTAATCAGGCATGCATATTCATCACCAGCCAGGCGGCTCACCAAGTCCTCCGCCCGAAGCGAGTGGGAGAGACGCCTTGCAACGGCGCTGAGGAGCTGATCACCCGTATCGTGTCCATACAAGTCGTTCAACGCCTTAAAGCCATCGAGATCGAGGTAAATCACTGCCAGCGGGCGAACTCCAGCTCCGTCTTGGTGCAGCGCAAGACCAAGACGTTCGAGAAAAAATCTTCGGTTCGGCAACGCGGTCAGATCATCGTGAAAGGCCAAATAGCGGGCGCGCTTCTCTCGCTCATGAGCGCTCGTGAGTTCCTCTTGCGTTGTGGCCAACAACGCTCGCAATGCCGCTATCTCCAGCCGCGAGGAATCCCGACCGGCCTCGGAGCTGCGCATGTAATGTAAATCCGGAGTCTTCCCGTTCGCTCCCAGGCGGACGTCTAGCGCCTTGTGCGTCTCCGAAAGAGTGGTCACCGGTCGCATGGGCATTTTTCTCTATCGAATGAGGGGCTGCGCGGACCGAGCCGGGGCCGATCGGAGGGTATTCTCGCGTAATCTATCTCCGCTCGATGCGGTCGTATGTGCGGTATCCCACATGCGACTCGAATTCCGGTCGGTGGCTCCCACGCACTCCGTGCGCCAGCGTGCCGACGCGCCAACTCGCCTGGGTCCCAATGAGGACCATGGGATACGGGGAGTCGCGCCATCACGAGCAACACATCGACCATGCTTGCGGTCGCACGGCGCTCTAGTGCCGTCTGGCAACTCCACAAAACCGTGACGCGCGACTAGCCCGCACGTCCATCACCGGCCGATTCGGCACTCGGGGTGCGTTCTGGCGCGTCTCATCGGGCGGCTTCATTTGTCTTACCATCCGCCGGGCGGGACGTCTCTCCAGTCGTAGGTAGGGGCGATGGTTCAGCGGCCACGTGAGCCGGCTGCTTCTCGAAGATACTCGTGGCTATCCATTGGGTAAGGACGATCACACCGATGTAGAGAGTGATAACCATCCAGTTAACCGTCGGCGGGGACGGTTGAACCGCGGGTTTGCCCTGCAAGACTTTGGGCGTGCCATTGACGGCGGCGATGCGCCGCGGCAACAGCGCAATCAACCGATCCGCAGCCGCCGCTTGATCATCAGTTGACGACTGACCAGGTGACGCCGTGATCATCGAGATCAATTTCCGCGCGGCGCTGTCGTGAGGCATTCGACTGAGGTCCGCCGCCTCCTCCCAGGGGTCTACGTTCTGTCGCGCCAGAACAGAAAGAACCGTGAGCAACGCTCCGTTAGCGCTCTCGCCGACGGCCGCATACAGAAAGGCATCATAGGCTGACGGGAGTGTCGACAGTGAAGCCGATCGGACCACCTTAGACTTCAATTGCCGCTCTCCTAACCCAGAGCAATACGCACGCCACGCTAAGGGACCTTCTGGGTGAGCCACAAACCCGGCTTGCCTTTTTGATTGAGTCCAATGCTGAGCAATGCCGATCTGGAATTCCATAGTCGCACGATGGGCACTCCTTCACGGTGCACGCGATGTAACCACGCTTCCGGCTGACTCATCATCGGAAAATGCCCTTCGCCTGTGTCGAAGCCCGGTCGCGAGGGATAGTCCGAATCGTTACCCGAATGAGGCGCGAGTGCGAGAGAACCGAGGGTGACCACCGGCATGGAATCTCTCGGTAGCCGCAGGTCGAGCTGGGGGGCGGATGTATTCTCTTGGCGCGCGGCAAGACGGCTGCTAGCCGAGGGTGCAGATCGCACCGAATCGATCATGGAGAGCCCAGATTTCCCCCCGCTGAGAGGCGGGTTTGCGACGGCGGAAACCGACAAGGCCGTGCCGCATAGCCCGGCGGCCGCGAAACACGAAATCATATGTTTACAGCCGCGCCTCGCGAACACCTGTGTGTTGGGAAAGTCCGTCATGTCTATGCTTAGATGCGCCGACCCTGGAAGACTTGCACCAGGATCATGATGACGGCTAGCACGAGAAGGACATGAAGAAATCCACCCATCGTGTAGGACGTGACCAGCCCGAGTAGCCATAAGACCACCAAAACTATCGCGATTGTGTACAGCATTGCGGAATTCTCCGTAGACCTTAGATTGACGACGCGTGTGACGGCAAACCCAAAGGACTCTGACAGGAAACGGCGATGGCGTCTGTTCGGTGGCGCACCAGTCAGCTGCTCAGCAGGTTCGCGGCTTGAAGTCGGCTCCATCGCACGCATTCGCCGATTGCAAGGTGGCGTGCACCATTTGCTACCATTGATATCTTTTGGCGCAATCCCGGCACGCGCTGGACATACCATCTATACTCCGCGTCCTCAGCCGCATACGAGCTGAGTTGGCCGGCAAATTCCTGCGGGTCATACGTCAAGGTCATTCTCTATGGAACAGTCGAAGAATTCTTCTATGAAGCAACAAAGCGGAGCCTCATATGCGGCTCCTTCCAAGAACCTCGTCGACACGGCAATTGCGGCCGGCAATCTCACAACGTTCATGTCAGCCGTCAAGACGGCCGGTTTGACCGATACGCTGACGGGCAAAGGTCCGTTCACTGTCTTTGCACCGGCGGACGAAGCCTTCGCGAAACTCCCCTCGGGTGCGTTGGACGCGCTAATCAAGGACACTGCGAAGCTCAAGGCTGTGTTGAGCTATCACGTGGTCAAGGGGCATGTTCTGGCGAAAGACGTCAAATCGGGTGAAGTCATGACCTTACAGGGAAGCCCGCTCATGGCTTCCGTGTCGTCATCGGGCGTGGAGGTCAACGGCGTACGTCTTAAACAGGCGGATCTAATCGCGACCAACGGCGTCATCCACATGATCGATGCAGTGATCATGCCGAAGCACTGGCAATTACTGGCTGCGGCCTGACGAGGCGCTGGCGCTTCGTCGTATCGCAAAGGCCCTGTTCGCAGGGCCTTTTTTCGCTACGACGTGCCGGCGACCGGCCGAGCATTGTCGCCCGGGCTGCGCTCGTCGTCTGACGGATCGTCTGTACCGTAGCGTACAGACGGTGACGCAGCCTTCCGATGACATGCTGGCTCGGACAGGCGATCGTGTGTGGGCCAGCGAATCAGCAAGCCGCTCCGCTACGTGTCGTCCCTTCCCAGTTGGATTCGTGCAAGGACATCCGATCATGATACGCAGCGTGAAAGACCTAGAGGGATTCGTGATTAGCGCGGCCGAAGGAGCGATCGGGAAGGCAACAGACTTCTACTTCGATGATGAAGCCTGGGCGATTCGCTATGCGGTCGTCGATACGAGCGCGTGGCTCGGCCACGAAGTGCTGCTTTCACCGTATTCCATGGGCGAGCCGGATTGGGGTAACGAATTGCTGCCCGTCACGGTTACCAAACAGCAGATCATGAACAGCCCGGGCGTCGACGTCGACGAGCCGATAACGCGCAGGTACGAGAAGGGTTACCTCGCATACTACGGTTATCCCTACTATTGGGGCGGATCCGGCCTCGCCCCACACACAGATTCGCATCTACGGAGCTGCGACGCGATGACGGGATGCCACCTTCACGCGAACGACGGTGAGATTGGTCACGTCCAGGGGCTCTTAGTCGACGATCACTCTTGGTCGATTCGATTCATCATCGTGAACTCCAGCAACTGGTGGCTAGGGCACCACGTCTTGGTGTCGCCGCAGTGGATTCGCAATGTAAATTGGTCGCAACGGAGCGTCACAGTCAACCTAGATCGGCAAGCGATCACGGACGCGCCGGCCTATGACTCCGAGACCGACGTGGGTCGCGACGCCGAAGTGACGATATACAGCCATTACAGCCGCAACGGTCACTGGCAACACAAGCGAGAGGGCGTCGTGGCCCAACATGCATGAACGGTGTCGCCATAGCAGATCCGCCGGTGAGTGCCCCACGCTGGAGAGCCGTCGTTTCTCGATTTCAGCGGTCATCGCGCGGCAAAGCGACGTGGCAATTGCTCAATACCTTGGGTCCCTATGCAGCGCTCTGGTATGCAATCTACAGAAGCATCGCAGTATCGTATTGGATTACGCTGCCGCTGGCCGTGCTGTCGGCGGCGTTCCTCGTCCGCATCTTCATCATCTTTCACGATTGCGGCCATGGATCGTTCTACACGTCCCGATCCGCCAACCGGGTCATAGGATTCATCACCGGACTGTTGACGTTGACTCCGTACTATCATTGGCGCTGGCAACATGCGTTACACCATGGAACTTCCGGGGACTTGGATCGACGGGGGGTCGGTGACATCTGGATGTTGACCGTTCAAGAATACCTGGATTCGTCGCGGTGGCGGCGGTTCGCCTACCGTCTGGCGCGCAACCCGCTCGTGCTCTTTGTCGTCGCACCGTTTTACGTCTTCGTAATTCATCACCGCTTCCCATCTTCGGCGGCCCCTCGGCGAGAGCGGCGCTCGGTAGGTTGGACGAACCTCGCGATCGTCACGATGGCGTGTGCGATGGGCTTATTGATGGGCTTCAAAGTATATCTGGTGGTCCAACTCGGTGTGTCTACGCTCGCAGGCGCGGCAGGGATCTGGCTATTTTACGTGCAACATCAATTTGAAGGCTCCTACTGGGAGCGCCGCGACCGATGGAATTACATGGAAGCTGCACTGCAAGGAAGCTCCTTCTATAAGCTGCCACGAGTTCTGCAATGGTTTTCGGGCAATATCGGGTTTCATCATATCCACCACTTGAGCCCGTCCATTGCCAACTACCATTTGCAAGAATGTCACGATGCCGACTTATTTTTCGCGCAAGTCAAGCCAATTACCCTCGTCGCGAGCTTGAAGTCCCTCGCTTACCGTCTGTGGGACGAGCAGCACAGGGAGTGGGTGGGATTCCGCGCCTCCAAAGGGTGCACCGAAATCTGACGGATCGTGATACGCTGTGTGCGCTATCGGACATCGAGGCGCGCCGCTCTCAGTAAGCTTGCGGTGCCGCCTTCGAAAATGATGCACTTGGGCATATTCATGTTTCCTCCGTAGCCGAAGTACTCGTGCAGAGAAACGACGATCTCAGGAGAAATCGCCTCTTGGCGGCGATGCCGCTCCAGGAATGGAGCCGTTGGGCACATTTGCTTGAACGCGTCGACATGCCGCTCGGGCAAGTCATATACGAGTCCGGCGTCGCGCTCAATTACGTTTATTTTCCCATCACCTCCATCGTATCCCTGTTATATGTCATGGAAAATGGCGCCTCCGCGGAAATTGCCGTCGTCGGGAACGAGGGCATCGTGGGTGTGTCGCTTTTTATGGGCGGTGAATCGACGCCCAGCCGGGCGGTTGTGCAGAGCGCCGGGGTTGGTTGCCGATTGAAGGCCTCGCTCATGAAAACAGAATTCGACAAGGCAGGGGCGGTACTTCACTTACTTCTGCGATATACCCAAGCGCTCATTACGCAGATGGCGCAGACCGCCGTGTGCAACCGGCACCATTCCCTAGATCAACAACTGTGCCGCTGGCTTCTCTTGAGCCTCGATCGACTGCAGGGTCCCGAACTAGTGATGACCCAAGAACTCATCGCCAACATGCTCGGGGTTCGCCGAGAAGGCGTGACCGAGGCCGCTCTGAAGCTGCAAAAAGCCGGTCTCATCCAATATACCAGGGGGCACATCACGGTCCTCGATCGCAAGGGTCTGGAAGCTCGGACCTGTGAGTGCTACGCCGTCGTCAAGCGCGAATACGACCGATTGCTGCCTGCGGGGCCCAGTAGCTGATGGATTCCGTGGGGTCTTGGTTGCGCAGTAGTGGGCATTTGTTCGCTCAACCCGGGTCTTCAATATTCGCGCCTGATTACGCAGCTCGATACTTTCCAGGTGAAGCAGCTGCTTGCGCTCGCCTTCGGCGCCCTCGACGATTTTCAGCGCCTCGCAATCCCGTGATTTGGCTCTCAATTCGAGCGATCGTATTTGCGGCCAAAGTTCATCGAGCGCATGAGGCCCGTCGCTGGCGCCGCCAATTACGAAGCCGTTGCCGTCCACTTCCGTGGCATCGACGATTTGCCGCGACTGCATAACGGCTTCACCCTTACCCTGGATCGTTTTAAGGGTTGCGCGCCGCTTGGATAGCAACTCTTTGCCGCCGGGACCGCCGTGGCGCATGAAGTAATAGACGAAGACATCGGTCATATCCCTCTCGTGGTCGTTCGTCATAGTACGGATGAGCGCGGGTCTCGTCAGTACGCTAGCTCACATTTCGGCTGATGAGCTAAGTGCGGTAACGTACCGACGATCTCGTCAGGTGCAGGTATCTTGTCAGCCATTTTCTCGAAGAGCGCTCGTTGATACCACATGCACGCAACTAAGTTTCAACATTCCTACTCGACGAGGATTCTGTGTCCGTGGGCCGGTAGGCGTCTGCCGGCCCAGGTTCCTAGCGGCGCAGGGTCGAACCGGCGAGTCGAGCCGGTGAGCACCGCTCAGCCGGGCACATCGAAGTAATTCCAAACGGGACGGCGGCAATGCCAATAGTTGGATCGCCGGTCTCTCCTTGGGACAGCGACGAGCTTGTCCGCGCCGAACTCTTCAGCAGCGACCGTCTCGAGCAGCACGCCGCGAGTCTCGCGGCGGCCCAGCAGGTGATGCGACGGCGCTCGACACGCCGCTCCCTCGTCGCGCGATTGAAGGACAACGAGTCCGCCCTGCTCGCCGCATATCGCGCGATCGGGGCAGCGGTCGGCGAAGGCCGCCCGATCACGCCGGCCGCTGAATGGCTGGTCGACAATTATCATCTCGTCGAGGAGCAGATACGCGAGATTCGTGAGGATCTACCCCCTGGATTCTATCGGCAGCTGCCGAAGCTCGTCGATGGTCCGTTTGCCGGCTTCCCTCGAGTGTTCGGACTGGCGTGGGCGTGTATCGCGCATAGCGACAGCCGATTCGATCCTGACTCCCTGCGTCTGTTTGTGCGTGCCTATCAGCGTGTTCAGCCGCTGACCATCGGCGAGCTCTGGGCAGTCGCCATCACCCTGCGCATCGTGCTGGTCGAGAACCTGCGCCGTGCCGCCGCCCGTATCGTCAGCAGCCGTGCCGCGCGCCAGGACGCGGACGGTATGGCCGACCGGTTGCTGGGAGTAAACGGACTTGCAGCGGAGCCCGACGCGCTGTCGCGCCGCGGCTCGAGCGGCGATTCCTTTCCGCCGGCTTTCGTCGTTCAGCTGGTGTTGCGCCTGCGTGATCAGGATCCCGATACGACGCCGGCGCGGCAGTGGTTGGACGAGCGGCTAAGCTCCCAGGGGACGACGGCCGACGAGATTGTTCAGGAAGAGCACCAGCGTCAAGGCACATCGAACGTAACCGTGCGCAACATCATCACGAGCATGAGATTGCTCTCGGATGTCGACTGGCCTGAGTTTTTCGAGAGTGTGAGTCTCGTCGACGAATTGCTGCGCTCCAGGAGCGGTTTCGCGGCAATGGATTTCGCAAGCCGCGATCTGTACCGTCGCGCGATAGAGCAACTCGCGCGCGGATCGAGGCAAACCGAGCTCGCCATCGCTGACGCTGCCTTATCGACGGGCGACGCGAGCAAAGCGATCGATGGCAAGGACGCGGAGCGCAGGCGTGATCCCGGTTACCATCTGATTGGCGCCGGCCGGCGCGCGTTCGAAAGGACCGTCGGCTATCGAGCGTCCTGGTGGAGCTCGGCCGCCCGTTTCAACGCCCGTACTGCCGGCGAGTATATCGCCGCCGTAGTCGTCGCCGCCGCCATTCTCTTGCTTCTTCCCCTCATCGAAATGCGCACGTGGGGTGTCGGCAATACCTGCCTCGGGCTGCTGGCGCTGCTCGGAATGGTACCGGCGGTCGACGCGGCCATCGCTCTCATCAACCTCACCATCACCCGAGGCCGGGGCGCGACGATCCTTCCTGGGCTTTCTCTGCGCGAGGGCATTCCCCCGCATCTTCGGACAATGGTCGTGGTGCCCATACTGCTGACGACGCGCGCGGCAATCGAGCAGCATATCGAGCGCCTCGAGATCCACTATCTCGCATCCCCGGACGGCGAGCTGCACTTCGCATTGCTCTCCGACTGGACCGATGCACCGGCGGAGCACGCCGCAGACGACACCGCGCTCCTGGCCCTCGCCGTCGAAGGCATTGCCCGCTTGAATCGTCTACATGGCGCTGCCCCCGCGGGCGACCGCTTCGTGCTGCTTCATCGGCGGCGCGTCTGGAGCGAGGGCCAGCAGCAATGGATGGGCTGGGAACGCAAGCGCGGCAAACTGCACGAATTGAACCAACTGCTGCGCGGCGCGCCGAACACGACGTTCGTCGAAATCGACGGCCGCCCGCCCGTTGTCCCGCCTGACGTACGGTATGTCGTCACGCTGGATGCCGACACCCGCTTGCCGCGAGATACCGTGAGACGTCTGATCGGCAAGATGGCGCATCCGTTGAACCGGCCGAATTTCGACGCGACGAGCGGTCAAGTAGTCGAGGGCTATGCGGTGCTTCAGCCCCGGATCGCGGCGTCTCTGCCGATGGGCTGCGAAGGCTCGCTCTTTCAGCGTGTGTTCTCAAGTGCGGGCGGAATCGACCCCTATGCGGCCGCGGCCTCGGACGTGTACCAGGATCTCTTCGGTCTGGGTTCCTATGCGGGCAAGGGCATTTATGACGTCGACGCGTTCGAGGCAGCGCTCGCCGGTCGCGTGCCCGAAGGAACGCTGCTCAGCCACGATCTCTTCGAGGGCACGTTTGCCCGGGCTGGACTGGTTTCCGACATCGAAGTGGTGGAGGAATTCCCATCGCGCTACGACGTGGCTGCCGCGCGTCAGCACCGCTGGTCCCGCGGAGATTGGCAACTGCTGCCCTGGATACTCGGCCGGGGCGATGCCGCGGGCGGCAATCGCGGCAGCGGGTCACTGCCGCTCATCGGCCTGTGGAAAATGCTGGACAACCTGCGGCGCACGTTGTCGGCGCCCGCCGGCGTCGCCGCCCTCTTGGCGGGCTGGCTCCTTCCGTCGACCTCAGCTCTGCTATGGAGCGCCTTCATCTGCGCAACGATCGCATTGCCGGCACTGCTGCCGGTCTTGGCCGGGATCTTCCCGAGCCGCACCGGCGTCACGCTTCGCAGCCATCTTCGTGCGCTGCGCAAGGATGTCTGGCTCGCAGCCCTACAGACGGCTCTAATCGTGACATTTCTGGCGCACCAAGCAACCTTGATGGTCGATGCGATCGGCCGGACGCTGTTTCGCCTGATCGTGAGCCAGCGCAATCTGCTGCAGTGGGTAACTGCGGCGCAGTCGAGACTCAATTTCCGCCTCACCCTTCCGAGCGCCTATCGCCGCATGGCGGGCGCTGTCGCCATCGCCGCCCTCGGCGCGGTGATCGTCGGTTACTTCCGACCGGACAACGGCTGGCTTGCAGCGCCTTTTCTGATTCTTTGGGCGGCATCCCCTGCGGTGGCAGTCTGGATCAGCATATCTCCGCTGGTAGCGGGCCGGCTCGCCATGTCGGCCGCGGACGCAAGCGCGCTGAGATTGGTCGCACGCCGAACCTGGCGATACTTCGAGACCTTCGTGACAGCGGAGGATCAGATGTTGCCGCCGGACAATTTTCAGGAAGATCCCCGTCCCGTGGTGGCCCACCGCACATCGCCCACCAACATGGGCCTCTACCTGTTATCGGCGGTCAGCGCCCGGGACTTTGGCTGGTCGGGGACGCTCGACTTCGTCGAGCGCGTGGAGGCGACTTTCGCGACCCTGGATCGCCTCGAGAAATTTCGGGGTCACTTTTACAACTGGTATGACACCCGGGATTTGCGCCCTCTCGATCCGCGCTACGTCTCTACCGTCGATAGCGGTAATCTCGCGGGCCACCTGATCGCTCTTGCGAACGCGTGCCGCAGTTGGATCGATCAGCCACTCATGCCCGGCGGGCTCTTTTCAGGCATCCGCGACTCGCTGAATCTTGCGTGTGAGGCACGCCAGGCGCTGCCCACCGACCGCAGGATGCTCGCTACTTCGCGGGATCAGATCGATGCAGCCATCGCTGCTCTCGCAGAGACGCTTGACACCGTCGAGGCCGCGAATTCGGAAATTGCAACGCGATTGGCGGCCCTCACGCCGCCTGTCGTGACTCTCGTCGACATCGTCCGAACGCTGGCCGGCGAGTGGAGCGGCGACGCCGCGGCGGAGCTGCTTTTCTGGAGCGAAGGGACGCAGCGGGCGCTGGAGAGCTGGCGTCGGGATGTCATACAGACGCAGGAGTCGTCGGACGATCTGAAGAAGCGCCTGGCGGCGATTGAAATGACCGCGCGCAGGATGGCCGAGGGAATGCAGTTCGGTTTCCTGTTGGACCCGCAGCGCCGGCTCCTCTCGATCGGCTGTACGGCGGAGGGGACTCTTGACTCAAATTGCTATGACCTGCTCGCCTCCGAAGCTCGCCTGGCAAGCTTTATCGCGATCGCGAAGAACGACATCCCGGCCCGTTACTGGTTTCGCCTCGGACGGTCGGTCACGCCGATCGGGAAGGGGGCTGCTCTCGTCTCCTGGTCGGGCTCCATGTTCGAGTACCTCATGCCCTCGCTCGTCATGCGTGCACCGGCCGGAAGCTTGCTGGAGCAGACGAGTCACCTGATCGTGGAGCGACAGATTTGTTATGCCGCCGAGCTCGGCGTTCCGTGGGGTATTTCGGAGTCCGCCTACAATGCGCGCGACCTCGAGCTTACCTACCAGTACTCGAATTTCGGTGTGCCGGGCCTGGGACTCAAGCGCGGCCTGCGTGAGAACACCGTCATCGCACCCTACGCCACGGCGCTGGCCGCCATGGTCGACCCGGAAAAGGCGATGCGCAATTTCGAGAGACTGAGCGCCCTCGGTGCGCGCGGCCGATATGGCTTTCATGAAGCGCTCGACTACACGCGGTCGCGTGTCCCGGAGGGTGCGGTGGTCGCCATCGTTCAAGCCTACATGGCGCATCATCAGGGCATGACCATTGTGGCCATCGCGAACGTCTTGCTCGACGGTGAGATGCGGGCCCGATTTCACACCGAGCCGAGCATACAGGCGACGGAATTGCTCTTGCAGGAGCGCGCGCCGCGCGATGTCTCGGTAGTTCGCCCCAGGGCGCAGGACGTGGCGGCCGCAACACCGCTTATGAATGCGGTCCCGCCCGAAGTGCGGCGTCTCCACAGCGCCCACGATGCCACGCCGCAAACGCATTTGCTCTCGAACGGTCGCTACTCGGTGATGCTCACGGGCGCGGGCTCGGGCTACAGCCGCTGGCGGGATCTCGCCGTAACGCGCTGGAGAGAGGACGTCACGCGGGATGACACGGGCAGCTACATCTTTCTGCGCGATGTCGCGAGCGGCATCGTCTGGTCGGCGGCCTTCCAGCCGAGCGGCGTCGAGGCGGAAACCTACCAGGTCACCTTTACCGAGGATCGCGCGGAATTCATTCGCACCGACGGCACGATCACGACGACCCTTGAGATCGTCGTATCACCCGAAGACGACGCCGAAGTTCGGCGGTTGTCGATCACCAATGGCGGTCATCGCGACCGGGAGATCGAGGTGACATCCTATTTGGAGCTCGTGCTTGCGCCGCCTGCTGCAGATGCCTCCCATCAGACGTTCTCGAAGCTCTTCGTTCAAACGGAATACGTGGCGAAACGGCACACGCTGCTTGCAACGCGCCGCAAGCGCGCGCCCGACGAGGCTGACATTTGGGCGGCTCACCACGCGGTACTCGAAGGCACCCTGGTGGGCGAGCCCGAGATCGAAACGGATAGGGCGCGATTTCTGGGTCGCGGACGTGAAATCAGGTCGCCACTTTCCGTGGCGGATGGCCGGCGGCTGTCGGGTACCGTAGGAACGGTCTTGGATCCCGTGTTCGCGCTTCGATACCGGATGACAGTGGCCGCCGGCACGACCTCACGCATTGCCTTCTGGACTGCAGTCGCAGCGTCGCGCGAAGACGCACTCGACCTGCTCGATAAGCACCACGAGGCGAACTCGTTCACGCGCGCGGCGACGCTCGCCTGGACGCAGGCTCAGGTGCAGTTGCGTCATCTAGGCGTCGACTCCGCCGAAGCGGGTCTATTTCAACGCCTTGCAGGGCATCTGCTCTATGCCGACGCTTCGATGCGGCCGCCGTCAAACGTGATACGCGAGGGGGGCGGCCCACCGGCAGGATTATGGAGTCAGCGAATCTCAGGCGATCTCCCGATCCTGCTCCTGCGCATCGACGCCATGGAAGATATCGCCATTGCTCGCCAACTGCTGCAGGCGCATGAGTACTGGCAAATGAAAGGCCTTGCGGCGGATCTCGTGTTGTTGAATGACCGTGCGGCCTCCTACGTCCAGGATCTGCAGAACGCGCTCGAGACCCTGGCGCGCATGAGCCAGTCGCGTCCGCGGCCGGGAGCGCACCGTGTAAGGGGCTCCGTGTTCGTGCTTCGCGCCGATTTGATCTCCGACCAGACGCGCAAACTCCTATTGGCCGTTGCACGAGTCGTCCTGGTTGCGCGCCACGGCGGACTCGCAGATCAACTCGATCGCGTTCGCAAGCCTGTCGGAACTGCTCCCTTGCCCGTGAAGAGTGCGCCGAGAACGGAGGCCGTCGCGAGCGGCAGCGTAGGTCACGACCTCGAATTCTTCAATGGCCTTGGAGGGTTCGCTGCGGCAGGCCACGAATACGTGATTCATCTGGGACCGGCGCAGTCGACTCCCGCGCCGTGGATCAACGTTATCGCCAATCCCCACTTTGGATTTCAGGTTGCGGCCGACGGGGGCGGCTTCACCTGGGCCCTCAACAGCCGGGAACATCAGATCACTCCCTGGTCGAACGATCCCGTCGCGGATCGACCCGGCGAAGTGTTGTACCTGCGCGATGAGGAGAGCGGCGAGGTGTGGGGGCCGACGGCCGCGCCCATCCGCGACCCGGGTGCAACCTATACTGCGCGGCACGGACAGGGATACAGCAGCTTCGAGCTTGCCGCACGCGATCTCGAGCTCAATCTGTGCATGTTCGTCCCCATGGCTGATCCCATCAAGATCTCCCGCTTGAGGATTCGCAATGCCTCGCGGCGCCCACGGCGGCTGTCGCTCACGGCTTACGCGGAATGGGTGCTCGGCACTTCGCGCGGGTCGTCGGCGCCATTCATTCTGACTGAGCTCGACACGGGCACGGGCGCCTTGTTCGCCCGCAATCCGTGGGATGCCACCTTCGGCTCTCGAGTCGCTTTCGCCGATCTCGCTGGTCGGCAATCGCAGTGGACTGCGGATCGTGGGGAATTTCTCGGGCGCCACGGCACTCTCGAAATGCCCGCCGCCTTGGCCGCACGGGTGCCGCTGACCGGCCGCGCCGGCGCCGGCCTTGATCCGTGCTGCGCACTGCAGACCTCGGTGGAGTTGCAGCCAGGCGAGACGACGGAGGTAGTGTTTTTCCTCGGCGAAGCCGACGACGCAGCGGCCGCGCGGACGCTCCTCGCCCGTTACCGCACCGCCGATCTCGACGCGGCCTTCCGAGAGGTCGTCGAGCATTGGGAGCACCTTCTCGGCGCGGTCCAGGTGAGGACGCCGGACCGGTCCCTGGATATCATCCTGAATCGCTGGATGCTCTATCAGGCACTGGCTTGCCGCATCTGGGCGCGGAGCGCTTTCTATCAGGCCAGCGGCGCCTACGGCTTTCGCGATCAGCTTCAGGACGGCATGGCACTTGCCGTGGTGAGACCGGACCTGACGCGTGAGCATTTGCTGCGTGCCGGCGGGCGGCAATTCGGCGAAGGAGATGTGCAGCACTGGTGGTTGCCTCCAGTGGCCCCCGGCGCGACCGGTCAGGGCGTGCGCACCCGTATCAGCGATGATGTGGTCTGGCTCGCCTACTGCGCCATCCAATACATCGAGACAACCGGCGATGCGGCGGTGCTCGACGAGAAGATCCCGTTTCTCGAAGGCCGTGCGCTGCAGCCCGAGGAGCACGACGCATTCTTCATGCCTGGAATCTCGGACGAGATCGCGACGCTTTTCGAGCATTGCGCCCGAGGGCTCGATCATGCATTGCAAGGCGGAGCGCACGGCCTGCCGTTATTCGGAACCGGTGATTGGAACGATGGGATGAACCGTGTCGGTGAGAAAGGGAAAGGCGAAAGCGTCTGGCTCGGATGGTTTCTGCAAGCGACGCTCGTGTCGTTCGCGCCCATGGCCGCGGCACGCGGCGCGCATCGCCGCGCAACCGAGTGGCTCGCGCACGCAGCTACCCTCGAGAAGTCCCTCGAAGAGGCGTGGGACGGCGACTGGTACCGGCGCGGCTACTTCGACGACGGCACGCCGCTCGGGTCTGCCGCGAGCACCGAGTGCCAAATCGACTCGATCGCCCAATCATGGAGCGTAATTTGCGGAGCCGGCGATCCCAGCCGCGCGGCGCACGCCATGGCAAACGTGGAAAGCCGACTCGTCCAGCCCGACCCCGGTCTCGTGTTGCTGTTCACACCACCCTTCGACCACACGCCGAATGATCCCGGTTACATCAAAGGCTACCCGCCTGGTATTCGAGAGAACGGCGGGCAATACACCCACGCCGCAACGTGGGCCGTGATCGCACAGGCCCTGCTCGGGCATGGCGCCGAGGCAGCGCGGCTATTTTCCTTCCTCAATCCGATCAGTCACACGAGTAGCCGGGCCGATGTGCAGCGCTACAAGGTAGAGCCCTACGTCGTGGCCGCGGACATCTACTCAGTAGCGCCGCACGCAGGACGCGGGGGTTGGACGTGGTACACGGGCTCGGCCAGCTGGATGTACCGCGCCGGGCTCGAGTGGATCCTGGGATTCCGGGTGCGGGCAGGAAAACTTCTACTGACACCGAACATCCCCGCCGACTGGCCCAGCTTCGAAATCTCCTTCAGACACGCATCCGCGCGCTACGAGATCCTCATCGATAACCCCCATCGCGTCAGCCACGGCGTCGCTCGACTCGAGTTGGATGGCATAAGGCTCGCGCCCTACGAAGGTCATGTAAGCTTGGCGGACGATGACCGCACGCACCAGATACGCGTGACACTCGGAGAGCCGCCGGATAGCTCCGGCGACTGCGCCTCGCCATGAATCGGCCCCATCCGGACCCCCGATACTACGACTGCTCATATCCCGATAGCCTCGGCCGAACTACCTGCAGCGGCAAAATGGAATTTCGGGGCCATGAACCGCACGGGAAAAAACAAGCTGTTTATAAATGCTTGGTCTGCGGACGCGTGACGGGGGAAAGCATGCAACTCTTCGCATACAATCAGATGAAAAGCTGGAGTTGAGCACCCACCACGATTCGGCGGCAGGGTCGAGTATGCGCAGGCCCGCGCCCAGGTTGATACCTGCAAAGCAGCGTCGATTCGAGGTATTGAGGGAGCCCCAAGCTACAACCGCTTAAGGCTGCCAGCGCCCATATCCACGGATCCTGCTTGTAGTAGTTGACGGTCAAAGGAGTGACGAACGCCGCCTGGAGGGTTACTTCGCCGCTCGGGAAGCTTTGGCAGCAACCACCCTTGAACTTGGCGCCTTGATAGGGACGGGGAGCGCGCCACATTGCATCGCTCGTCCCTTTGCTATACAAAGTCCTCATAATGGAAGGTCGCGATCCTGGGTCGGATGTCTGGTCCGACTGGCTTTTGCATCGGCGTCACGCCGACGATGCCGCATATGGTTGCCTCGTCCAAGCCGTCGTCGCAGGCTATGCGGATCGGGTATTGGACGGCGGCCAACTCGCGCCCGGCATGCGCATGGTCGATCTTGGTGCCGGTGAAGGTCTGATGGCATTCCGGGCAATTGATCGCATCGGCCCATCGCTGCGCGTCACCCTCACCGATGTATCGGCCCCGATGCTGCGATACGCAGAGGCCGCCGCCGCGCAACGCAACGTGCGGGGGCAATGCACTTTTATTCAATGCGCGGCCGACCACCTCGAGAGGATCGCGGACGCATCGGTCGACGTCGTAGTAACCAGGGCAGTCCTCGCCTACGTCGCCGACAAGAAGGCGGCGCTGGGTGAATGTTTCCGGATTCTGAAGCCCGGCGGCCGTTTGTCGATCGCCGAGCCTATTCTTCAAGACGACGCCTTCTATGCCCGCGCGTTGCGAAAGCGCATTGAGGACAAATCGCAGCCCGCTGATCGCTTTTTGACGCTTCTTCATCGCTGGAGAGCTACTCAGTTTCCCGACACCGAAGAGGCCTGTGCGAAGAGCCCGATCGCGAATTACTCGGAGCGAGATATCTTTAATCTGGCGCGCGCGGCAGGCTTTGCTCAGGTTCACTTGCAACTGCATATGGACGAGCAGCCGTCTCGGACCACGTCATGGGAGGTTTTCATCGGGAATTCCCCGCATCCATGGGCGCCCTCGCTGAAGCAAATTCTCGCGGAACAGTTCTCCCCCAACGAGCGGCAGTTCTTCGAGAAGATAGTCCGGCCGACGGTCGAATCGGGAAAGAATGTCAGTATCGAGCGGTCAGCGTACCTGCAGGCGCTGAAGCCTCTCTCATGATTCTCGCCGCTACGGGCGCCTCATAACGGATTCGACAATCAAGACGGCATTGGTACCGCCGAATGCGAAAGAATTCGACATCACGCGGTTCAGCCGCATCCCGTGGCGCGCTTGCCCCGCGACATAGTCGAGATCGCAGTCCGGATCGGGAGAGTCCAGATGCATCGTGGGCGGCACGATCCCGCGCCGCAAGCACATGACAGCAATCACGAACTCAAGTGCACCTGCTGCACCCAGCAGATGTCCGTGCATGGACTTCGTCGAGCTGACGGGAATAGCGTGGGCGCGCTCGCCAAACACCGCTTTGATAGCCGCAGTCTCCACGGCGTCGTTCTGCAGGGTGGCGGTGCCATGAGCATTGACATAGTCGATATCGGCGGCTTCCAGGCGCGCCGACGCGAGCGCCGCCTGCATGGCCTTCATCTGCCCATCGATGGTGGGCCGGGTGATGTGAGTCACATCGCTCGTCAAGCCGTAGCCCGACAGTTCCGCGTGAATACTCACGCCGCGTTTCATCGCGTGGTTCCAGTCCTCGAGCACGGCAAAGGCGGCACCTTCTCCCAGTACCAAGCCCGTCCGCGTCCGTGAGAACGGACGACACGAGGCTGACGGGTCCTTCGGATCTTGGCTGGCGAGAGTACGCATGGCTTGCCAGGCGCGCAGCACGCCGAGGGCTAACGGCGCCTCGGCGCCGCCCGCGATCACGACATCCAGCTCGCCGCTTTGGATTCTCCGCGCAGCTTCTCCGAGCGCCACGGCCGACGACGAACATGCGGTGGAGTAGGTAAGAATGGGCCCGGAGAGTCCGTGATCGATGCCAACCCAAGCCGCTGGGGCATTGGTCATCGCGCCAAGCACCGTGTAGGGTTCGATACGATCGGATCGCTGCGCATACAGCGTGTGGTAGCTATCGTCGGTCGTCTGAGCACCCCCCATCCCCGTACCGACAAAAACGCCGCATCGTTCGCGGTTTTCAACCGAGAAATCGAGCCGCGCATCCGCAATGGCCTGCCCGCCGGCAACCAGGGCCAGCTGACTGACACGATCGAGAATTCGCAGACGCGGCGCGGCGAAGTGTGCGCTGCCATCGAAATTCACCGAGGCGCCGATCGGTGCCTGCAATTGATCCGCCCATGAAGCGCTCAAGCGATGCACGCCCGAGCGGCCCGCCTCGAGATTCGTCGCGAGTTGATCGACCGAATTGCCGAGCGGCGCTATAACGCCGAGGCCGGTAATGGCCACTCGGCGAGGCATCATGTCCCAGTCTTCACTTTGGAGGCGCCGCCCGCTTCGAGTTTGTGCGCGAGGAGTTCGTCGATATAGCGCACGACGTCGCCCACGGTAACTAGGTTGGTCGGCGTGTCCTCCTGAATCTTGACACCATAACGGTCCTCGATCTTGAACATGAGCTCGAGTAGGCTCAGGGAATCAAGCCCCACCGCGTCGAGCGTCGCCTGCGGTACGATCCTCGCGCGATCGAGGCAGTAATCACGAACTAAAATATCCACCAAGGTATCGAGCGTGGTCATCTTTACCTCCTGACCTAATGAGGCCGGGCCTTTCCAGCCAATTGCGCCGCTTGAGTCAATAAGCGCGGCCAGCGCCGCAAGACTGCGTGAGTCGGGATACGGAAGGCCGGTTGCATGGCTACATGAGCATAGACAGCAGCGACCCGCATCCGCGACGCGAATGCGGCTCGCCACGCCGCCTCGTATGCTCGATGGATCTGAATCCAACGGATTGAATCGATCTCGCCGGCGCTGTAGCGAATCAGGCGGTTCGTGAGCAGGAAGGCCGACTCGAGCGCCATACTCATTCCCTCACCAATCAGTGGGTGCGTCTCGCCCGCGGCGTTGCCGACCCGGAACAGTCCCGAGGCCCCACCGACTCGAATGCCGAGTCGCAGAGGTCCGATCGAAAGCCAAGATCCGATTCGGCAAGCGCCTTCGAGACACAGCTGCACTCCCGGACAAGAAGCGCGCAGGTACTGCTCGAATGCGGCTCCCGCCGATGCGCCGCATAAAATCCGCCGCACCGCCTGCAAGGTGTCTCGACGGATGCAGCCTGCAACGGTGAGCCGGCCGTCCTCGGCCACCACCATTCCCCCATAACCACCTGAGAACGCAAGCACGGGTAACCGGCCCGCGGGGAGCGCCGCATTTGCGAAGCTCGCCTTGAAGCCAAAAAGGTCCGAGCCGTGATGCGGCGCGCGTGCCTGGCGAATCGTCTCTCCGGCACCGGCATCCCAAGATCCGTGGGCGTCAACGACCACTGCAGCGCGGTGCACGAGTGATGAGTTGCCGTGACCGGTACGCTCAGCGCGCGGCCTCTGGGTTGCTTGAACTTCGCATTGGAAATTACCGGATTCCCCACGCACGGTTGTCACCGTTGCTGGTTGCAGGAGGGTTACGCCGAGTTCCCGAGCACGATCGACGAGCAGCTTATCCAGGTGGTCACGCCCCAGTGCGCGCCCATACCGATGTATGCCTTCCACGCAAGCGGGCAGATCTGCGACGACCGAGGGGGATTTGCCCATCCACCCTACTTGTCTCAGTTCGGGGCTGGCGCGAGCGCAAACGGCTGCACCGACCCCCAGTTCATCCAGCAACGCAAGGCCACCCGCCGTGAGACACTCGCCGCACACCTTTTGCCTGGGGTAGGCGGATTTCTCTACGAGTACCACGCGCCAGCCTGCCTTCTTCAGCAAAATGGCGGTCGCCGCCCCTGCAGGCCCGCCGCCGATCACCAGTGCATCGGACTCGGTAGCCACGCTAATGGTCGGTCCTCCGAACGGTTTGTCGCGCCGCGAGGAAACACTGCGAAAAGGGCAGCGCGCGATATTCTCGAATCCACCATGAGTCTGCTTTACCAGGCCAAGCGGCCGTGATTTCGGAGTTCGCAAATCCGGCCGCCACACTTTTGACCGCATCATCGCGCGTAATGTCATTCACCCCGAGGACGCCGACCAGGCGACTGCCGATACTCGCCAGCGTGCCGCGGTGCGGCTCCACCGCGATGAACGCTCCACTTCGGGCTGCCACGCCCTCAAGCAGCACCGCTAATTCGGGATCCCGGAAATGATGCAGAAACAGCGTCGCGATGCACAGATCGTAGGACTCAGGGCCCGGTCTGCTCGCCCACTGGAGTGCGTCCTCGCTCACCGTCTTCACCCGCCAGCCAACTCGGCGAAACTGCTCGATCGTCTCGGCGCTGACCGCCTGCTGTCGGTCGAGCAATGCAATCTCCGTATCGAGTCGTGACGTCGATGCCGTGGCTAATCGCAGCAGCAAAGTCCCGTCGCCGGCTCCCAACTCGATGATTCGCGTCGGCGGTTCGATCAGCCGCAAACATGACCAGGCGTGCTTGAGTATGCGCAGCGACAGCATGGCTCGATGGATTCGCCGTAAGTCGCGGCGGGATCGCAGCGCGCGGGGGTCCTGCGGTGACAGCTCATCGAGCGCTTCGGGGCATACCTGTCGATTCCTTGTCGCCATTCCCGGTCACTCTACCGCGAGCAAGGCGCCGTGACAGGAAAACCCCGCGCCGAAGGATGATAACCACCACCATCCGCCCGGCGCACCATCCGCGAGCGCGGCCTCAAGCACAAAGTAGACGAATGCGCTACTTAGATTGCCGTAGCGGCGCAGCGCGTCGCGACTGTAGCGCAGCGCCGGCGGCGGTAAACCGAGGCCTTCCTGCAGGGCTATCAACACATCGCGGCCGCCCGCGTGAAAAATCCACTCGCGGATACTGTGTTGCTGAAGTTGCGCACGTTCGAGCATGGTGGTCAAGAGCGCACGCGCGTATTGCGCCGCTAGTCGCGGTACGGCGCGGGTCAAGATATTGCGGAGCATCCCCTCGCGGTGCTCGAAACGCAACGCTTCGCGTTGCGATGGATCGATCAGCGAGGCCGTCTGCTGCCACTCGACACGGCGCCGTGCGGGCGGTTGACGCCTCGAGAGGACCGCCGCGCCGGCGCCATCGCCGAACAGGCACGCACTGATCAAAACGCCCGGATCATCATCCAAGTACATCGCGGCGCTCGACACCTCGACGCAGATTGAGAGAACGTGATCCGCCTGTCTGCCCTCCAACAGAGCGCTGGCGAGCTGCCAATTCGGTATCGCGCCTGCGCACCCCTGGCCGACGAGGTCGAAAGCCAACACATCCCGCCGCAATCCGAGCCGCTCGATGATGTACCCGCTCAAGGCAGGGCATAAGTAACCGGTGCAGGTCGTGACGACCACAGCATCGATCTGTCCCGGCTCCATCCCGGCGGCGTGCAATCCCGCGAGTCCGGCGGCGGTCGCGAGTCGCGGCGCGTGTGTGGCGAAGCGGCGATGCAGGACGTCCGCGTTGATGGCGAACACCTCATCGAGCGAATCAACGCTGAGCCAACGCTCCTCGATCCCGTTGTCCCGGGTCAACACCAATTGAGCAATCGCGTGGGAGCGAGTGTCCAGGCGTGCAAACCACTCGGAGGCCTTGAAAGCTTCCCAGCAGTCGCTTTTGGTGTAGCGCTTTTCGGGAAGTGCCGTGGCAATGGAACTTAGATACATAGAAACTCTTCACGCTCATGACGGCCGTACAGAAGGCCCGTCCTGGCCCACCACCGGACTGCGACAAATCACCGGGTTGGTGGCCGCTGCATTCGCCCATTGGGCTTGCTTTTTGAGTATAGAGCCGTTCGTAAGCCGATGGGCCAGTTTGATTCGCGGGACCGTTTCGCCCGTGCCGGCGAGCGCTGGGCAGTTAACCGTGCTTACCCGGGCCAACCGCCTGGTAGACGTTCTCCCGACGAGCGATTCCGAGCGAGTTTCGCCCACACCATCCACAGAACTTAGTAAGTGAGCGCCCCCGGGGGAGACTTCGTTGTCGCGAAGCTATGTCGCACCAAAAATGTGGCGCTGCCGCATGAAGATTAGCCTGCGATTCCGCTGCGAAACGCAGGCGTGCCACTCACTTTGTCGTGCAAAGCGAAGCGGTTAAGCCGGTGACCTTGTAAGCTAATGCCCTTTTCTTATTAGTGTTTACACCACCATGGATCCTAACATCGACTAGACGCAATTAAATATTGACGAACGGGGATCCATGCCTTTGAGA
>Ga0187890_10000143_pt1 | contig 49959 bp, 43 predicted proteins | sample June2016WEW_21_1_FD_133005 | JGI IMG/M metagenome (GOLD analysis project Ga0187890, IMG submission 133005) | Peatland microbial communities from SPRUCE experiment site at the Marcell Experimental Forest, Minnesota, USA - June2016WEW_21_10 | ecosystem: Environmental > Terrestrial > Soil >... | reverse complement strand
CTGATGTGGGCCGTGTATCTGCTGATGGTGTTCATGCGGCTGAGCGCCGGGTGGCGTGGACGCCGCGCCGCCACGCTCGCCAGCGTGGCTTTCGCCGCGGCCATCGTGGCCTGGATCGCCAACTACTTTAGCGGAATGCACAGGTTTATCACCTCATGAGATTCCAGCTCATCGGCGTCAATCACAAGACCGCGCCGGTCGAGGTGCGGGAGCGCCTGGCCATTCCTGAATCGCGATTGCCGGAGGCCTGCAAGCGACTGTCCGAGCATCCGTCCGTAGCCGAGGGCATGATCGTCTCCACCTGCAACCGGGTGGAATTTATTGCCAACATGAAGAACGGCACGGGCGACCTGCGCGAATTCCTGCGCGAGTATTTCGCTACCGATCTCAGCCCGTTTGAAGAGTATCTCTACGAATTTCGCGAAGACGACGCCATCCGCCACATCTTTCGCGTCGCCGCCAGCCTTGACTCGATGGTGGTTGGCGAGCCCCAGATTCTAGGCCAAGTAAAGGAAGCCTACGCCACCGCCCGCGCCGTGGGAGCGGTGCGCGCCCAGCTCGATCAGTTGCTGACCCGGGCGTTTGCCGTGGCCAAGCGCGTCCGTACCGAAACCGCCGTCGGATCTTCGTCGGTGTCGATTGCTTCGGTGGCCGTTGAACTGGCGGAGAAAATCTTCGGGAACCTGAACGGCAAGAGCGTCTACCTGGTGGGTGCGGGGAAGATGAGCGAGTTAGCGGCCCGGCATCTGCTCGCGCACGGCGCCGCGTCTCTGTTTGTCGCCAACCGCACCTACGACCGCGCCATCCGGATGGCGCAAAAATTCAACGGACAGGCGATCGAGTTCAGCCGGCTTTATGACACCTGCGATCGCGCCGACATCGTGATCACCTCGACCGGCTCGCCCCACTTCATCTTCCGCCCCGAACACGGCGAAAAGCTCATGGCGCTGCGCAAGAACAAGCCCATGTTCTTCATCGATATCGCCGTTCCCCGCGACGTCGATCCGGAGATGAACAAGATCGATGGCATTTTCGTCTATGACATCGACGATCTGCAGCAAGCGGTCAGTTCGCACGTTGCCGATCGCAAGAAGGAAGCGGAAAAGGCGGAGGCGATCGTTAATGGCGAGGTCGATAAGTTCCACGCCCGCCTCCAGACTCTCGACGTGGTTCCCACCATCGTCAGCTTGCAGGACCACCTTGAAACCATTCGCCAAGCCGAGATTGATCGGGTTCGCGGCCGCCTCGGTTCGATGACCAACGACCAGGAACTTGCCGTCGAAGCGCTGACTCGTGGCATCGTCAACAAAATCATGCACACTCCCATCAGCACTCTGAAAACGGCGGCGCGCGATCCCGAATCCACCACCGTCATCGAACTGGTGCGGCGCCTCTTTAATCTGCACGACGATCTGCATAACGATGGAGAAAGGGAAACTGCTACCGCGAGGGCCGTCCGCGACCGGGGAGCGGAAGACTAATGGCCCGCCTGCGCATCGGTTCCCGTGGCTCGCAACTCGCTCTCTGGCAGGCCCATCACATCTCCGACCTGCTGCGCGCGCAGGGCCATACCGTGGAACTCGAGATCATCAAGACCACGGGCGATAAAATCACCGACGTGGCCCTCGCCAAAGTTGGCACCAAGGGCATGTTCACCAAGGAAATCGAAGAGGCCCTGGTCGATAACCGGGTTGACCTGGCTGTGCATAGCTTGAAGGATCTGCCCACGGAGTTGGCCGCGGATTTCGAAATTGCCGCCATCACCACCCGTGAAAATCCACGCGACGTTTTCTGTTCGGTGAAGTTCGCAAATATCGAAGCGCTGCCACAGCAGGCAAACATAGGCACCAGCAGCCTGCGCCGCCAGGCCCAGTTGAAGGCTCTGCGTCCGGATCTTCAGATTCACCCGCTCCGCGGCAATGTGGATACGCGCCTGCGCAAGCTTGAATCCGGCGACTACGATGCCATCATTCTGGCCGCCGCCGGTCTGAACCGTCTGGGTAAAACGCAACTGGTTCGCCAAGTGATCCCTGCGGAAGTGATGACTCCCGCCGCCGGACAAGGCGCCCTGGGAATCGAAATTCGCAACGGCGACACGGCGACGCGGGCGCTCTTGGCCTTTCTTGATGACGCCGCCGCCCGCGCCACCACTACCTGCGAGCGTGCGTTGCTCAATAAACTCGGCGGCGGCTGCCAGGTTCCCATCGGAGCCTTCGCAGAAGCCATCTTCACGGGAGCAATGCGCGGCCGCATTCGTCTGAACGGGCTCGTCGCCCATCCCGATGGAACCAAAGTCCTGCGCGAAACCCGCGAGGGCGATGATCCCGTGCGCTTAGGCGAAGAAGTCGGCGAGACTCTTCTGCGCAGAGGCGGCGATGTTATTCTCGAAGAAGTCTACGGCGAAGGCTTCGCTCTGCCGCAGCAACCATGAAGGATCGTCGAATAGTCATCTCTTTAAAATCTGTCATCCTGTATTTGAGTCTTGTCATCCTGAGCGAAGCGAAGGACCTGTCGTTTGTGCGCAGTGCTTGAGCCGTAGCATTGAGGAACAATCTGAGCCTGGCAACTGAGAACTGAGAGCTGAGAGCTGAGAGCTGAGAGCTGGCACCTTCCCCATGCGCAAGCCTAACGAAAAGCACCCCCTCGCCGGAACCCGGATTCTTGTCGGACGCGCCCGCCATCAGGCTGGCAGCCTTTCCGCCAGCCTGCGCAGCCTGGGCGCATCGGTAATCGAAATCCCGTTCATTGAGATCCGCAAGCCGCAATCGTACCGGCCCCTCGACGATGCTCTGAAAAATATCCGCAATTACGACTGGCTCATTCTCACCAGCGCCAACGGCGTCGAAGCGATGTGGGAGCGCGTCCGGAAACTTCGCATCACGCGCCGGAATCTCAAGCATCTCCAGATCGCCGCCATCGGGCCTGCTACCAAGAAGGCGATCGTGAAGCATGGCCTGAAGGTGAAGATGGTTCCCGAGGAGTACGTCGCCGAGTCTGTGGTGAAGGGCCTGCGCGATAAGGTTAACGGTAAGCGCGTCGTGCTCATACGAGCCAAGGTCGCGCGCGACTTGATTCCAGAAGAGCTGCGCGCGGCTGGAGCCGAAGTCGATGTGGTCGAAGCTTATGAAACCGTGGTGCCCGAGAAATCGCGTGCGCGCCTGCGTGCGCTGATGAAAAATGCTAAACGCCGCCCGCACATCGTGACCTTCACCAGTTCCTCCACCGTGAAGAATTTTGCAGAACTGGTCGGCCAGCAGAAGGCAGGTTCACGCGGCGAGGGCTTGCTCAAAGGCGTTCAGTTTGCTTCGATTGGCCCGGTGACTTCCGCGACGCTCGGCGAATTGCAGATGCCGGTCGCCATCGAGGCCCGCGAATTCACGATGGGCGGGCTGATTCGCGCGATTGTTCTCGCGCGCTACGCGGAAACATCCGTGTAGGGACGGGGCTTGCCCCGTCTCCCGCTGGCAGGTAGCGGACTGGCGGTGCGAGCGGAGACGCGGCAAGCCGCGTCTCTACGGGGAATGTGAGGGGTCCGCCGCGAATTCTACTCCGCCTTTGGCTGCGGCTTCGAGATTCCCATCTGCGGGTCAATCGCGTCCAGGTAGGACTGCATGTGTTCCTTCATTTCGCCGGTCATCCCGGTAAACTCGATGCCATTGCCTACGCCAGGGTCGCACGTCCGGACCACCGCCGTGATATTGACGTGCTCCGTGTCCAGCCAGAAATCCACGCGCAGCACTGTTGCGATCGGCAAAGGAAGCATGCTCTCGACGTAGCATCCATTGCCGCTCACGTCGGTGGCATTGATGCGGAGCGGCGCGTTGACGCGCTCGTCGCGAAGTTCCACGGGAAGCGAAATCTTATGCCGGTGATAGCGCCGCCGGTTGGAGGAGTCAATCTTCACCGTCGCGCCGTCAAGTGACAGATAGTTTTTCCACGGGCACTCCTGATCCGCCACCAACTTCACTCCCGCTTGATTCTTCTTGACCGGACCGGTGTTTATTACCCAGACCACCGTGCAGCGCGCTTTTGCTGCTTCGCACTGCACTCCGATCATGTCACCCACCTTCAGTTCGCTCTCGACGCCCGAGATCAGTGCCCCTTCCGAACTGATGTTCTGTGCGCGAGCATGTTGGGAAAAGGGGCGTCCGTCCGCAGTCATTCCCCATATCCGCACCGGCAGATCCACACTCAGGCGAGGTTCGCTTTGATGTTCAGGCATGCTTTGTCCTCGTATCTGTGATGCGATGATACCGCCCCGCGGCGCTCCGCGATATTACAAAGTTAGCCAGCGCAGTAACGAGCGGAGCACCACTTTCGGCACCGGCGAATCGTCATTCCGGGGCGGTTTTCCGCGAGCTTTCTGCGGACTTTTCCGCGAGCTTTTCCACGGACTTTTCCACGAAATCTCGATAACTGATGACCCGGATCTTCTGCTCCTCCAGAAACTGCCGCAGTTCCGCCGAAGTCAGCAGACGCCGCTCCTCCTCGCGAGAATCGAGCAAGCGCGTGCCGGCTCGGCGCAAGTCGGCGTCGTTATAGCCGGGATGGCAGACCAGTTCCCAGGTTCCCCCCGGCAGGCTGGCGAGCGCTTGGCGCAGCAGGGAACTATAGCCGGAACTCTCGGCCGAGCCGGTCTCGATCACTCCAATCACGCCGTCGGGCGTAAGCAGTCCGGCGCGCTTGGTGCGGTGCAGAAATTGCCCGGAGAACGTGTGCAGCATGCGCACCTGGCCATATCGCTTCCAGAGATTGCGCTTGCCTTTGAAGAGCCGTGCCGGCATCGCTTTTACGGGAACGAACGGATTGCGGATGGCGCGAACGCCGCAAATCCGCGCGGCTCGCAGCAGGGCTACAAGAATCTCAGGAAAGATATGGGCGTGTTTATGCGTATCGAGGTGAGACACCTGAATACCGGTGGATTGAATTTTTCGTATTTGCGCCGTGATTTCCGTGACCAGTTGGTCGCGATCAAAACCTCCCAACATGGCGCGCGCGGCGAAGGCTGAAAGGCTGGAGTAGAACTTGTCCGGCTCCGCCGAACGAATCGCTACCAGCGTATCCACTGTATCCGGTGGCGACACCGGCGTTCCATCCACCAGGACGACGTGGCACCCCACGGAGAGATTCGGCGCCGAGCGCGCCGCCGTCACTGCGTCCTCAAACGCGGGGCCGTTGGCCATCAATGTGGTCGACGACACGACTCCACCGTTGTGGGTTTCCAGAATGGCCCGATTCACTCCCGCGGTCAGACCTAAATCATCGGCGTTGACGATGAGCTTTCGCACGCAGAAAGTGTAACAGCCGCGCCGCGGTTTTGATCTCGGGCGCAGTTCGCTCGCACGGCGCACCGTCCATTCACGCCAACCATGCGGCCCAACCACTTGCCGGATGCGGCGTTTGACCGGCAGGGAAGGGTCCAGTATTCTCAGCATAAGTTGTGCAGAAGGTTTTCGCGAGCGGCGGCGACGAAATCCGCCGTGATCGCATCCGCGCCGAGCGGGCGGTTAGCTCAGCTGGTTAGAGCGCCTGCCTTACAAGCAGGAGGTCGCAGGTTCGAGTCCTGCACTGCCCACCATTTCAAGCAGTAAATACGGTGGTTAAACAGCAAGTCACTCAGGGCGGCCTCTCAAGGGCCGCTTTGGTTTTACCACTGTTTTACCTTTCACGCCCGGATTCTCCCTGAAATCGGCATTTATATCCATTATTAATGGTTTCTCGCCTGCCTTAGATTTTGAGCATGACAACCGAAATCCAATCCACACGGAAATATCTAACGCCCCGCGAAGCGGCCGCCCAGCTTGGCGTTGCCGTGGGCACGCTGGCGGTTTGGCGCTGCAAGAAACGCTATGGTCTGAATTACGTCAAGATCGGAAGCAAAGTCGGGTACCGCCAGAGCGAGATCGAGAAGTTTCTGGACAAGCGGACTCGCTGATCCTGCGGGTTGCACCGCCAGGACGCAGGGCGTAGGCAGGTCTTCGTGCTTGCCCGCAGGCCGTACCACCGGTACTGGCAGCGCAGATCGCCGTACGCCCAGCGTGAAGAACAAAACCATTGAGAAAGGACTTGCGCCGTCGCGTAATAACAGTGTCAAGGCTTTCCCGAAGCTGCTGACACATTCCGGCGAAGGGATTCTGGGGTTACTCGAATGGCTCCAGAGTCCCGACGCCACATTCGAGGGAAAATGGAAAACGACGAAGAAACACCCACACACAAACCAAATCGAATCATTACAGTCAACTTCTCGAAAGTGGAGTTGCCGAAAACGAACGGCAATGGGCACCACAAAACAAATGGACACTGCATCGTCGAGCCGTTAGGCGAGCAAGAATTACTTCCCCAGCGCTTCCGCGACACCCTGAAAGACTGGCACAAAGAGGATGGATTCTTGTCGCTGGAACACGCGATGGGCTATCTCGTCTGGGAAAGCAACATTATTTTTGGCGGTGGCCCGCGATCTGAGAACTACATACTCAAGCACTGCCGGTGGCTCGATGAGTGGAAGGATCTGAAAAAGAAGAAGCCCGGCCAATGGACCCTAGACCCCAACACATTGATGATGAAAGTCAACGTGGGCGAAGTCTGCGACGGGAACGATACAGAGACTGGCCTGCTCACAAATACCCTTGAGGGCGTCGTTCAAAAGAACGTCAAATGGCTGTGGAAAAACAAGATCCCTTATGGATATGTCACGGTCGTCGCTGGGGAAGAGGGGATCGGCAAGACGACACTCGTGTCCGGCATCGTGGCAGAACAGACCAAAAAGGGACGCGATGTTTTGCTGATCGCTGATGAAGACAATCCAGAAGACACCCTGGTTCCCCGCCTGAATGCTGCGGGAGCAGACCTATCAAGAGTCCATCACATGGAGGAGGCAGCGTGGAAGAAAGACAAGTTGGAATACGCTTTCGAAATTCTTAGAGACATCGGAAAACTCGAAGCGTGGCTCGCTGCCCACCCCGGAGTCACGACTGTAGTCATTGACCCCTGGCTGAATTGTGCCGGAGGAATTAACGAATACAGCTCGAAGCAAGTGAGGCAGGTCTTCATGCCTCTACAAAAGATCGCTCGTAAATTCGGCATCGTCATCATCTGCATTGCGCATTTCAAAAAAGGGCAAGCAGGTAGAGCGAATGAGAAGGTAGGAGGAGCATTGGCCGTTGTGCAGGTTCCACGATCAGTGCTTCTTGTGGCGAGAGTGAAAGAGGAGGGAGGAGTTCTCGACGGCGAGTTATATCAAACCAAACACAACCTGAATCCGAAAGAGAACGGCCAAAAATTTCAGATCGTTGGAGCAGTCTCCAAGCGCAACGGAATCATCGTTAAAACCTCCAAGGTCATGTGGGGAGGCGAATCACAGCGAGATGCCGAGGTGGTATTTGCCACAAATGATCCGGCAGAACTGGTGTTCGATAAGTGCTGCGAGTGGCTGACTGACTTCCTAAATGACGGAGAACTTCCCGCCACAGAAGTGCTCACGTCCGGGAAAAAGAGAGGATTCAGCCAGAGGACGATTTTTCGCGCGCGGACCACAGTAGCCAAAACGCGCAAGGATGAAAAGCAGAATAACCGAGCGTATTGGAGCCTGCCATGAGGGCACTACTTGCCAGGTGGGTAGCACTTGCCAGACCGAGCCTAAATACTTTGGCAAGTACTACCCTTTTTGCTCGAGACCCTCTATCTGGCAAGTTATTTATTATTAATAACTTGCCAATTAGAACAGAGTACTTGCCAAAGTACTTGCCAAAGGGTGGCACAGGCTTGGCAAGTACTCCCTTTGGCAAGTTGCCGAATTACGCGATGTGAGGAATGAAATGATCTCCAACGACGGATGGGAGCCGGGAATGATTCCTTCGGCAGAGCAGGCTGAGTTCCTGCTGCGCGCTGAACTCTGCGCGTGCAGGATTCGGAGTTGGCTCAACGCACACGCGAAGGCGTTCACGTTCTGCAAGCTGCGGAGGAGAGATGTGTTCCGAGGCGTGAACGGACAGCGGTATCCGCATGGCGTTTTCGACGAGGCGTTAATGCGTTTGGAGAGGAATGGATTCATCGCGGTCGAGGGAACGCGAATCAGAGTCGTCGTTGAGGACAAGTTGGGTGACGTACCTCTCGCGCGTATGCGCACGACGTATGCGCAGAGGACGCCACGCTGATCAAGGAGGAATGAAAGTATGGCAACACACGGACGAGATGACAGGGCAGCACAAGCTATCAAGATAACCCCAGAACTAAAAGAACCCTTACTGTGTGGATGCGTTCCATGTCGGTTGCGCCGCGCCCAACAGCAGCAGGCGCATGAGAACCATTCATTAGGGCTGGGCGTGTATGACCAGACGTGGCTCTGCAAACCGGCCGGAGATCGCTCACCGAGAACTTCATTGCTCAACTTGGAGAGGCGTCAGATTCCAAATCCGCTCGCAGAGATCAGTGAAAAAAATCGCGCCTTCTGGAAAAACGGCTGCGACGGCCAGCGTGAAGTTTAGCCGGTTGTCTGCTGTTCAAACAGACAGCGTTGCTTCACAAGTCACTGATTGCGCAAGATTCGATGCCGCACGAACCCTCTAGCTTTTACCCACGTTTTACTTCAGACCTAAGATTGGGCCAAAACTCGCTGCCCCCCAGCGTGAAGAACAAACATCCTGACGCTGCGGCCCCAAGTCGCGCGTAATAGGCACATGGACAAACAGGGACAAACGAGGACAGCCAGAAAAATCCTCCCGGTGTTGCTCCAGCCAAAAGTTGTGGCTGATCGCTGGGGCAGATGCAAAAAGACTGTCCAGCGGCTCATCGCAAGCGGCAAATTGAAAACGGTCCAGATCGGCGCGAGAAAACTGATTCACATCGACGAGATTTTGCGCGCTGAACGAGACGGAGTTGGCCGTCGCAAGTCGCACTCTGGTGTGAGGGTACACGGGACTATACATCCTCAGCCTTCAAAAACTCACTCAAAGACCGCACCAGTCGAGATCTCCCACGTATGTAGAGGTCGTTGTGCCCGAAGTGTGCCCAAAGAACTGAAGAGGAAATCTTGCCGACGGAGGGAAAGCGATGAATGACTACGGCCGTCAGCAGACCGAACTGGAGAGCGTCACAGGTGAATCTTTAGACCAGCTCAAGCGGAGCGTGAATCAGTTCTTCAACTCTAGTGAAGCGAAACCGCGCGGTGCTGTGGTCGATGTGGCGGCTTGTCACAGAGCGCTGGACGTGATCCTTGACTGGCACAATCGCCGCCAGAAACGGCGGAGTTGTGCTGGCGACCGGGGGCGCAGATGAGCGGCCAGCGGCTTTGTGAAATTAAGGAAGAACTTTTTCCTGCGAGCATGGAATTGGTCAGGCGCGGCGACTTCGAGGTGCGCTTGAGGTTAGATGAATTGCGCTGTCCGCGCGGACGCGACCATTGCGATCCGGACCAAAGGTGTCTCGGGATGCACGGCGAAAATCGCCAACGTATCGAAGAGATCAAAGACCGGCTCTTTCGAGCCGGATTCGTCAGACTGGAGGAAATACGATGAGCAGCAACAAACCGGAAGCGTACGTTCCCTATCGGAAAGATACACGGGAAAACAGCAACGACATCACCGTCAATGAAGGTGCTGGCTCGACGCAGCCCGCGCCGCTCAATGGTTGGCGTGAGCAGAATTTCGAGCAGAACACTTTCGATAGGGGGAAGAAATGACCGAGCAAAAGAAACGGGCGTTTGGATTTTCTAACGGCGGAACATTGCGAGCCTACGGTCACGAGATTCCGCGATCAGATCCCGATCCTGGCGCAGAGATGAGAGAACGCGCGTCAGAGAGTTGCGGGTTCCACATGGGTCAGCACATGCAGCAATCGAGGGCCGAACTTGAGCGGCGCGGCGGTCCTCTCGGCATAATCACTGCCGCAGTGAAACGGGCTGAGGATCAGATTCGCGCGAGTGACGCGCAAGCCGGTGAGTTAACCAGACAAGCTGCAATTCTGAAATCGAAACTCAGGGGAGGTGGCTAGTGTTCGAACGTTCACTGATCGAGCGGCTTACTCCTACTCCGCAACCTCTGTTTGATCTCGGTTACTCGCAACCGTTCTGGACACCTGAGAAGTCGGAGCCGAACAAAAAGCCAGAGCCCGCAGCCGCAGAAGCAGCGGCGGAAGATGTACCCATAGTCTCACCACCCACAAGAGACATGCGAGCGGTCGCGAGGAAACTTTTCGCCCCAGCTTTGCAAGAGTTGGAAAAATTTGTTGATGACGGCCCGGAGCGCAACGCCATGCAATCTGAACTGTTATCACTCATCGAAAAGTTTGGTGATGTGCTCACGGTCGGACGCGAACAAAGGATCGCGCGTCTCTCCTCTGAACAGATCGCACTAGCGCAACAATGCCGCCAGCAGGCAGCAATCTATGCGGAAGCAGACCGTGCGGTGACGGCGTATCTCGAAGTCAGGCGAGCAAAGCACGCGGCAATGATGAACGCCAAATCACAAGTTAGTTCCTGGGATTCGCAGCGCGATTCGTTAGGCCGGTGGCCTACAGGCGCGGCGCTCCGTGAATACGAGACAAAGCGAGTAGCCCTAGTGAAAGCAGCGGACGAGGCGCAAGTCGCCTGGGAATCGTGTTTCGAAGAGGAGCGACGGCTGATTGCGATCCGCACGGCGGCGGAATCCAAGTTGAGAAAACTGGCGCAGGCCGAATCGACATTGGTTCAGCGGTTGTCCGGTAGGCCTTGGGTGGATGCCGAATTTGCATTGCCGCACGAACCCGAGTTGTGAGTTTGCCCCCGGTAGGCTCATCCCGGGATGGTGGGGCTCGCTCAAGTGGGGGGGCCTCGACACGCGACACTGAGCGAGGTGAGACCATCTGGCGCCTTCAGCGTGCGCCGTTTGAAAACCGCTGGCCGCTGGTGGAGACCAGAAAAGCGGGGAGCGGCGGCTTAGATGCCACGCTCCCCTCTTTCAATTCCCTTTAACCCAAGGTTTACCCGGCACTTCGTTGACCACGGTCATGCGCGGGCGCTACGCTTGCGGGATGGAATATCGAGAGCGGATCGAAGCCTTGCAGAAAGAAAAAGACGAGCTTACTGTGCAGCTTGCACACTACGCCTCTCTCGCAGACAACGCGAAAGATGAGCCCACGAGGAAATCGGCGGCTGAAAAGTGTCGCCAGATCAGGCGGCGGATAAAGGCGATTGAGGGTGAGCTGATCAGGGTGCAAGATGAATCAGGGAGCCATATCGATCCTGACACCGGTCTCCCGCGCTAGCGGCAACATTGCCCCATTTCTGTTTTTGAAGGGAGAGAACCACATGACAGTTGAGGAGGCAACCGCCCTAGCCCGCCGCGCCGCTGCCAAGGTCGATGCGGCACGCATTGAACGGGAGAAACTACTCGTCGAGAAGCGCAAAGTGAAACATGAGGGGGCTAAAACTCCGGAGCACGGCTTGCCAAGTCCTGCCGCAACGCCACCACAGTAATCACGCGACGCCGTACGATGGTCTTTCGGAGCCTCAACCGCCGTACGACACATAGACCAGCCTGAGATCGCTATAGGGCCATTTTGGACCTGCCAGGTAAAACCCGCGTAAAAGATTCCAACCTTCTCACTTTGAAGTCATGTGGATACAGCGACTTGCGGTGATCCGGTGTCTGGTTTCCAGGCAGTAGATCGCTTGTGACTTTGGCCTGACGATCTCCCGCCGAGATCTTAAAATGATCTCGTCTCGACAAATCCCCAAGTTTGCCGATCGACAAAGGAGAGAACCATGGCCACCGCAAAGAAAGCCGCCGCAAAGAAGCCACCCATCGCCGCGCCACTGCCGGAAGGCATGCTCGGCACCGCCGAAGCCGCCAAACTCTGCAACGTTACGCCACGCCTGCTGCGCGTCGTATTGCGCAGTCTCGGCAAGGGCACAGGTGGAGAGCGCTACCAGTGGAAGAAAAACGATCCGTTCCTTGCCAAGCTGCCCGCGCTGATCGCTGAGCACAAGAGCAGGGAAGCCACGAAGAAGACCGCCGACAAGACAGCATAGTTCCTACCTGCCCACAGTCCTCCACTGTGGGTTTTTTGTTGGCGTACCACCCCCGTTTACTATTTTGTTCCATTTGCTTAAACCTGTTGGACCACGGCCTTTGATCTCCTTAGAATTGTCTGAGGAGTACTGCAATGACAAATCTAGTGAAACTCACTACCAACCAAGGGGGAGCGGATATCTACGTCAACCCCGATCAAGTCCGCTTGGTTAAATCATCAGATTCAGATAGCAACTGCACTCTCATCACGTTCGATCAGACTCACCACTGGGCAGTGAAAGAGGATCTGGCGACGGTGATATCGAAGTTGACGGGGATCTAGTCTATGACTTCACACCCTCCGACATGGTTCGACTGGATCACTGTAGCTGCCATCTTCGTTGGTCCCGTGTTCGCGCTCTTAGCACAGCGAGTGCTGGACTGGATGCGTGCGAAGAAGCAGCGCAGGCTTCAACTGTACTTTACGGCGATGACCCTGCGTGGCTCGTGGCTTCATCCCGATTCGGTTCGTGCTTTGAACTCCATCGATACAGTGTTTGATAGGGAGCGCGACAAGCCAGTGCGTGACGCCTGGGCTGCGGTGATCAAGCACGCCAACACGATACGACCCGATTGGCAAACACATCCTGACGAATGCAGACTTTGGGATGCACATTTGTGGGATCTTCGCGTTGACCTTTACCAAATGCTTGGAACGGCCGTGGGTTATGATCACTCGATTGACTACATCAAGAACCAATTGTACGTACCCAAGGGGTTCGTCGATATGGAGATGGAGCAGATGTTGATCAGGAAACAGTTCGGGAAGATACTTACCGACGACGGATTGAAAGTCATCGTCAATTCATAATTCATCTAGGACCTGACGGACCAGACCCGCAGGATAGCCCTTGCCAGCCGCTTTCATACAGGCCGCGAGGAATGGATGTCGTTTCTCTCTGTGGCCATCCGCATAGGCATCTACGACGCGAGTGATTCGCCGGCCTGTTGCTCGCTCATAAATCGCCACAAGGCTGGCGACGTAACCACGCAAAGCTTTCTTGGGCGGCGCTCCTGCACTCGTCACGCGACCACTTGCGCCCACTTTCGAACTGTGGCGTTTCAGCGTCAGTCTCAGTGTGCGACCTTTAACTTCCGCGCCTTGGATTCTCGCCTCAGGCTCGTAGTCCCGCCAGAACCGCTGTGTAGCTGCTTCGACTTCGGCGAGTACGCCATCAATCTCAACGCCTTTGCGCAGCGGCAACGTCGCTGCAATGCGCCGCTGATCGAACTTGCTTAGACGCCTATCCATTGTGGGCCTCTAGCAGCTTCGGGCGCTTCCGGCTGGCTACGGCCATTGCGCGTGTAGCTGTCTCGATTGCATCTCTCACAGGGTCCAGATGCAGCCGTGAGTAAACCGCTGTTGCTGCCACGCTCCGATGACCTAGTGACTTGCCAATGACGGGCAGGCTTGCACCGGTGGCAGCTTCCCACGAGCCGAGCGTGCGCCGCAGGTCATGGATACGAAGATTGTTCAGCTTAGCGGCCTCGCAGAAGCGTTTCCAGCCACGTTTCAGGTCCCGCACGTGGCCACTCTTGCTTTTGGACGGAAATATCCACGGTCCTTCTTTGATGCGGCGACGGCGCTCCTGAAGGACCACAAGAGCTTCTCGAACTAATGGGACAGCATGTGACTTGCCGGTTTTCGTCACAGGAATCGTCCACAGCTTCTGCCCGTCGGCTGTCTGGCTGACCTCAGCCCAACGCATGGCAAGAACATTCGAGCGCCGTGCGCCAGTGTAAAGAGACAGCCAGATGAAATCAGCCAGGTCGCGGTTCGTCTCATGCTTCAGGGCCTTGAATAAGCGTGGCAGTTCGTCGGGCTGCAAGAACCGCTCCCGGCTCGATTCGCGGAAAAGCGTGATTCCTTTCGCGACGTTGTCGCCTTTCCACATGTCCTCTTTGACTGCCCAATTGAGAACTCGCCGCAGGAGTTGGACGGTGCGGTTGGCGGCGGTCCTGTGGTCTTTGCCGATTGTGGCGTGCAATGAACGTACGTCGTCACGCTGGAGAGAGTCGAGGCTGCGGTCCATCCATCGTTTGAAGTGGTGCTCGAAACGTGCGCGCTCCTCTTTCAGGCGGCTAACGTTCTTCGCTGTGCCCTTGCGGTAGTCCGCATACCTTTCGAATACCTCACTGAGCGTCAGACCGTTGTGGCTCTTGAAGGGGGACAGACCCTCATAATCCTTTCGCTTCCATTCGGCATTTGATTTGTTGAACCCGTCGGCGCTTTCCCGTGCCTGCTCAATCGAGAGGTCAGGAAACGGGCCGATGGTCTTCCACATGGGATAACCGCGCACTTTCCTGAACCAGAAAAATGAGCGGCGACCTGTGGGCTGCACGAGAAGCCCGAGGCTGCTAGTGTGCCTGTCGTAATAGATCGCCCGCTTGTCCTTCGGCACGGGCAATGCGTCGAGAACCTTCTTTGTGAAGTTGATCTTCTCAGTTTCTTTGCGCATGTCGTTTTACCTCTGTTTTACGATTGGCGGTAAAATCGAGTAAAACCAGTGAATCTCGATTAATCACCGTCAGATCAAATATATGCGTAAGATATTGATCTGTAAACGTTTATTAAGATTGGTGAATCTGGGATAATGTTCTGTCCTCTGCCTTACAAGCAGGAGGTCGCAGGTTCGAGTCCTGCACTGCCCACCATATCTTCAATTCGTTAGCGGGATAGGCTGTTGAGCGAGGCTGATTGTCCGCATGATTGTCCACACCGCTGCCTGAGCTGGGCATAAGGCGGGCAACCCGAATTCGTCTCTCAGTTCCGGCAGAGGGGAAGGTGAGCGGACAGCGGTCGCAGTGCCCGGCCGCCTTTGTTTAGGTCGGTCGCGCCCTTACAATCATTAAGACAAAAGAACGGAAGGAAGCTGGTGGATACAAAGACTAGAGTCGACCGCTTGCACCAAAGCAGCAACGTAGTAGACGCTCATTCGGATTATCCGGTGCATATGCTTCTTGAGAAGCGGCAGGGCCATCCGGGTGTGTTTCAAACCGAGCATCTGCCGAAGCTACGAGCTGCAGGGATATGCCTCGAGACGGTCACAATCGGTGGAGACTTCGAATTGGGGGATCTCGACCTGCGTTCTCCTTTTGTGACGTTAGCTATTCTGGATTGCGCCCATGAACAAATAAAAGTCTGTGCCGAAAATGTGCTTCTGATCCAGTCGGCGTCGGACTTGAATATGATTCGCAACTCGCAAGTTATTGGAGTCATGTTCGCGTTGGAAGGGGCGGCGCCCGTCAGCCCCGACCTTTCGTTGCTTCGCACGTATTACCGGTTAGGAGTGCGATCCCTGATGCTTACCCACAACGAGCGCAACGGGTTTGCCGACGGTTGCGGCGAGTCGGCTTGCGGGGGCCTGAGCAATTTAGGACGGGATCTTGTTCGGGAAATCAATCGTCTCCATATGATCTTGGATCTGTCGCACTCTAACGAGCGTACTTTTTATGACGCCCTAGAAGTCTTTTCCGGCACTCCTATTGCATCGCATTCCAACGCTCGCTCCCTCTGTGACCACGTCCGCAATCTGACAGACAACCAGATCAAAGCTATCGCAGGACGGTCGGGAGTGGTCGGCATGAATTTTCTCGCTCGCTTTGTCGATTCTGATCCGGCGAAAACAACCCCTGACCGATTGGTGGATCATATTGCGTACGTGGCAAACCTCGTTGGCATTGATTACGTCGGACTCGGCCCCGATTACGCGGACTACTACATGGACGAACTGAATGAATGGGCGCACAACCACAATCTGCCCGTGATGCAGTACACCGCCGGACTGGAGAGCGTTGCTCAGTTGCCGCTGCTCACCGAAACGCTGATCAAGCGCGGATTTGCCGATTCGGACATACAAAAGATCCTGGGCGAGAATTTCCTGCGGGCTTACGCTGCCAATTTAGCTCTCGTGGCATGAGAAGCGGGAGCATGGTGCTGTCTTCTTGCGTTCCCTCTAAACACTGCCACTGCCTCATTAGCGCAATTGCCGACGCTGGCAAGATGCGCGCCTACTGGAGTTCCGCACCGGGATCGATCAAAAAGACAGGGGCAAACCTGCGAGTCTTTCCGAGGTTTGCCCCTGAGGTAAGCCTTTAATCTTCTGTCGTTTAGTCTTCCGTCCTCTAATCCTCCGTTCCGAATTTCTTCAGGTCCTCCGGTCCGTCTGAGAGCGCCACTACCTCTTTGCCCTGGGCCATTTCCCGGACCTTTTCCACCGCGTCAGGATTGGCCAAGGTTGAGATATCTCCAGTGTTCATGTTGTTGGAGACGGCGGCGAGAACACGACGCATGAGCTTGCCGGATCGGGTTTTTGGCATATCCGGAACGACCAGGATCCGTCGTGGCCGGGCGATCTTGCCAATCATCGTTTCAATGACCTTGTTGACCTTTTCGATAATCGCCGGGCTGGACTCGATGCCCGGCTGCAGAACGATATAGACCTCGGGCACGCGGCCTTTGATCTCGTCCACCACCGGCACCACCGCCGCTTCCGCCACCTCGGGAACCGTCAGGCACGCAGACTCGATTTCCTTTGTGCCCAGGCGATGGCCGGCCACATTGATGACGTCATCCACGCGTCCCAGGATCCGGAAATAACCGTCCACGGCCAGGACGGCTCCGTCCGCCGCAAAATACGGCCAGTCGCGCCAGTCCTTGCTGTCGGGATTCTTGCAGTATTTCCTGTAGTACTGGTTGACGAAGCGGTCGCGATCACCCCAAATGGTTTGCATAATTCCCGGCCAGGGATTCCGGATGCAGATGTTTCCAGCCTTCCCCGACCCAGCCACCAGGGGCTGGTTGTTTTCGTCATAAATCGTCGGATAAATTCCAGGCATGCCTGGGCCCGCGCTACCCGGCTTCATGGGATCGAGCGCCGGCTTGGTGCTGCACAGGAATCCTCCGTTTTCGGTTTGCCACCAGGTGTCGACAATCACCGCCTCACCCTTGCCGACGGTTTCGTAATACCATCGCCAAACCTCGGGCTCGATCGGTTCACCCACCGTGGTCATGTGCTTGAAGTGGTAGTTGTATTTGGTGGGCTCATCATGGCCGGATTTGCGCAACATGCGAATCGCCGTGGGCGAGGTGTGGAAGATGTTGACGTCCAGGCGCTCGGCGATTCTCCATACCCTGCCCGCGTCGGGGAAGGTAGGGACACCTTCGTAGAGGACGCTGGTGGCGGCCAACGCCAGCGGACCATAGACAATATAGGAGTGGCCCGTGATCCAGCCGATGTCCGCCATGCACCAGTAAACATCCGTGGGATGAATGTCCTGGATGTACTTGGAAGTGCCGGCGACATACGAGAGGTAGCCGCCAGTGCGGTGTTGGCAGCCTTTCGGCTTTCCGGTGCTGCCGCTGGTGTACATAAGAAACAGCGGCGCCTCCGCATCCATGGGGACGGGTGGCACGATTTGGCCAGAGTAATTGGGGAGCACTTCGTCAACCCAGAAATCGCGCCCTTTCACAAACGGCGAAGCGGACGCATTCTGGCCGGCGTGTCGACGCCAGACCAGGACCTTGTCCACCACATGGCCTTCCTTCTTGGCAAAGTCCAGCGCGATGTCAGCGGACGCTTTGTGGTCGAGCAGCTTGCCGTTGCGGTAGTAACCATCCATCGTGATCAGGACGTGGCTGGCGGAATCGGCGGCGCGCAGGCCGCAAGCCTCACCGCTGAAGCCCCCAAACACCACCGAGTGAATCACCCCCAGGCGGGCGCACGCCAGCATGGTAATGGGCAGCTCGGCAAGCATTGGCATATGAATGGTGACGCGGTCTCCGCTCTTCAGACCGCAGAAGTCGCGCAGCAGCGCCGCGAATTCATTCACTCTCACATAGAGTTCGCGATAAGTGACGGAAACGGGCGCTTCGGATTCCGGCTCCGGCACAACGATCAGCGCCGCTTTGTTCTTATACTTGTCGAGATGCCGATCCACGCAGTTGTACGAAGCGTTGATCTTGCCGCCCACGAACCACTTCCAGAACGGCGGATCGCTGGTGTCAAGCGTGGTGTGCCAGTACTGGTCCCAGCTCAGCAGATCGGCGTACTCCCGGAAGCACTCCGGGAAATTCTTCTCGCTGAAGCGCTCAATGATGTTGGGATCGCTCAGATTCGCCTGGCCGACAAATTTCGCGGGAGGATAGTAATATTCCTCCTCGCGCCAATGGACCGCGATCTGAGCCTCGGTGGTGGCGATGACTACATTTTGTTTCGGATGAATTTCAGCCATAGCAGTTTACCCCTTAAGATTTTCTGAATTTGTGATGTCTCTCGCAAAAAAAAACGCTGATACTGCGCCCCCAGGCTCTGGCACGGCGCCTGGGGGCGGATTCTGGAACCTTACCTTATGCCGCCGACGGCGCCTTTCTTCCCGCTAGCGCTGTTTCCGGCACGGCCGGGCGTTTGGCTGCCAGTTCGCAGATTAGCGCAACTGCCGCCAGGACCGCTGCCGCGTAGAACGCCAACCGGTAATTGTGGTACTTGTCGAACATCCAACCGCCGATGCGGCCACCGAGAAGGCCGGCCAAACCCCAGGCAGTGAATAGCATGCCATAGTTGATGCCTAGGTTCTTGGTGCCCCAGAAGTCGGCTGCCGTCGATCCGTTGACCGAAAGCTGGGTGCCGTAGCACCAATAGACAATGAACAGCATCACGAACAGTGCCACCACGTTGCCGCCCACGTAATACAGAATGGGCATGGCAACCATGGAAATGCCGATCATCAGGCGCAAGACGTTGATGCGGCCCAGGTGGTCCGACATCCAACCCGACAAGATGCGGCCCATGGCATTTCCTGTCGCGCCCACCACCAGGCCAAAGGCAGCCAGAGTGGTGCCGGGTATACCCACGCTCTTGGCGAAGGGCACCAACTGGCTGATGACCATGAGACCGGCCGCGCAGCCAAACGCATACGCCACCCACATCAAGTAGAACGTCGGCGTGCGCAACACCTCGCCCGGGGTGAAGTCATAGGTGCTAGCCGCAGCCTTGGAAGCCGGAGCAGGCGTCCAGCCAGCGGGCTTGTAGCCCACGGGTGGGTTCTTCAGCAGGAACGCGCCAAACACCGTCATCACAAAGAAGATCGCGCCCAGGACTTGGAAAGTGGTGCGCCAGCCAAAGTGCGGAAGCAGGTAGCTGGCGGCCAGCGGCCCAAAGATAGCCGACCCTCCGCCATATCCGCCCACCGCCAGTCCTACCGCGAGGCCCCGCTTGTCCGGGAACCACTTGGACATGACAGGAATCGGGGTCGCGTAGCCAAAACCGTTGCCCAATCCCCCGAGGACGCCGAAAAAGATGAAAAACTTGGTTAGGCTGTCGGCAGAAGAGCAGAGGAAAAAGCCCAGGCTCACCAGAATGGCGCCAATCAGGGAAATCTTGAAAGGCCCAATCTTATCCTGCAGCCGGCCAGCTACTATGAACGTCAGCGCGAAGACCACCACCGCGATGATGAACACATTGGAGGTTTCAGCTCGCTTCCAGTGGAACTCCTTTTCTAACGGGGCCACGAACACACTCCAGGCATACAGCGAGCCCAGCGCCAGGTTCATGGATACTCCGCCGACCACGCGCCACCAACGACTTATGCCAAGGGTACCGGCGTCGGATGCAACGTTTGCGTTAGCCACAGTTCTTCTCCTTTACAAAAATGAAATGAGAACCGGGAGCCCTTCTCCACAACCACCACGACTCCCGCACGGCACGTGCGCACTGCCTCATCAAACGGACCACAACAACCAGACCGCAACTTTTTCGTAACTTCCTACAGCGATCCGCCTACGGCGGTCCAACCTCCGGCGCTAGCTCAAATCCGTCCTGCAACCGCAATCCGGCTCAGGGCTGCGCCTTTTGCAAGCTAGCTGTTACATTCACTGCTGAATCCGCCGCTACCGTAAGTTCCCGCTTCCACTCGACAAACCCTGGTGCGGAGATGACCACGATATGCGTCCCGGTACTAAGGCTGATTTCAGACGGCGTGCTGCCCACATATCTCCAGTCGACGGTGATTTCTGCGCCGGGGGGTGTTGAACTGAAATTACACTTTACCTTCTTCGAAGCAACCCCCTGCGCGGAGACAGGCGCTGCAACTGGCGCGGGGGCCGGTGAACTCTGCAGCGGCGCCGCAACCTGCGGCTGGAGGCCTGCAGCCGCGCTGGACTGGGGCGCGGGGGCAGCCGCAACCACCGGGGCAGACGCAACAGCTGGCGCAGACGCAACGGCTGGCGAAGACGAAATCACCTGATAGAGCTGTTTCCGTTCCTTGCCCTTTGAATCCCGGTATAGAATCGTGATCCCGTGTTTATCCTTTCGTGCTTCAAGCGTATCCCCCACGTGCATTGATTCGCACTTGGACCACCGTGAGTCGGTGGTGCAGGCGATACGATAGGACTTTCCCTGATCATCCTGCACCAGCATGATGCTCTGCGAGGTGGGATTTTTGCTCTCGTTGCAATAGGCCGAAAAATTCTGCAGATCGCAATCCTTCGGAACCGGGGTTCCCCCATTGATCGCGTGAGTTTCAGCAGTTAAAACCTTGATCCGGAGCGGGTAAGCCTCGGATGCGGCATACGCGAACACGCCGTTGAGTAAGAACAACGCCAACCACAGCCTAAGGAGGTTACGACACGCGCCCATTGTGCCTTTCCAGTACTTGAAGCTGGGGACAGAATTGCCCTGTCGTCTTCGCATCGGAACAAATCTGTCCCCGTACTCCCGTGGCGGGGAGCCGGGCTCCCCGCCACGGCTGGACCCTTCGACTTTGCTGAGGGCAGGATCGCGAAGCGCCTGTCCCCTCCACCGTAGGATCGCCCTTGGTCTAGAACGTAAACACCGGCCCGAACTCGGTCCGATTGTCTTCCCATTCGTTGCCCGCAACTCCGGCAATCGTGTATGCGTTAGCGTGATCGTAGATTCGGGTCGCATAGTTCGACTGCTCGATGGCGAATGTGCACCACGGGTTGAGCTTGTAGTACAACGTCGCGGCAAACATCTTGCCCATCAGAAGCGGCAAAGCCCCATTAGCAACACCGCCGTTGGGGTTATTCAGGTCCCTCTCCACCGCCTGGTCCTTGCCCACGTGCAGATAGAGCTGCCAGCCGGCGTTGTGTCCTTTCGGATTGGCGTTAAACCAGCGGGAGAGCGGTAACCCGAGATTGATGAATCCGCCAAACCCCCGCACCGGCATTTGCGGAACAACCACAGCATTCGCGTTGCTGGGGCAAACCAGTGCCTCTTGGGCGTTTAAGACCAGCGGTACATTGCAGCCCAGAGATGGCGCACCGGCAGCATTGACCACGCCGTCGAGGGGTGTGTACCCACTTGTCACCCCGGTAAGCCCTCCCACATTGTTAACGAAGGAACTGACTTGACCGCCGAGGAAGAAGCGCAGATCGCCGCCGCGATAGCCACTTGCCACCAAGGTGAACCAGCGAGTGGGCAATTGGATACCAAGTTGGTTGCCATATTGTTTGCTGGAAGTTTGAAAGCCATTCGGGAAGGCGGAAATTTCGGAGCACTGCAGCGGTGTCCCGGTGCAAACCCCATCAGTTATAGGGTAGGCACCGTTCGGAACGATCGATGTGCGCCGGGAGTGGAAGCCGCTCCAGAAGATCTGAGCCGGAGCCACGCCTGGGGCTTTGTCGAGCTGGAACTGCAAGGCCAGTCTGGCTTCGTACTCGGGACGATCGGCGTCGGCGCCCTGGCGCTCGCCCTGTCCCAGCTGATTTTCGTAGCCGGCCAGGCATGTAGCGTTGCCGCCAGAGGCGCCATTGTTGCAAAGCTTATCGATTTCGCCGCTGCTCGGCATCATGATGGCAACCGTGGGCAGCAACTTGACCGAACCGCTGAGCCTCTGGACCGCGCCCAACATAAACTGTGGAGAACGCGTATAGATGTCGCCATAGAAAGCGCCCAGGAAGGTGGTTTCTAGGAGGTTGGGCAGGGCGGTCGATCCGAAGATTGACCAATCCTGTCCGCCTTCGAAGAAGAAGTCCGTGTTTTCGCTGGGGGCGTAATCCATCCGCACATACGCCAGCCGCAATTGCATACTGGGGTTTCGAATAGACGTGATGTCGCGGTTATCCACGGTGCTGAACATGCCTTCATAATCGGCTTCGATGCGACCCGTGAGAGTCAGCTTCGGGGAAGAGTCCGGCCATTCGAGGTTTGCGCCAATACGAGTGGAACGCGCCTTGATGTGAAATTCCGGATCTTTCGTAGGGCCGGTGCTCGTAGCATTGGTTGAGTTCAGAAACAAACCTATGAACGGAAAGTCATCCCCGTCGGGTGAGCTGGAATCATGTGCCGCCGTGGCTTTGATGAAGCCGTAGGGCGTCATCTTGACCGGGCCCATCTTGAACGCTGCAGCCAGACCATCTTTCTTGGGCGGGTCGGCGGCAATCACGCGCACGGGAGCGATCGCCGGGACCACCGACGGTGGCGGGGGCGGCTGCGTTCCCTGTATTGCAGGCGTCGGATGGCCAGCTTGCGGCTCGGCCGCGGGGTCCGGACCGAGGGATATGGCGCTGCCTTCCGAATCGGCAACCGAAGCCGCTACGGAGGTGGCGGGTTGCGCCGCTGGGTTCGCGGCCGCAGCCAGATCCGCTGCGGTCAACAATCCCTTGCGACTGAGCGCTTCGACCAGGAGCTGAAATTCGGCTTCCGGGGCTGCGTTCCGAATTGCGTTCGCCTCCGCGGGCGCGATAACTCCCTTGGTTACCAGTACGCCCAGCAATGCGGTAATGTTTGCGTTTCCCGCAAGAGCTGGAGTCGGGGACAGGCTAGGGGAAGGGTTCGGGGATGGGCTCGGTGTTGGGTTCGGGCTTGCGGGCGTGGCCGCCGGTTCGGCGGCGTTCGTTGCATTGGCGGTGTTGGCAGCGGGACTACTTTTGGTTTCCGCGCCATCATTCGTTCGGGCCAAGAGCGGTGCGACCAGCACGGCCGCTAGTAGCGAACTACAAAGCCATCTCTTCAAGTTCATAGACTAAGTTCTCCTTTAACCGGGAGCCTTTCATTGAAATAGGCAAGCGCGACAGCCTCTTGCCGAATGAGCCTAGCTTGCTTCGGGTTCCCACCTGCGATCGCCCTTTGGAAATTTAGTCGAGATTTCTTATCGGCCTCCAAAATGGGAGCGATTGTACACCGGTTTCGACCTTTTGCAACATTTTGAAACGCATTTTTCAACAGGGGCGAAACGCTACTTCGTTTTCAAGAATGACGCTGTGACGGCGGTCACGCATCATCGTGATTTTGTTGCCTCACTAGGTTCTGCCTGTTTTTGTCTGTCGCTAAAGAACAATTTGTGACTTGCGTCACTGACCTCCGTTCCAGAAACAGAGTAAATATCCAAATCCCAATTCGCAGCTCGTGGAGACGACGATGAGTCTGGTCAATCCGATAGTGCAAAAGTGGATCGATGAAGGCAAGCAAGACCCGGAAGCTTTCTGGGGACGCGCGGCGGACCAGCTACCGTGGTTTCGCAAGTGGGACCGAGTGTTGGATTGGACGCCGCCGACCTTCAACTGGTTCGTGGGTGCACAGACCAACCTGGCCTACAACGCCCTTGACTATCACGTCAAGCGCGGTTGGGGAGGGCATGCGGCGCTCATCTATTTCAATGAGCGGGGGGAGCGGCGCGTCTTCACTTACGCCCAGCTGCTTTACGAAGTGGAAAGGGTGGCGGCGGCACTGCGCGGCTTGGGCATCGAGAAGGGCGATCGCCTCACGGTCTACATGCCGACCTGCCCCGAAGCCATCATCCTGATGCTGGCCACGGTCCGCATTGGCGCCATTCACTCGGTGGTCTTTGCTGGTTTCGGCGCGAAAGCGCTGGGCGACCGCATCCGGGCCAGCGGTTCGCGCCTGCTTTTCACGGCCGACGTGACCTACCGCAAGGGTAAGAACACTGATCTCAAGTCAATCGTGGATGAAGCGCTGCAAGGGGGAAGTGACGTAGAGCGCGTCATCGTGCTGAAACGAATCGCAGCGGAAATGCCGTGGACCCCGGGACGCGACCTGGCTTGGGATGAGTTCCTAAAAGGCGCCGCCGGCCAGAGCGGCGACTATGTTCCGATGGAAGCCAATGAGCCGGCATTTATCCTAGCCACCTCCGGCACGACCGCGACCCCGAAGCTGGCGGTCCACACCCACGGTGGCTATCAAGTTCACATCCATAGCATGGGCAAATGGCTCTTTGCGCTCAGGCCCACCGATGTGTGGTGGTCAACCTCCGATATCGGCTGGATCGTGGGTCACAGTTACATTATCTACGCGCCGTTGATCGTCGGCGCCACCACGGTAGCCTTTGAGGGTGCGCTCGATTACCCGGCTCCGGAAACGAATTGGCGGACGGCGATAGAGGAGTTCCGGGTCACCGGCATCTTCACTTCGCCGACCGCGGTGCGAATGCTGATGAAATATGGCGATGCGCCCCTGCTCAAGACCGATCACACTTACCTGGAGCGAGTGTTCTGCGCCGGCGAAGTGCTCAACGCGCCGGCTTGGGAATGGCTGCAGAAGAAGATTTTCAAGAACCGGATTCCGGTCATCGACCACATGTGGCAGACGGAAACCAGCGGGCCCATGTTCGGCAATCCGTATGGGCTAGGCATGCTGCCGATCAAACCCGGTTCGGCAGCGATTCCCATGCCGGGCATTGACGCCGCCGTGGTGCAGGCGGACGGCACACCCTGCGCCGCGAATGAAAAAGGCATCATGGTGATCAGGCGTCCGTTCCCCGGCTTGACGCCCGCGCTGTGGGGGGAAAAAGAACGCTATGGCCGCGATTACTGGCACATCATTCGCGATGTCTATTACAGCGGAGATTCAGCACATATCGACGATGACGGCTACGTCTGGTTCGCTGGCCGCGCCGACGAAATCCTCAATATTGCCGGGCACCGCATCGGCACCATCGAAGTCGAGACTGCGCTGCTCACCCATCCTGCCGTGGCAGAGTCGGGAGTGGTGGGCCGCGCCGACGATCTCCGCGGCGAGGTGATCTCAGCCTTTGTAGTGCTCAAGCAAGGATTTGAAGCATCGGAGGAAATGAAGAAAGCGCTGCTGGAACAAGTGCGCCATGAGCTCGGAGGGATTGCTGTAATCGGCGATTTGAATTTCGTCGAGATGCTGCCCAAGACGCGCAGTGGCAAGATCATGCGCAGAGTGCTGAAGGCCGTCACCCAGGATCGCAATGCCGGTGACATTACGACCATCGAAGATGTAGGTTCCGTGGAAGAGGCAAGGCACGCGTGGCACGAGATGAAAGCGCATCTCGATGCCCAGTCCAAAGCGCCGGTTGGTCCGCCGGCAACCGCTTCCGTCAAATGAGTTGGGATGGTTAGCAGCTCGTGGTGCAAGTGGGGATTTGTATCGGGGTATGCCTTCCGGCATACCGTAAGTGCCGTCTTATAAATGCGCCTTTGGGCGCTGGTTTTGGTCGGGTGCAGCTTGCGCACGCACCAATACGAAAAGGGCGCGGAACTCTCCGCGCCCCCAATTACAAATTAGCCGACCATAAAAACGTCCATTACTTCACGGTCAACGTTACCGATTCCGAGTGCGTTGTCCCGGCTGCCCCGCCCTCGTTCGCTATCAGCATGATGTTGGGGTACGTTCCGGGAATGGTGGCAGCGTTGAGCGCTTCCTGGGCCGATCCGGACTGGTTCGGGTTCGATTGGGAAGTCGCTGTGATGGTCACGCTCATCGGAAGACCGGCAGCTACGGTCGGAGCCGTGTACACGCCGTTCGCGTCGATCGTCCCCCCATTCGCCGTGGTTACCAACCAATTCACGACCTGACTTTTGCCATTCGTGACCGTCGCCGTAAACTGCGCCGTTTGAGCCGGCCACCCGTCGGCTGTGTTATTCGGGAACAAACTCGACGGCAATCCCTGATTCACAGTGACGGTTACGGGGAGTGGGCCTTTGCCAGTGGTTCCGCAAGCAAGCAAAATTCCCAGGAGCGCGAGCAAAACGCACAGGCCGGCAATCGCGGCGTGCTTCGATACCCTCCGTCCCACCAAGCCGACCATCACGATGCCCGCAAGTGGCAACGCCAGCGGCAGTAGCGGGGGACGCTTCTCGCCCGAGCGCCGCAGGTTACTCCCTCCGCTGGTGTTGGGGCCGGAAGTTGTAACCGTGAGGGTAACTGGAATTGGAGGCGAGCCGGCGGTTCCTGCGGCGATCTGCGGTGGATTGACATTGCACGTCGTGGTCGCGTCCGGAAGGCCGCTGCAGCTAAAGATCACGGTGCTGGTGAAGGTTGACGTTACCAGCGGCGCTATAGTGAATTGGTAAATGGCGGACTGCCCGGCCAGCACGGGTCCACTGCTGGAAGTGGGGGTCAAAGTGAAGTCTGGGGCGACAACATTCACGGCCACCGGCGTGGCGGATGAGTTGGAGGACATGTTATAGCCGTCGCCGGAGTAGAAAGCGACAATGTTGTCGATGCCTATCGGCAGAATGCTTGTGGACAAGGTGGCGACGCCGTCGCTCAGAGTTGCCTGGCCAATGGAGGTCGCGGTGTCGCCAACGTCATATTGGAAGCTCACCACACCAGTGGCGGACAAAGGAGACATCGTAGCCGTGAGAGTCACGGTCTGACTCAGGATAATTAGTGCGGGTGCGGCCTGCACGCTAATGGTAGAGGCGCCTCGCGACGCGGCCCAGGCGACGGCGAGGTTGTAAGCGTCGACCGAGCCGAGGCCGGTAACCAGGTTATAGCCCGTGGTTGGGTCGAAGTTCGAGGCATCGAAACCAAGAAACCCGGCATTTGCGCCGGACGACGGACACTGCAAAGCGGCGGGCTGATTCGCGGGCGTGCCGGGGTTACAGAAAGCTCCGTTGGAGCCGACTGTCAGCGAGGGACTGGCGGCTACCGCCGAGTGGAAAACGCCATTGGCCGGAGTCGCAGCCAAAGAGTAAAGAGTCGGATTGATGTTACCCAGACCCGGTGTAGACGAGCGGACGAGGTATTGATTCAGCAGCGTCACCATTCCGGCAAACATTGGCGAGGCGACTGAAGTGCCTCCGTAGATGGAAGGGTCGACGATGTACTTGCCATCGACCACAACACCGGCCACCGAGTCTGCTATGCCGTTGGCACAGCTGCTCGTGGTCTCGGTGTCGTAAGGGCTGGTGGTGGATAGTACCTCCACCGGCGTGCAGATGATAAAGCCGGGCCAATACGCCGACGCCAGCAGCGAGACGTCGGGCGAGAAACGGACCGCCGCGGTCGTCTCGCCCGGAACCGCCAGCCCCGCCTGCCATGTCGGTTGCGGGAAGCCGCCGTTGGGTGGGGTGGCGCAGATGCTCCCCGTTTCCGTGATGCAATTGCTCAGGCCGCCGCCGCTGGAATAAACGCCGATGTACGTCTCCTGCGCTGTAGCCCAGTTATCAAGTCCAGGGTTGTTAATGCAGGTAGGGTCGGTGGTGTCGAACGCTGTGCAGTATTCGCTCCATTCCTGTTCGTCGTTCCACCCTTGCTCGGGGACATATTGAAGCGCGGAGCCACCGGTGCCGCCGTTCTTCGCGCTAAAGTAAGTATCGGTGTAGTTCGTGTAAGGAATCATTGTGCCGCCAACGCCGGTGACTGAGGGACTGCTGGCCGGATAACTGACGGCATATCCGTTTACGGGGTAATAAGTTTTGTAGTCGCACTCCGCCGCGCCGCTGTCGCCGGAGGAATTTAGGAAGGTGATGCCCTCGGTGTTGGCAAACGCAAGTTCAGTTTCATCCGCGGCGACGTCGCCGGTCTGCGCCTCCCCCAACTCGCAACTTGGATAGAGACTGCTACCCAACGAATAGCTCATGGTCATCACGGGCGCCAAATCGTTGTCGATGGTGTAGTACATGGAGTCATAGACGCCATTGCCGCTAGGGTCGGGAGCGTTGACATAAATGATTTGCGCGTTGCGAGCCACGGCACCCGACCATTCGAGATCGAGGTCGGCTTCGGCCAGATCGCCGAGCGAGGGCGTGCCGGGGTCGGCGTTTATCAGTACGTACTGGAAGGAATTCGGAATGTCGCAGGCGGTGATGATGTTACTGGAATTGGTGGTACAGGCGCTGATCGCGGTCGAGAGCCCGAAGTAACTGCGGAAATTCAACAAGTCGGCCAGGTACACGTCGGTCTGGCCTACGACCGCCAGCGTCTGTCCGGTGCCGTTAAAGCCCGCAGTGTAGAGCGGGAGGATGTCATAAATGGTCGCTATGTCGCCGGGGGCGACATAGAGGCTGCCGCTCGAAGTGGTGTAGTCCGGCTTTGTGTACTTCGGCTTCGCGTGGAGCGCCTGCGATATCGGGTGGAAATTGCTCAATCCGCGAATTCCGGCTACGACGCCAGAGAGCGCGGCGGGAATCGAGATCGGAGTGGTGTTGGCGAAGTGCTTTTCTCCGTCGATGTTGAAGTTGTGAATCTCGGTCTGGAAGACGCTCTCGGCCTGGGCGGCGGTTCCGCTGAAAACGATAAAGTTACGCCCGCGCGCCACCCTGACGATGGCAAACCCCTGCGACTGGAGCCAGGTGCTGAGCTTCTGAATGTCATTGGGGCTGAGGCCGAAGCGGTCGGCGTACTGCTCGGGCGTGAGCCACTTGTGGTACTGCGGCGAGTGCGGATCCTGCTGGTCCGCCAGGAGCTTATTCAAAGCCCTCTGCTGGCTGGCCGAGGGCACCGTGAGCAGCGTCATGTAGCCGAGCCTCAGTGACGGATCGACTCGGCCCTGATCGTACTGCGGCTGAGCCTTCAGAGGAACGCCCGCCGAAAGCTTGATGAGCTGACCAGAGACGATGGGGCTGGTAATGCGGTCAGGCGCGGCGGCGAAGCTGAGAATGGAGGAGATCAGGATGCAGAGGATGAGTGCCGAAAATTTGGACAAGGAAAGATTGGACAAGAAAAGCAGGGCCGAACGCGAACTTCGCATGAACGCTCCATGGCGCAGAATCAATTTTGAGGGGCTGCACAAGCATTCTATTATGCTTTCTACTTATCTGATCAAGTCCTGCCGCGCGGGGTTGTATGTCGGGTTCCAGGTTTCAAAGTTTCAAGGAAGCACGGGGCCACGAGCTTTTACTTTGGAACCTCGAAACTTTGAACCCTGAAACCCTCACACCTCGGCGAGTTCTTCTTCCAGCAACTGCTTGTTATAGAGATCGGTGTAATAACCGTTGCGCGCGATGAGTTCCTCGTGGGTACCGAGTTCCACGATACGTCCCTGGTGCAGGACGGCAATGGCGTCGGCGTTGCGGACGGTGGAAACGCGATGGGAGATGAAGATGGTGGTGCGTCCGCGCATGATTTCGCGGAGATGGTTGAGGATTTTGTCCTCGGTGTGGGTGTCGACGCTGGAAAGCGCGTCGTCGAGGATGAGGATGCGCGGGCTGCGCAGCAGGGCGCGGGCGATGGCGGTGCGCTGCTTCTGCCCTCCGGAGAGAGTGATGCCGCGTTCGCCGACGGTCGTGTTGTAGCCTTCGGGGAAGGTTTCGATGTCGTGGGCGATGGTGGCGGCTTCGGCGGCGGCTTTGATATCGTCGAGTGCGGCGTCGCCATCTGCGTGCGATATGCCGAAGGCAATGTTTTCGCGGATGGTGTCGCTGAAGAGAAATGTTTCCTGAGGAACGAAGCCGATGTGGCGGCGCAGGGAGTCAAGAGGGAATTGGCGCACGGGGCGGCCGTCGATGAGAACCGCGCCGGGCGCGGCGTCGTAAATGCGTGGGATAAGGTTGACGAGCGTAGTTTTACCGGAGCCAGTGGGGCCCACGATGGCGAGGCTCGATCCGGCGGGGATGCGCAGGTTGATGTCTTTAAGAACCGAGGTGCCGTTGTAGGCGAAGTTGAGATTGCAGAACTCGACCTCGCCGAAAATTTCGCCAGTGGAGAGCCGGGCGTCTCCGCCCGGCGGGACGGGCGAGACGCCCGTCGCTCCATTAATTTCGTCGGCGATCTCGGGCTGCTCGGAAAGAATTTCGTCGATACGCCCCATGGAAGCGGTTCCGCGCTGGAAGATGTTGATGACCCACCCGAGAGCGATCACCGGCCAGGTCAGTTGCACCATGTAGGTATTGAAGGTGACGAATTTGCCGACCGTGATCCTTCCCAGCAGGACTTCTCGTCCTCCGAGCCACAGCACGATGACGACAGCCGCGCCCAGCATCAGTTCCAGCGTGGGCCAGAGCATCCCCATCAGGCGGACCAGGCCGAGGCTGCGCCGGATGTATTCCTGGTTGGCGCCTTCGAACGAGGCGATTTCAGCCTGTTCCTGGACATAGGCGCGGATGACGCGCGCGCCCGAGAAATTCTCCTGGGCGCGGGCCGAGATGTCGGAGAACATGGCCTGAATGCGTTCGAAGCGCTCGTGAATGCGGCGCCCGAAATACTGGATCACAACGCTGGCGATGGGCAGTGGCAGAAAGGCGTAGAGGGTGAGCTTGGGGCTGATGGCCAGCATGAAGCCCAGCGCGCCGGCGGTGAAGACGATGGTATTGGCTGAGTACATGATGGCGGGGCCGAGCAGCATCCGAACCGCGTTGAGGTCGTTGGTGGCACGCGCCATAATGTCGCCCGTGCGGTTGCGCTGGTAATAGGAGTAGGAGAGGCGTTCGAGGTGCGCGAACAGGTCGTTGCGCAGATCGAACTCGATGTCGCGGGAGATGCCGATGACCACCCAGCGCGTCAGAAACTGGAAGATGCCCTTGGCCAGCGCGATGGCGATGATGAGCAGCGAATAGGTGAGAAGCTTCTGGCGCGTTACGCCGTGACGCAGTGCGTCCACCGCACGGCCGATCACCTGCGGAAAGAGAATCCAGATTCCGTTATTGAATAAGACGCAGAACCCGCCCCAGACGAGACCGCTGCGGTAGCGCTTCAGATAGGGAACCAGGGGATGTAGGCTCTTCGGCAGCATCACGTCTTGTAGATGAGATTGTAGCAGCGCTGGGTGCGGATTTTCGGAGCGAGGGTGCGAGCGCAACTAAGGTGGCAGTGAGCAGCAGGACAGTCCAGACGGACAGCATGCCGGCGGCTAACATCAATCCCGAGTAGAGCAGGTCGGCGCGTTCCATTCGGTTTCTCCACTTCGAAGAGCTGGTGAAAAAGGCCGGGCGAGGACGGAGGTTGGAGGTTCCGTTCCTCACCCGGTTGGAGAGAGACCAGGAGAAAAATCAGTCCGCGGGCGGCGGCGCGTGCTTGCTCATCCGTGCCTCGCGATTGGCCTCGATCTGAGCCAGTTTGGCTTTCTGATCGGCGGTCAGAATTTGCATGATTTCCGACTTGATGCGCGCGTGCTCGACCTGGAGTTCGACCATGGTCTCGGAGTTTTGTGTGGCGAGGGCGCGCGTCTTGGCTTCGTCGAATGGACCGGCGGCCTCAAGAGCTTTCTCGGCATTGCGGTTTTGGCGCATCTGCTGCATCAGCGGCTGCAGGGTTGGCTTCTCTTTTGCAAAGATCGCCTTGACCTGGCTCTGTTGATCGCTGGTCAGATCAAGCTGCTTGAGCATGCGATGGAAGTCGCCGCCGGGGCCGCCAAAACCGTGCGGACCTTGCGCAATCACGGCTGTTGCCGCCAGCAGCACACCCGCGCTGATGGCGAGAACGCGAACACGAATCGATTTCATTGGAACTCCTTTTGACTTACTTCTAATCTCATTAAGTTTCTTGGGGTCCGGGGGCAACCCGAACATCTATGCAAATAAGAACACTATTCTCGAAAAAATGGGGTAAAGAGTCGGTCAAGCGCGGTAAAGTTTTGTAAAGCAATCGGGTGATCGGGCCATCGGGTGATCGAAAGACCAGACCCCAGCAGCGCGCGATTTCGCTTTTCAATCACCCGATGACCCGATATCTCTACAAATCTTTACCCCATAAAGACCGGCGGAGTGTGATGATGAAGAAAATGGATCACGTACTGGTGGTGGATGACGATGTCGAATTGTGCGGTCTGGTGCAGGAGTACCTGACGGCCGAGGGGTTCAGCCTGAAAGCGGTCCATGACGGCGAACAGGGCCTGCAACAGGCGCTGACCAACGAGTACGCGCTGGTGGTGCTGGATGTAATGCTGCCGGGGATCAACGGCTTCGAAGTGCTGCGGCGGATTCGCAGCGTGTCGAAGATTCCAGTGCTGCTGTTGACCGCGCGCGGCGAGGACGTGGACCGCATCGTGGGATTGGAAATCGGAGCGGACGATTATCTTCCGAAGCCGTTTAACCCGCGGGAACTGGTGGCGCGAATCCGTGCCATCCTGCGGCGCACCAAGCCGGCCAGGGCGGCGGACGCCGTACCGGAAATGCTCAGTGTGGGCGACGTGGAACTGGATCCGGCAACGCGCAGTGTGCAGCGAGCGGGGCAGCCGGTCGACCTTACTTCGGTGGAATTCAATCTGCTGGAAGTTCTGCTGCGCGAGGCCGGGCGAGTGGTGACGCGCGAGCGCCTGGTGAATGCCGTGCTCAGCCGGAAGTTCATGCCGTTCGATCGCAGCATTGACATGCATGTCAGCAAGGTGCGGCGGAAGCTGGGCGACTCCGAAGAGGACGGAGACCACATCAAGACGATTCGAGGAGTGGGGTATATGTTTGCGCGGCCGGCAGCGAAGGGGAAGAAATTGAATCATTAAGACATTGAGGTATTGAATCATTGAGGAATTGATTGCAATGATTCAAGGACCCAATGATTCAGCGCATCAATGATTCAAGGTTTCAATAACCAATGTTTCAATAACCAATGTTTCAATAACCAATGAAGAGCCTTTTCCTCAAGATTTTCCTGTCCTTCTGGGCCGCCCAGGCGCTGTTCCTGGTGCTGGCGATCCTGGTGACGATTGCCTTGCGTCCGGCCCGGCATGGTATCGAGAGCGAGGGTCCGCAGATTTTGGCGGAAGCGGTGAATGCCTATCAGAGCGGCGGAGAGCGCAGCGCCCACGATTACGAGGAAGAACTGTCGCACACGCGGCATGTGCGGGCATTCGTCTTTGACCCCACGGGCCATGAACTCGCCGGACGGCGAGTGCTGCCGTGGATCGAAGATGTCAGGCAAGGCGCGCCACCTCGGGAAAGCCCGATGCACCGTCGGGGGTGGATCGACAAGCTGCTGCCTGACCCGTTTGTGCGGCAGGCGCTGACGCTCGATGGAAAGCGCTACACGCTGGTGTTGGAACTGCCTCCCGGACCGAGAGTATTCTTCGGACCGCATGATATCCCCGGGCTGGGGATCGCGATTGCGGTCATCACGTCGGGGCTGATGTGCTACCTGCTGGCGTGGTCGATGACCAGTCCGGTGACGCGTTTGCGCAAAGCAGCGCAGGGCTTGGCGTCGGGCGACTTGAGCGCGCGCGCGGGCGCTCCCGCGGGTGGCCGGCGCGACGAACTGACCGAGTTGATGCGCGATTTTGATCGTATGGCCGAACGCATCGAAGGGCTGGTGGAATCGCAATCGCGGCTGCTGAAGGATGTTTCGCACGAACTGCGCTCTCCGCTAGCCCGGCTCAGTGTGGCACTGGGGTTGGCGCGGCAGCGGGCAGCGTCCGGGGTTGGGCCGGAAACCGCGCCGGAACTGGAACTTGCGCTGAACCGAATCGAACTGGAGGCCGACCGGCTGAATCAGCTGATCCAGCGCCTGCTGACCATTTCGCGGCTGGAGTCGGGCACCGACGGCCTGCACAAGGCCACATTCTCACTGCGGGAATTGGTGGAGCAGGTCGCGCACGATGCCGAGTACGAAACTCCGGGGCGAGGCTGCCGCGTGACCATCCCGGGCAATACGCCAGCCGATGCCGCGGACGTTTTTCTGGTGGAAGGCGACCCGGACCTGCTCCGGAGCGCGATGGAGAACGTGGTGAGGAACGCCACGCGCTATACTGCGGAAGGTACGACGGTGGAGGTGCGACTGGAGCGGCAGCAGGCCGCAAAGGGCGAAGAAGAAGAAATTATTGTCCGCGTGCTTGATTCCGGTCCCGGCGTTCCAGACGAAGCGCTGGCCAAGATATTTGAGCCCTTTTATCGGCTCGACCATGCCCGCAACCAGCAGACTGGGGGAGCGGGTCTGGGCCTGTCGATCGCGGACCGGGCCATCAGGCTGCATGGCGGGCAACTTCGTGCATCCAACCGCAAAGAGGGTGGGTTAGAGGTTGAAATCCGGATTCCGGCTGCTCCCCGGGTTGCTCTTTAAGATTTGCTCTTCCCGCCAGTTCCTGATAAAAAAATTATTTCAGCCACAAGCTTCAGTCTCCGTGACGGCCGGCAGGGCATCGCCGCCGGACGGGAAGCGGCTGGGAGAACAGATGTCGAAGAAAATAAGCTTTGTCGCTGCGCTCGCGGGCATATGCGTCCTGAGTCTGTTTCTGCTCAATTGTGGCAGTACCTCTTCCCGGCCCTCGGGACTCTTGTATGTCGTGACCCAGGGGACTAACAGCCAGGGGGTTGTTACCGGTCTGGGGAACAACGTGAGTTCCTTTTCCGTCGATGAGAATAGCGGGAACCTGTCACTGATCAATTCCAATGCCAGTACGTGCCCTACGCCGGCGACTGACAGCAATTCCGAACCGTGCGGAATTCCCCTGCAGATCCTGCTCGACCCGACGGGCAAGGTGGCGTTCGTTCTGGACCAGGGCCTTGCTTCCGTCAGTCCGCCCGTGGCGCCGGCCATCTACTCCTTTAACGTGACCTCCGATGGGAGTCTCGGATCGCCGACACTCGCCGCCACGCTGACCACTCTGGATACACCCGTTGCCATGACGCGCGATGCGGCGGGACAGTTCCTGTTCGTGATCGATAAGGGATCCGATCCTTCGGCCACGAACTGCCAATATCTCCCGCCTGCTTACCCGACGATACAGTGTGGCTCAATCTCCGTTTTTGCCATGCAGCTCGGCTCCACCAGTTTGTCGGAGGCACCCGGAAGCCCGTTTCCGGTAGGCCGAATTCCGAGCGCGCTTTCGGCTCTTTCATTCACTCCCACCACCCCCGCCGGCGCTCCGGCACAGGAGTTTCTCTACGTAACCTCCAACTTGGATCCTGCCCTGCACCTTGACAGTACTCTCAATGCATACAGTGTGGATTCATCTGGCGGCCTGACGGATCTAACACCGGATTCGCCTTATATCACCGCCACCGATCCCATCTCGGTGCTGGCGGTTGACACCTTCCTGCCGGGGGAGGCTACTAACGGCGTGTTTGTGTATGTTGGCAGTCAGGCGAATGAGTCCGGCTCGCTGACTGTGTTCCAGGTATGCACCGTGCAAAATGCGGTTTGCAGCACCGTGAATCTGAACGAGTTGGTTCCGGTGGGATCGTCAGTTTCGCTGGGGCAGAACCCGGTTGCAATGCTGGTGGATCCGACCAATAGTTTCCTCTACGTTACGTGCTACGTATCGAATCAGATTTATGGATATCGCATCAATCCCACCGCAGGGACGTTGAGCGCTCAGAGCCCGGCATATCAGCCGACGGGATCGGGGCCGGTTTCGATGGCGATGCACCCGAGCATAAGCGATACCGGACAGTTTATCTACACGTCAAACACTGCGTCGAGTAACATTACAGGCTTTGCGGTGAGTACGACGACCGGGGCAATGAGCAATCCAATCACGGTGATCGCCCCGGCGGCGCCCAGCGGCATGGCGGCGGACTAGTGTGAACCATTGAGTCATTGAATCATTGAACCATTGAGTCATTGAAAACCGCTGGGAACGTGGGTTTTCAATGACTCAATGGTTCAATGATTCAATGGTTTCACGTTGGCATCCGGAGAATTAGATAGCCTCCGATGAAACCGAAGACCAGGTCTGGCGACCAGGCAGCGACCGCGGGCGGAAGCTGACTTAAGTTGCCCATCGCCTCGAACAGGCCCGAGATCGTCCAATAGACAACGCCGATGCCGATGGCGGTGGCCACCCCCGCGACCGCGGAACGCTTGCCGGCGGAGAGCGCGAAGGGAATGGCGAGCACGGCCATCACCAGCGTGATCAGCGGGTAGGCAATTTTCTTTTGCAACTGCACGCGCAGGCGCACCACATCAAAGCCACTCTCCTCGAGATCGTAAATGTAGCGGCGGAGTTCGTCGTAGTTCATCTCCGACGATTGTTTGATTTCCTTCTTGAAGTAAGCGGGTGCTTCGGCCAGTTCGGGGAAGGTGGCGGCATCGAACTTGCGGTAGTTCTCGATCGCGGAGCCGCTCAGGTTTCGCTCCCATCCCTCTTCGTAAACCCACCGGTCCATGGATTCCGACCAGTGCGCGCGGTCGGCGGAAATGCGGTGCGTGATCTGGAAGGTGTGCGGATCGAACTGGAATATGGAGACGCCGCCGAAAACATCGCGGTCGGGATCGAAGAATTGATAGTAATAAATGTCGGAGTTCTGGCCGAAGATCCACTTGCGGTCGGGACGCAGGTAGGTTTGAGCCGGTTTGCCCTTGATCTCGTTGCGCAGCGCGTCCTGACGCTTGTTGGTGTAGGGGAGATAGAGCTGGTCAGACAGAAAGAGCACGCCCGCGACCAGCATGGAGGCGATCAGCACCGGAACGACGACGCGGTAGACACTGATGCCGGTGGCCTTGATGGCAGTGATTTCGTTCGACCGCTGCAGCAGGCCGAAGGTGATCAGTACCGCCAGCAGCATGCTGAGCGGCGTGGTGTTGTAAAGAAAATAGGGGGTTACGTTCAGCAGGTATTCGCCCACGGTCAGCGGCGAGACCTGATTGCGCATGATGTCGCCCAACAACTCGAACAGGGTGAACACCAGCAGCAGCATCAGGAAAGCGGCGACGATCAGGGCGAGGTAGAGCGTAAAGTCGCGCAGCACATAATCGTCGAGGATGGTCGGGAAACGAAGATTGAACCAGCGCCGGCGCATGGGCAGACGGGGAATCATGTTTCCACCAAGGGCCGGGCGCGACTCACCGTTCCGTGGCAGCCCTGGCAGGCCGGGCGTTGAAGAGGGAAGACTCGAAGCCTTAAACCATGAAGCCTTAAACCAGGAAGCACTAAACCAGGAACCTCTAAACCAGGAGCGCAGCGCCGTGAGTTCAATCGGGCGGCGTTCCGATTGCCAGAGCAGGAAAGCTCCTCCCACAAGAAAGACGAAGTCGGCGAGCCAAACCCCGGCCGCCGGAGAAAGGTGTCCCTGTTTCGCGAAGGACACTCCGATCAAAGAAATCGAATAGTACAGAAAGACCAGCAGAATGGTCAGGACAAATCCGCTGGACTTCCCACCTTTCTTGGAAGACAGGCCGAGCGGAATCCCGACCAGGGCGAGGACGATGCAAGCCGTCGGCAGCGCCAGGCGGCGATGATATTCAATCAGGTCCCAGCGGCGGGTGACCGGGTCGGCACTCTGTGCCATACGGAGGAGGTCGGCAACGTTGATCTCACTGAGCGATGTGGGTTCGTGCTCCTGATTGCTTTGGGTCGCGGGGATCTGGATGGGGATGTCAGTGGTCTGAAAGGTGGAGATCTGGTACTGGTCCGGATTCTTGGGATCGCTCTCGTGAGTGGAACCATTGATGAGGTGCAAGTCCAGAGTATCGGCCCCCTGGCTGACGAGCAGGCCTTCGCGCGCTAGGCTGATGCGTGGTGCAGAGGGGTCCGTCAAATCGGCAAGAAACACGCCTTTCCAGACGGCTCCGCCGGACATGGCCTTGACGTCCTGCACGTAGAGAATGATCTTCGGAAACCCTTCGTAAAACACGCGGGGCTGGACTTCGAAAGAAGCCTGCGAAGACTTGAGGGCGTCCTGGAGCTGTCCCAGGGCGGCGAGCGAGCGGGGCGCGAGATAGACGCTGTTGCCGAGAGCAAGCAGCCACGCCACCACCACGAAGATTGAGATCACCCGGAGGAACGTCCACACGCCCAGGCCACTGGCGCGCATGGCCGTGATCTCGCTGTCCGCAGCCAGACGGCTGAGTCCGATGAGGATGCCGACCAGCACGCCCATGGGAATGGTGTAGGTGAGCGCGACCGGGACGGTGAAGAAAAAGACTTCGGCAATGCTGGGCAGCGGGGCGCTGTTGCGGACCACCAGTTCGAGGATGCGTCCGAGGTCGCGAGTGAAGAGAACGAAAGTGAAAACGCCCGCGCCGATCAAGGCGTGGGAGACGACTTCTCCCAGAATATAGCGGGTGAGGATGCGCATCCGCAAGGTTGGTCAACTCAATTGCGAGTCTAGCATGAGAGCGGGAGCGCGGGTGCGCTGGGTTGGGAACCAGCTCTGTATAGGTATCGGAATAGGTATAGGAGTGCGCGTCCGCTATACTCCGAAAACGCCTTCTTCCTGGAGGGCCTTCCGCACTGTGACAACTTCCGGGTCGTTGACGACCAACAGCGAAATCGTGACTCGGCCAATCTGAGTCAGCGCTTTCAATTCGGGCCCATCCCACATAAAGTGCTCCGTCCAGGCATCGCGCCGGGGATCGAATAGGCGAACGATTTCGCCGCTATCGGGATCAACGCCGGCAATGTTCGGACCCTTGAACCGATTGCAATGGATGCACGCCAGGGCGAGGTTATCAACAGCGTCTGTTCCACCGTGCTGCCGCGCAATGATGTGATCAATCTGGAACGGCGCCGGGTGAAATGCCGATGGCAACTGGCAATATTCACAGCGTGCTCGCGCTCGTTGCCAAACCTGGCGGATGAGATCTGCGTTCAATTTCCCTGATTACTGAGCCATACGCTGCAAGGCGCGCCGCCCCTTGGACTGCATGACGGCGAGAAGGTTCCCGACGTGGAGGTAGCTGTCGAGTTCGGCTTGGTCTTCGCTGGTCAGCTTGCCCTGACGGGCCAACTCCGACAGCTCGTTCATGCGAGCGGTGTCGCGATCGCCGAAGCGAATCGACAGAAGGTATTCAGCCGCACCGCGCGGCAACTCCTCCTGCCCGATCTGGATAAGACGGGCTAGGATCGCCGCTTCAGTATTGGGGCTAGTGACATGGGAGCTCATCTATTTCCACCCACTTAATTGTGCCATGACACCGCAACGATGTCATCAGGGCGGTCAGGTAGTGCCGAGCCAGCAATGTGGGAGCGTGGTACGCTGACGGCAAGCTTTCCGCCTACACTTTTTTCAGAAACAGCGCTCCCAGTGGTGGCAATGTCAGTCGCAGCGAATAGGGACGGCCATGGGTCTCTACGGGCAGAGCCTCGACTCCTCCCGCGTTGCCCATATTACTGCCGCCATATTCGGCGCCGTCGCTGTTGAGCAGCTCTTTCCAGTAGCCGCCCGTCGGCACTCCCACCATGTATCCCACTCTGGGCACGGGCGTGAAATTGCACGCGATGAGTATAGGGTTCTCGCCGTCCTTGCCTTTGCGCAGCAGCGAAATGACGCTCATTGGCGCGTCGTTGCAGTCCACCCATTCAAAACCCTTGGGATCGTTATCGAACCAGTGCAGCGAAGGTTCGCTGCGATAGACGCGGTTGAGCTGCTCAACCCAGTTCATGAGCCCGTGATGCACTGGATATACCAGCACGTCCCAATCGAGGCTGCGATCATGCGACCACTCGCTGACCTGGCCGAACTCGCAACCCATAAAAATCAGTTTCTTGGCGGGTTGGGCGAACATGTAAGCGAAGAGCAGCCGCAGGTTGGCAAATCTCTGCCACTCGTCGCCGGGCATCTTGCCGATCAGGGAACCTTTTCCGTGCACCACCTCGTCGTGGCTCAGCGGCAGGACAAAATTTTCGTGGAACGCATAGAGCATCCGAAAAGTCAGTTTGTTGTGGTGATACTGGCGATGAATCGGATCCTGGCTGAAGTACTGGAGCGTGTCGTGCATCCAGCCCATATCCCACTTCAAGCCGAACCCCAAACCGCCGAGATAAATTGGCCGCGAAACCATGGCATAGGAGGTGGACTCCTCGGCATAGGTTTGAATGTCGGGATGCTCTTTGTAGGCTTCGAGGTTGAAGTGGCGCAGGAAGTCGATGGCTTCCAGGTTCTCACGCCCGCCGTATTTGTTGGGAATCCATTCGCCTTCCTTGCGCGAGTAGTCGAGATAAAGCATGGAAGCAACGGCGTCAACCCGCAGGCCGTCGATGTGATATTTGTCCAGCCAGAACATGGCGCTCGACATCAGGAAGCTGCGCACCTCGCTGCGGCCGTAGTTGAAGATGAACGTCTTCCAATCGGGATGGAAGCCCTGCCGTGAGTCGGAGTGCTCGAAGAGGTGCGTGCCGTCGAAGAAGGCGAGGCCGTGGCCGTCGGAAGGGAAGTGCGATGGGACCCAATCGAGGATGATCGCGATGCCGTGCTGGTGCAGGTAGTCCACGAAGTACATGAAATCCTGCGGCGTGCCGTAACGCGCCGTGGGCGAGAAGTAGCCAGTCGTCTGATATCCCCAGGAACCGTAGAAGGGATGCTCCATGATGGGAAGCAGTTCGACGTGGGTGAATCCCAGCTTAGTTACATGGTCGGCGAGGCGGGGCGCGATCTCGCGATAGGTGAGCGGACGGTTGTCCTCTTCCGGGACGCGCATCCAGGACCCAAGGTGAACCTCGTAGATGGACATGGGCGCATGCAACGAGTTGACGGCAGCGCGTCTTTCAAGAAACTCAGCGTCCTTCCAGGTGTAGTCAAGATCCCAGACCAACGAAGCCGTGAGCGGCGGTTTTTCGGCGAAAAGTCCCACCGGGTCGGTCTTTTCAATCTGGTAACCGAGTTGGGTGGAGTCGATATGGAACTTGTACAACGCGCCCTTGTCGATTCCGGCGATAAAGCCTTCCCAGACTCCCGACTGTCCGTGCGGCTGAAGTTGGTGGGATTGCGGGTTCCATCCATTGAAGTCGCCCACCACAGACACGCGGCGGGCGTTGGGTGCCCAGACGCTGAATAGAGTGCCCTTGGTTCCATTCGATTCCATTACGTGTGCGCCCATCTTCTCGTAAATGCGATAGTGGGTGCCTTCGTTGAATAAGTAAAAATCTTCGGCGGTCAGCAGCGAAATCCCGTAGCGGACCGGATAGACTTCCGGAGTTGTAGTTGTCTGTGTCATGGCTTCACTTCGGGTCTAGTGTAGTCCAATTTCGTTGTTAGTCGTTGGTCGTTGGCGGTCGAATCCGGAGAAGCTGGAGTGAAGCCGCAGCAGCACATGTGTGGCCAACAAGCTGCGAACGACTAACGACTAGCGACTAATGACTAGCGACTAATGACGTTTTTCGCGCTTCGCCCGCGCCCAGCCCTCTTTCACACTTTGCCGCGCCCGTCCAAGCGCCAGCGCATCCGCCGGCACGTCTTCCGTGATGCAGCTTGCCGCCGCAACGTAAGCGCCGCGGCCAATCTTTACCGGCGCCACCAGCGTCGAGTTGCTGCCGATGAACGTGCCATCTTCGATGAGCGTCTTGTGCTTGTTCACGCCGTCGTAATTGCAGGTGATGGTACCCGCGCCAACGTTCACGCCTTCACCGATTTCCGCGTCGCCCAGATAGCTGAGGTGATTCGCCTTCGATCCCTTGCCCAGCTTGATTTTCTTGGTCTCGACGAAGTTCCCCACGTGAGCGCCTTCGCCCACATCGCTTCCAGGGCGCAGATGAGAGTACGGTCCAAGCACAGCATCCGCGCCGGCGCGCGAGTCTTCCATGAGCGTCCCCGGCCTCACCGTCACCCGGTCGCCCAGGACCGAATTCGCGATCACGCTGTAGGAGCGGATGCGGCAATCCTCGCCAATTTTCGTATGACCCAGCAATTGCACGAAGGGCTCAATCACGGTGTCGGCGCCCACTTCCACGTCGCTGTCAATCACGCAGGTGTGCGGATAGAAAATCGTAACGCCTTGCTCCAGCAGTTCGCGGCACTTCGCCAGCCGCAGCCGCGCATCCAGCATCATCATCTCCCCGCGCGTGTTGCTGCCGAGGATTTCGCCCGCGTCTTCAGTTTTGATCGCAACCACCTTCTTGCGCGCCCGATGAAACACTTGCGCCATGTCGGTGAGGTAATACTCGCGGTGCGGGTTCGCAGTGGAGAGGCGGTCGATATACTCGTACAAAGCGGGCGCATTAAAGGCGTACGAGCCGGAGTTGATCTCGCGGATTTGCCTTTGCGGCAGGGTCGCGGATTTTTCTTCGACAATCGCCTGCACCTCGACTCCTCTTCCTTTGCGGAGAATGCGTCCGTATCCGTAGGGATTGTCCAAGTCCGCGCTGAGCACGGTCATGGCCGCTTTCTGCGCGCTGTGGAAGTCGCTGAGCTTCCGGATAGTTTCGGCAGTAATCAGCGGTGCGTCTCCGTAGAGCACGATGACCTGGTCATAGCTCTCGAGCGCATCGCGCGCCACCATGAGCGCGTGTCCGGTGCCGCGCTGTTCGGCTTGCAGCACGAAGTTCACGCCCGTGCCGGCAAACGCCTCGCGCACGCGCTCCGCCTCATGGCCGATGATCACGAAGATGTCTTCGGCGGGCACAACTTGTTTCGCCGTGACAATCACATGTGCCAGGATCGGCTTACCGCCGATTTCGTGCAGAACCTTGGGGTGTTTCGATTTCAGCCGCGTGCCTTTGCCCGCCGCCATAATCGCGATGGCGATGCGCGGATGCTGCCGATTGGGTGGGGAAGATTTCGATTTGGTCTTCGAGGCTTTTACCATGCTCAGCCAATATATCCGATCCCGCCGATGGAGAGCCCCGCCCGGCCGCAGAGCAGTCAACCGGACGGGCGAGACACCCGCCGCTCCACTATTCCTTAACTCCGAATCCTTAACTCCGAATCGACTGCCGATCCGGCGCTTGCGCCATCAGCGCCATCAGATCGTGCGCGATGCGGTCGGTCGCGTGCCGCGCCACCGCGCCCTCATCCAGATAATCCCCCAGTACCGGGCACACGCCCAACGTCTCGATCGCCTCCAGATCCACCGCGATCTGTGAAGCTCCCTCCAGAGCGTACTTCGCCTTCATCTCCGGCGACGCCGTCTTGCGATTGATCAGGGCGTAGTCGAACAACTGGACGCCAGCGTGTGCATTGAGTGCGCGGATGTGATCCGCCGCCGTTAAACCAAGACTTTCATTCGCCTGGGTCATCAGATTGCAAACGAATACCTTAATGGCAGGAGATCCGAGAATTGCTTCCGCGATTCCGTGCACCAGTAAGTTCGGAATCAGGCTGGTGAAGAGCGACCCCGGTCCGATCGTGATCAAATCGGCGCTGGCGATTGCCGCGAGCGTCTGCGGCAGCGGCTCAACATCGTGAGGCACCAGGCACAGCTCTCGAATCTTGCCCTTGCTCGCCGTGATCCGGGTCTCGCCTCGCACCCGCGTCCCGTCTTCCATTAGCGCTTCCAGTTCCACGCTCGACATGGTGGCCGGATAGATGTGTCCGCGCGTGAGCAGGATTTCCGAAGACAGCCGCACCGCTTCCGCAAAGTCTCCAGTGATCGAAGTCAGCGCCGCCAGAAAAAGATTTCCGAAGCTGTGGCCTTCCAATCCGGATCCTTTTTGAAAGCGGTGCTGGAACAATCTCGAGAGCAGAGCTTCGTCTTCAGAGAGAGCAACGATGCAATTGCGCACATCGCCCGGCGGAAGCATATTGAACTCTTTGCGCAGGCGGCCGCTCGATCCGCCGTCGTCGCTGACCGTGACCACGCCGCACAATTCGCGAATGATGGGCTGGCCGGAGGGCGCCAATGCCGGCGTCATGACGTAACGCTTCAGCCCCTTCAGCAGTGTGGAGAGGCCGGTGCCCCCGCCGATTGCGACCACGCGCAGTTCGGGGCCAGCCTTGCCGGTGTCGGATGAGTTCGTGCGCAACTGGGGAAGCATACCGCCTTAATATTGATTCATTGAATCATTTAGTCATTGCATCATTGGGAATCATTTCGTCATTTTGAATCATTGGGTAAACCGCCGGGAGCTTAGGTTTTCAATGATTCAATACCTCAATGATTCAATGACTCAATCGAAGTCAAGCTGGCAGCTAACGGGGGCCCTAATACGCGCTCGCTTCTTCTTCCTGCGGCTCAGATTCTTCGCTGCCCGGATCCGGATACAACAGTTCGGTGAAGCGCGGATCTTCCGCCAGATTCTGGAAGTCGGTGTCGTTCCGCGCCTGGAAGCGCAGCGAAGGTTTCGCCTGAATCGCCTCGTCGAGCGTCTTGAGCGATTCTTCGACGTGGCCGGTCAGGCAATGCAACGCGGCCAGCCCGTACAGAACGAATTCTGCCTTCGGATTCTGCTTCAAGAGCTGGTCGAGTTGCTCGCGTGCCGTCACGTAGTCACCCGAGTTGATCAGCGACACCGCGTAGTCATAATGCTCTTCCGCTGTTTTGAACTGCAACGTGGGCTCGACCAGATGTTTATCGCAGGTGAGGATATGCACCTGCGCCCGGTCGACCAGCGACTTGTTCGGCCCCGTCAGCACTTTCTGCAGGTGGCCTTTGGCCTTCTCGAACTTGTGCTCCTGCAAGGCGCGCAGCCCGGACTCGTAGTTCTGCACTGCTTGTGTGTGTCGTGGATCTTCGACCACTGGTTTCTTGGGGGTTACCTTCAGTGCCATCAAACCGCCTCTAGTTCGGAATTTAGTTCAGAATTGAAATCGAAAAACTTGAAACCGCCATTTCGAAATTGCGACCGCGCCCTCAATTAATGCTGGCCGCTGTCAACAGATCGACCGACTTCCACTCGCCCTTGATGATTCCTGCGCGAATCTCCCGCGCCGTCTTGTGCTGCTTGTACATAGCGTAGGTGTAGTAAAGCTCTTTGAGGCAAGTTCCGCACTCTGCGCCGTGCGTGCCCGAAAAGCAACTGTGCAGACTGTTGTGTCCCATGCCGCGGTCGCAGTAGCAATAGCACGGCTGCTGGTAAATTACCTTCGGAATCTTCGCGGCCAGTTCATAGGCATGCGTTTGATATGGGAACTGCGCGTTCTCGCCCCAAAGCTGATCCTTGGTCAGGATCGGTGGCAACGCGGTGCCGGCCGCCGGAGGAGCCGCGTTGAAATGCGGAACTCCCTGATCGGCTTCAGATTGAAGCCAGGGCGCCGACACCATCGTGACCATCAAAAACAGCACCGCCGACGCGAGAACCCGTGTACGCATGCCGATCGACCTCAATCCTATATTTTACCTGAAGGCGCGGGATTGGGGATTACCGGGTGGATTCAGCCCGGCGACGCATCGGTTCCCGTAGAGACGCGGCTTGCCGCGTCTCCCGGGGCGGGGCAATAGGCACTGGCGAGCGAGACGGGGCAAGCCCCGTCTCTACAGGTATGACTCTTCTTTACCCCAGCTTCTCAAAGAGCAAGCAGATCGTCTCAATCCCGCGATAAAAATTCGGGATGTGAAACTTCTCGTTCGGAGCATGCAGGTTGTCGTCGGGCAGCCCAAAGCCCATCATCACCGATGGAATCTTCAGCACGTCCTGGAAATCGGTCACGATCGGAATCGAACCGCCGGAGCGGATAAACACCGTCTCTTTCTTGAACGTGTCATGCAGCGCCTCAGTCGCTGCCTTGATGAAGCGGTTGTCGGTGCCCACCACGCCCGCGGCGCCCTTGCTCCAAACTTTGATCTTGATGTCGATTCCCTTGGGCGTGAGCTTCTTGACGAACGCGGTGTAGCGCTTCAGGATGTCGTCCGGATCCTGGTTCGGCACAAGGCGCATGGAAACCTTTGCTGACGCTTTCGCGGGAATCACCGTCTTCGCGCCCTGCGTCACAAACCCACCCGGGATGCCGTGCACTTCGAGCGTCGGACGCGCCCACGTCCGGTAGAGCACCGAATATCCCGGCTCGCCCGTCAGCACCTTGGAGCCGACTTCGGTCTTGCGATAATGCTCTTCATTGAAGGGCAGCCGCTTCCACGCCTTCAGCTCATCTTTGCTGGGCACTTTCACGTCCTTGTAAAAGCCCGGGATCAGTATCTTCCCCTTCGCATCTTTCAGCTTGCCGATGATCTCAATCAGCGCAAACAGCGGATTCGGCGCCGCGCCGCCATACACGCCGGAGTGCAGGTCGGTCTTGGCTCCAACCGCTTCAATCTCCGTGTACACCAGGCCACGCAGGCCGACGCACAGCGTCGGAAGGTCGGGCGCGAACAGTTCCGTATCGCAGACCAGCGCGAAATCCGCCTTCAACTTCGTCTTTTGTTTGCGGACGTACTCGGCAATCGATTCGCCGCCCACTTCTTCCTCGCCTTCAAAAATAACCTTGACGTTGATCGGCAGCTTGCCCCCATGCGCCTGCATCAGAGATTCGAGCGCCTTCACTTCCATCCAGAGCTGGCCTTTGTCGTCGACCGCGCCGCGCGCGTAAATGTTGTTGTTGCGCTCGGTCGGCTCAAACGGAGGCGTCTTCCATTCGTCCAGAGGATCGGGGGGCTGCACATCATAGTGCGCATACATCAGGGCAGTCGGCTTGCCCGGCGCGTGCAGCCAGTCGGCGTAGATCAGGGGATGTCCTTTGGTGGGGATGACCTCGACATTGTCCAACCCGATGCGGCGCAACTCAGCGGCCACAAATTCTGCTGCCTTCTGCACGTCGCCTTTATGTTCATCGAGCGTGGAGACGCTGGGGATACGGAGAAGAGCCTTGAGCTCGTCGAGAAAACGGGGTTGATTATTGCGGGCAAAATCGACTGCCGGGGAAGCCATAGCCTGTTGCCTTTCTGGCGCGCGGGGCGCGCGTTCTGAAATGATCGCGAAAACGAATCAGTATATACCTGCCAGGCTTGCGCTGTAGATAGGGACGCGGCTCGCTGCGTCTGCGCCAGACACCAGATGCCAGGCGGTGTGAACGCATGTCGGCCTATCTATCTTATTGGCATGAACGCAGCTCGTCAGCGCGAGAATCTCCCGGCGGAAAAAGCGCCTAAGTCCCAGTCGGGAGTTCGTCCGGAGATCACCCGGCCCATGACCTTCGCGGTCACCGGCGCCAGCAGAATTCCATCCCGAAAATGCCCGGTCGCTACAAAATATCCCGGCGTCGGCGTCGCGCCCAGAATCGGCAGCCCGTCGGGTGTTCCCGGACGCAGACCTGCCCATGCTGACAGAAAGCGCGCGTCGGCCAGTTTAGGAACCAGATCAAGTGCCGCCAGCCGCAACTTCTGGATCGTCTCCGGCACGGTCTGCTTGTCGAATCCCGCTTCTTCAGCAGTTGCCCCGATCAGCATCCGTCCGTCGCTGCGCGGAATCAGATAAATCTCGGGCGCCCGCACCACATGGCTCACCATTTCTTTCTGGGGCATGATCACGCACAGCATCTGCCCTTTGACTGGCCGCGTCGGAAATGGGTGCGGTCCAATCTGCCCCGCCCACGCTCCGGCGCAATTCACCACCATACCCGCGGCAAATTGGGTCTTGTTAGTGCGGACGCCGCACGCTTTGCCGTTCGCCACTTCCACGGCCAGAACGTGGTTGCCGGAGGAAAATCCAACGCCGCGATGTCGCGCAGCTGCGATGGCGGAGCCTGCCAAATGGCGAGGATCAACGCAGCGTTCCTTTAGATAAAGGCCCACCGATCCCTTCGCCCTCAGGTTCGGCGCCTTCAGGCTTGGTTCAAGTTCGCGCCAACGCGCCAGCCACCCATGAGCATCGAGTGATTGTGGTTCCGGGGGATCGTTAACAAACAGCACCGTCCCCACCGACCGCAAGTCAATCTTCATCCCCGAGTCATCCTCAAGTTCACGCACGAACTCGGGATACATCCGGGCGCTCGCCGTCGCCAGTTCCCGAAGCCCGGGCGGCGTTTCGGCAGGAAAGTCGACCAGCATACCGCCCGCCGCCCAGGATGCTTCGCGCCCCGGTTCGCCTTTCTCCACCACCAGCACCCGCAACCCTTGCTTGTTCAGTTCAATCGCGAGCGAGAGCCCGATGATGCCTGCCCCAACCACGATCGTGTCCCAACTCTTCATGCCTTTATTCTAGCCGCAAGGTACGCTCGGCCAAGAACCTGAAACGCAATTGACAGCAACCCATATCTCACAAACAATAAGTTGTACAGTAAACTTTAACCGGAGATGCCCAATGTCTGAAGGCGAGCAACCGACCGTTTACCACCCCGAACCGCAGAGCAACATCGGCAAATGGATTCTTATCGCGTTGGCCGTTGCCTATGTCGGCGCATCGGCGTTTTTTATTTACGACCAGCACGGCAAACTCGAAAAGGTCACGCAAGATCAAGCCGCCAGCCAAAAGCAAATCGGCGATCTGACCAAGCGCATGCAGTCCGCCGAGGCGGATTCCGAGACTCTGGCCCAGAACCTGGGCATGACCAAGAAAGAATTGGCGACGCGTGCTAACGAGTTGCAGCGTGAGCAACAAGCCGCATCGGCGGCCGCAGCGGCGCGCATTGCGGCCCAGGCGGCGGAAGAGAAAAAAGATGTGAATGCCGTTGCCGGAGAAGTTGGAAACGTGAAGACCGACGTCGGCGGTGTGAAGACCGACGTGGCCGCCACCAAAGCGTCGCTCGAGGCGACCATCGCGAAACTGCAGGGTACCATCGGCGATCTTGGCGTGCAGAGCGGACTGATCGCCAACACCCGCAGCGATCTGGAAGCCCTCAAACACAAGGGCGACCGCCAATACTACGAGTTCACCTTATTGAAGGGCGCCAAGCCGCAGGCCTACTCGACTGTGGCCTTGCAGCTCAAAAAGACCGATCCCAAAAAGGGCAAGTACACGCTGGACGTCACTGCCGACGACAAAACCATCGAGAAAAAAGACCGTAACCAGAGCGAGCCGGTGCAGTTCTACACTGGACGCGATCACATGCTCTATGAACTCGTGGTTTGGACGGTGGACAAGAACAAGATCGCCGGCTACCTGAGCACGCCGAAGAACGCGCCCGTGCCGATCACCGCAACGCCAAAGTAGCGGCCGCGGTGGTAATGAGGTCAGAGGTTAGAGGTCAGATTGCAAAGGTTGAAAGCCATCGCACAAGCGGCGGTTGGGGCGATCTCGTGATTTCACTTCTGCAATCTGACCTCTAACTTCTGACCTTCCTATGCTGCCTGCGAACGCGCGCACGCTCCTTGAAAATCGCACTCCGCACCGGAGTCATCTACTGCCTCGTGCTCATCGGAATTCGCATCAGCGGCAAGCGCGAAGTCGGCCAGATGACGCCGTTCGATCTCACGCTTCTCCTGCTGATTTCTAACTCCGTGCAAAATGCCATGACCGGCCCCGACACCTCGCTGGCCGGAGGCGCCGTCGCCGCTACTACGCTGCTCATCCTGAACTATCTTGTGGCCGAGGTTTCCGGCGCGAATCGCCGCTTCCGAAAATACATTCAGGGACAACCCAGTCTGCTGGTGCACGACGGCGAGGTCATCGAATCGCACATGGCCAAAGAGCATGTCAGCATGGATGAACTGGAGCGCTCTCTCCGTGAGCACGGCGTCGGCACATATAAACAGGCGGCGCTAGCGGTGCTGGAAGTGGACGGCTCCATCAGTGTGTTGAAATACGACGACATCGAACCGACCGCCTCGACTCACCTGAACCGCCGCCGATTTCTGAAGAAGAACTGAGCTGTTCCACACGCTACGGATGCGTCATCTTCTCCGGCTTAACCAGCGAATCGAATTCCTCACCCGTCAGATGTTTCAGCTTCACCGCCGCCTCGCGCAGGCTCGAGTGCTCAACGTGCGCCGTGTGCGCAATCTGCGCCGCCTTGTCGTATCCCACCTTCGGAGCCAGCGCCGTGACCAGCATCAGCGAGTTCTTCACGTACCAGTCCACCTTCGCGCGATCGACTTCAATGCCCTTGATCATGTACTCCACATAGCCGTGGCAGGCGTCAGTGACCAGCGTGACCGAGTGCAGGAAGTTGTAAATGATCACCGGCTTGTACACGTTGAGCTCAAAGTTGCCCTGCGATCCCGCGAATCCCACTGCCGCCGTCGCTCCGTGAACCTGCACGCAGACCATCGTCATCGCTTCGCATTGCGTGGGATTGACCTTGCCCGGCATGATCGACGATCCCGGCTCATTCTCCGGAATCACCAGCTCGCCAAGG
>Ga0187890_10000141_pt1 | contig 50227 bp, 31 predicted proteins | sample June2016WEW_21_1_FD_133005 | JGI IMG/M metagenome (GOLD analysis project Ga0187890, IMG submission 133005) | Peatland microbial communities from SPRUCE experiment site at the Marcell Experimental Forest, Minnesota, USA - June2016WEW_21_10 | ecosystem: Environmental > Terrestrial > Soil >... | reverse complement strand
TGTCACCGCACAAAGTGGGACGTCGCCATGGCCGGAATCACCGGTTCCGTCACCGTGCGCTTCCAGCCCTACCGGCTGGAGACGAGCAAGTGCTGGGGCGAAAGCGGCGATGCGCGATTGACCTGTTTCTCCTGCCACGATCCGCACAAGCCTCTCGTGCACGATCTGGGTTCGTATGATGACCGCTGCCTGAAATGTCACGTCACCAGCACCCACGCTCAATCCGCGCAACTCGATCACCCCGCGCACGCTTGCCCTGTGAGCGACAAGAACTGCGTCACCTGCCACATGACCAAATACGACCTTCCCGAGATGCATTCGAAATTCACCGATCATCGCATTCGCATCGTCAGAAAGGGCGAGCCGTTCCCCGGCTGAGGCATGGCTCGGACCGCTTGCTATAATTTCAATGTGATCACGCACCAAATTCTCGGCGCTCAAGTCTTCGAACGGTTTCCGTCTCGGAATTCTCAGCCCAATCTTGCCCACAAACACGTTACTATCTGGCGCGTGCTATACAGCACAGCTCTGCTCTGCCTCGTGAGCGGCGTTCCGTTGCGTGCGCAGAATCAAAATCGAAATCAGAATCAAAATCGCGAATCCGCCCCGCAGCCAGAATCCGCTCTCCAGGAACACTACGATGCCGCACAGAATTTTCAGGCCGCCGGGAATCTCGCCCTGGCCGCGCTGCACTACAAAACTTTCCTCGCCCAAGCGTTGAGCACCTTGGCCACTCATCGCGCAAAAGCAGGCGATTTCGCCAGAGCCAACGCGCTTTTCGACGAAGCTCTCAACGACGATCCCGATGATGCCGCTGTGAAAGTGCAATACGCGCAGGTGTGCCAGGAAGCAGGAGACATCGATAAAGCCAAATCACTAGCGCAGGAAGCTGTAGACGCAGAGCCACGAAATGACGCAGGCAATCGCGTGCTCGGCCAAATCCTCCTGCAGTTGGACGAAAACAAAGCGGCGATACAGCATCTGGAAACCGCCGTGGCTCTGCAACCGGATTTCGCGAACGGCTCGGCTCTTGCCGCCGCCTACTTGAAACTGAAAGACGAAGACCACGCAGCCCAAATATTCGCCGAAATGCTCGCATCCTTCGGCGACAATTCAGAAATCCATCTGCAATTCGGAACCGCCTACGCTAACGCCGGTTTCCCTGAAAAAGCCGTCCCGGAATTTCAGAAAGCCATCGCGGAAAATCCCAAACTGCCCGGCGCGCATTATTCTCTCGGCGCCGCATATCTCTTGGGCATCGGCCCGCAAGCCTACGACCAGGCAGTCGCCGAGTTTCAGCAAGAACTCAAAATCAGCCCGCAGGATTACAATTCGCACCTGGAGCTAGGCGTCATTTATTTGAGCCAGCACAAATTGCCAGAAGCAGAAGTCGAACTCACTCGAGCCGTTGCCCTCGACCCGCAGAATCCCGATCCGCAGCTTTCGCTGGGCCAACTCTACGATCAGACCAATCGTCCCACCGAAGCTGAAGCCGCATACCGCAAATCAATTGGGTTGACCAAAGATGCTTCGCGGAATCATTTCCAGATTGAACGCGCTCATTACCTCCTCGCACGCACGCTCCTGCAATCCGGCCGCCAGGACGAAGCCAAAAAAGAAATGGCGTTCTCCAATCAGCTGTTAAAGCAAAGCGTCCTCGAAAAACAAGGCCAGTCCTATCCGATCCAGTCAAACGAAGTCCCAGCTCTCAGCACAGCCAAGGGCGCCGAACCAGCGCCGTCGCTGGATCCGGAAGCGATGAAAGAAGTGGAATCATTCGAGAAACGCATGGCCCCGCCCATCGCCGATAGCTACAACAATCTGGGCGCAATCGCGGCCGGCGGAAATGATTTCGCCTCAGCTCTCGCGTATTTTCAGAAAGCCGCGCAGTGGAATCCCTCTCTCGAAGGCCTTGATTACAATTGGGGTCGCGCCGCTTTTTCCGGCCATCAATACGACCAGGCCATTACCGTGCTCAATCGCTATCTGCAAAGCCACCCGCAGGACGCCGGCGCACGTTCCACCCTCGCGCTCAGCTTTTTTCTTTTACAGCATTATCAGGACGCTCTGAAGTCATTCGAGTCAATGGATCCATCGCAAGTCAACGCCGTCCCCGTTCTCGCGTACGCTTACGCCGTCTCCCTCACCAAGTCCGGCGACTACAACGCAGGAATCAGGCTTTTGCAGGCCCTGGAGCTCGCTCATCCCGACGACGCCAATATCCACAAAGCCCTCGGCGAAGCGTTCGGCGCGCACGGCAATTATGCGAAAGCAGCGGAAGAATTGCGCACCGCGATCAGCGAAAATCCAGCTGACAAAGAGGCAGAACGCGATTTGAAGTCCTTCGAAGCAGCGCAGAAGGGAAATCCCTCAACAGACGGCAACCCAAAACCGAACTAGCGTTCGGGACGCAGCGAATCCGGCCGATGCACGGATTCCGCGTCGCCCCGGATCTTGCGATGCCCGTTTTTCCCAGCGCCCGGTTCGAACGATTGCCCCTGCAGGAAAAATTCCAAATTCCCGCGCATTACCAGGTGCGGCGAAAAAGTCACTTGGTTCGACGAGCACGCGCCTTCCGTCAAGCATTCGTGCAGCACGCGATAAGCCATCCGTCCCTGCGTGCGCGGCCGCTGATAAATCGTCGCCGCCACCGAACCCTTCTTGATCTCTTCCACCAGTGCCGGAAATAAGTCGGTCGTGATGATCGTCAATTGCTCCAGCATGCCCGCGTCCCGCGCCGCTTGCAGCACCGGAATCGAAGCCTCGGTGGTGATGTACATCCCCGCCAGATCCGGGCACGCCGCGAAAAGCTTCCGGCTCTTGTCGTAAGTCTCTGTGTCAATGTCATGATCTTCCACCGCATCTTCCAAACGCATCGCGGGATAAAATTTCTGCAGCGTGGATCGAAACGCGTTGAATTTCTCCGCGTGCTCAGTGATCACCGCGTCGCTCATCGTCACCGCCACGCGGCCTTTACCCTGCAAAAATTTCCCCAGCAAATCGGCAGCGAGCGATCCGCTCGCCAGCGTATCAATCGATACCACTGCCGTCCGTCGCGTGTTCGGCGCATCCGTCACCACGCAAATCACCGGCACCTTCGACCGCGCCGCGCGCCCTATCCATTTCTTCATATTCGCCGGCCGGCTCGGAAACGTGATGATCCCGTCCGCCTCCGCGCTCAGCGCCGCTTCGAACGCCTCTTCATCTCCCTCGCCAAGGCTCGGATAGGTGCGGAATTCCACCTCCACGCCTTCCATATCCCGGGACTTGGCTTCCTCTTCGACCCCCGCGCGCACTTCGTCCCAGAACGAGGTTGTCCCCTTCAAAGTATTTATCGAGACCCGTAATTTTCGCTTTTGCGATAAATAGCGTGCCGCCAGATTCGGCCGATAGCCCAGCGCCTTCGCCGTTTGTAAAACCTTTTTTCGCGTCTCCGGGCTGACGCCGACGTAGCCGTGTAAAGCTCGATGCACGGTTCCAGTCGAGATATCGAGCGCCTTTGCGACGTCGTAAACAGTAGCCCTCTTTTCCATGCAACTCCCAATAATACAGCAGCTTACAGCAACTATTGTATAACTAAAAAGGCTCAAGAGGGAGACTGATTCTCCCCACGCCCGTATCCCGGGCTGCCCCATCTTCGGCTCTGAGACTGTCATGAAACCGAAAAGCGCGCAGGAGTCAGTGTACTGCGGAGAGCGAATGGTTCGGCGGCCAATTTGGGTACCAGGGCCGGCGATAGTATTCCTTAAAATGATCCGATCAGACTTTCTTGTGCCGCACCTTCATGCAGCACTGCCACGATCGCACGCGCGGCTTCACTCGACGTTTACCGCTCTCTTCAGTTTAAGGTCCGCTGAAGAACTCCCAATCATTATGCTGACTTGGTCTGGTTCCAAATCCCAAGCGCCCTTCTCGACGTTCCAGTAGACCAAATCGCTTCCCTTTAGCGCAAACTGCACTGTCGTCTTCTCACCTGGTCGCAGCGTAATCCTCTTGAAGCCTTTCAGCTCCTCCGTCGGCCGTGCGACCTTGGAATCGGTATGCGCCACATACATCTGTACTACCTCATCTCCAACCCGCGATCCTGAATTGCGAACGTCCACGCTTATCGTGATTTGGCCATGCTCACCGATGCTGTCCCCGCTGGTCATCAGATTCGAAAATTCGAACGACGTGTAACTCAGCCCGTATCCGAAGGGATACAGCGGAGCACCCTTAGAGTACATGTAGGTATGGCCATGACGAATATCGTAATCCATCATCGGAGGGAGTTGATCGAGTGACGTCGGCCACGTGGTCACCAGCCTTCCTCCCGGATCAAAATCACCGAATAGCACGTCCGCCAATGCAGTACCTTCTTCTTGACTGTTATGCGTCATGTGCACGATCGCGGGAATATGTTCCTCGGTCCACCCGATCGCGAACGGAAAACTGGCGATCAGCACGACCACCATGTGCCGGTTCACGGCGTACACCTGCTTGACCAGTTCCTCTTGTTCCAGCGAGATGGATTTGCGGTCAATGCCTTCTTTGCCGTCGCTCGGCAAAGTACATTTGGCCCACCCCGCATTGCAAGTGGGATGGTTGCCGACCACAACGATAGCGACATCCGCGTTCCGCGCTAACCGGACCGCCGTGTCGTCCGAATTGTCTCGCGCAAAGCCGACTTGCACACCACTGCCGAGCTTGTTCTTGATCCCGTCGAGAGCGCTCACTGCGTACGGCGGTGTGCCGCTATACCAATCCAGCGCCACCTGATCCGCGTACGGCCCAACCACGGCAACAGATCTCAATTTTGCTTTATCCAACGGCAGCAGGTTCTGCGTGTTCTTCAACAATACAATCGATTCTTGGGTCGCTTTCCGCGCGAGTGCCTTGTGCTCCGCGTTATCCCACGCAGGCAGTTCGCCCTTGATCTTGGTGTACGGCACCAGATCCGGCGGGTCGAGCAGACCCAGTCGAATCATCACGCGATACACCCCGCGCAAGTTATCGTCAATCTCCGCAAGGTTCACCAGCTTTTTCTCAAGTGCCGCGTGCACTCCGTCGCTATAACGGTCAAGAAACTGATTGATCCCCGCATGTATTGCGCCGGCGGAGGCCTCATTGATGTCTGGGAAATACTTGTGCAGTGTCACCATGTTCGTCAGCGCACCAGCATCCGTGCATATAATTCCGGCGAATCCCCACTCGCGCATGGTTATGTCTTTCAGGATCGGCTGTACCGTCATCGGTATGCCGTTGTGCGCGTTATATGCCGTCATGTATGCCTGCGAACCACCCTCCATAACGCCCATGCGGAAAGGAACGGAGTAGTATTCGCGGAGCAGTCGCTCATCGAAATTGGACGACGATCCTCCCCTTCCGTCCTCATTACTATTCGCCAGGAAGTGCTTCATCAACGAAGCTGTCAGCCAGTATTTAGGATTGTCCCCCTGCAGGCCTTCGATGAATGCGGTCGCCATTGAGCCCGTAAGGTAGGGATCTTCGCCGTACGACTCTTCGCTTCGACCCCATCGAGGATCCCGGGCGAGATCCGCATTCGGCGCGCGCATCACAATTCCCGCTCGACGGTGTTTCTCTCCGCGCCCATTCACCGTGACCTGAATATCGGTGTTAAAGATGTATCGTGCTTCATAACCTTCCACCGCGGCGACCTGGCGAATCAGATCTGGATCCCACGTTTCGCCCAGGCCCACCGCCTGCGGAAACTGCGTCGTGGGAAGCGGCTGCAGCTGATGCCCCTCCCATCCCCCAGGGCCGCCCAACGCCACTCCGTGCAGGCCTTCGAGATGTGGCGAGCCCACGATACCCAGGCGCGGCACGCTGGGGTCCGTGCTAAGGGCCGCGATTTTCTCCTCCGCAGTCATCAGCGAAAGGATATTGTTCACCCGCGATTCGATTGTCAGGTCGGGATTTTGAAATGGGTACTGGTATTGTTCTTCACGCATCGTTCCCGCAGTGAGTAGTAGTAGCAAAATTGCCGGGAAGCATTTCGCAGTCATGTCACTCTCGATTTTCGGATGTGCCGGCGATGTTGACAGCCCGATGAACTGCTGATTTTACTCCATAAATTACGCGCTTTATCAGTCAAGGGTGTATGGCTGTCGACAAATTGAAGGGCCACTGCCCGGAGGCTGTTACCGCGGGCATCCAGTTGTGCCAGTAAAAATTCGGCCCGGATGCTTTCCTGGGGGCCGTTCGATCTGTGGGTATAGTTGCGACGCTGTCAGCGGTGACGAGCGTCCGTCGAGGAGTATGGGCACAGCTCGAGAGTGGATCGAACTCTTTGTCGCGGCCGCGTTCTCTTCTGCTGCGAGCGTATGACGTTGGCTTTGAATTCCGCTGTGTGCTGTTTGTGTCGATTCTTGGTTCCCATGAGGCTCATCGTATCTCCTTTGGCAGGCTGTCACGTCAGGCGGAAATTTCCATCTTATGCGGCGGTCCGATTTGTGGGGAGCGTTCAACACTTTTGCCTCACAGAAGGGTTAGGATTTACTGTGCACACTTGCTCAGAAATGATGCTGTGTACGAAGTGTGCACAAATCGATCATTATTAATCGGTTGGACTTAACTTTGAGCGAAAGCAGATTCCTCGATTTGTTGGAAACGTTAGTAGCTGCTAGTAATGGATGGAGAGGATGGAAGCAAGTCCGATGCTTTGGAAGCATCGGCGCTGAGCAGGCGCGTCCCCTGTGCCAAAACTGTGCCAGAATCCGATGTTTTCGTGCCATTGGGGTTAGCTTTGAGCGAAAAGCAGATTCCCCAAATTACTGAAAACACAGAGAAGTCAAAGTAGAGAATGGAGCTGTTGGAGTCGGATGGTCCGCGCCCAAGGCAGGCGCGCCGTCATAAAAACGTAATACTAATGGAGGTGAATGGCGGCAAAATGCGAATGAAAGGTGAATAAAGAAGGAGAAAGTGATTCATCAGGTCTAGTCGCAACTTGCTGATTTTCTTCGATTAGGGCCAACTCCGGCAAGTTCTGATGAAGTTGGTTGTTCGGCTGTTAACCGAATGCTCTCGGCAGGCGGAGATGCGCATGCCTAGTGAGCACGGGCGCTGTCGCAAGGGACCGTCAGTTCAAATCAAGCCCGCACGTAGAACTCGGAATCATGTAATTTGCCGGTTGCTTTAATTGGTTTGTAGGGAAGCCGGCGAATCTCGCAGGGCGAGTTAGGATACGGAACCGCCGGTTGTAGCTCTCTTCCACCACGGTTCGCATTTTCAGGCCAAGGCCTCATCGGTCACACAGCACAACGGAATGCAGCCAATGCGCTACTCCGTGTGGGCATTCAGGATGACGAACCAGAAAAATGACAAAGTCTCAGGCACTTTCCAGATTAACGACTTTTCATCGAAGGGAGCAGCGTGCTGCGGTTTCAGTAGAAACCAAGATTTCGACAAACACCATCACTTCCCCCTCTCCCGACCTTCGCCATTAACTATGCTAACGCGTTGCCGACTTCGCGTGCCACGTACACCGAAATCCCCGGCATGGGCCACGACTTCGCGCGATACAAAACGCCGGCGGATTTCATGAACCGCCCGCGCGACACGAAAGCGCCGTATAGTCAGGAGTTTTTGAGTGTAGTTCTGGATTGGCTAGCCAGGCAGTCGCGCGGTTAGCAGCGTACCGCGCGGCGGACTAAAGTTTTTTGCGGTAGTGTACGCACCGGTCGACTTCGTGGTACCCGAGCGCTTCGTGCACGCGCTGCGACACGTTGTTGTCGATCTGCGCGTCGGACGCCATCTCGCCGCACCCTTGCGTGCGTGCCCAATCCTCCGCCGCGCGCATCAACGCCGCGCCCACGCCGCTCTTCCGCAGCTCCGAGCGGACAAACCACCCTTCCGCGTATCCCACCGGTCGAGCCGTATCGCAGGACTCCGCGTGCGATCGCAACCCGACTTCCACAAATCCCGCGAGCGCACCGCTCTCCACATCCGCCGCCACAAGAATTGCCACCGGCAAGGTCCCGCTCATTCCGCTGGCCAACTTTTCGCGAAGCTCCGCGGCGTGCTCCTGCAATGAGCCATCCGGCCACAGGAGCGCGCACAACTCCGCGACCGCCTCGCAATCACCCGCCGTCGCCCGACGAATCACTACAGCCGCCATCGTACACTCGCTCGCCAGAGGAACGCAGAGCTACTCGCAACGCAGCGCGACCATCGGATCGACACGCATGGCCCGCCGCGCCGGAATCAGGCACGCCGCAAGCGCCACGAACGCGAGGCCCAACGCCACGAGCGCAAACGTCGCCGGATCCTTCGGCTGCGTCCCAAACAGCTGCGACGCGAGGAATTTCGTCAGCCAGAGCGACGCCACGAAGCCGATAAGAATTCCAGCAAGCACGAGCCGCATGCCCTGACCCACCACGAGGCGCACGATGTCGCGCGGCGCCGCCCCGAGCGCCACGCGAATTCCCATTTCGCGCATCCGGTGCGACACCGAATACGCCATCACGCCATAGATCCCGATCGCCGCGAGCAGCAGCGCAAACGCCGCGAACGCTCCGACCAACGCCGTCAACAGGCGCGGCTGGCCCACGGAGTCCGACACGAGATGATCGAGCGATTGCACGCCGGAAACCGCCAGGTCAGGATCGATCAACTGAATTTGTTTGCGCACCGCGCCCACGAGCGGTTGCGGGGCCGAATTCGACCGCACCACGAACGTCATCGCCATCCACGGCGCCTGCAGATGCGGCCGGTACATCTCCTCGAATTTCGGCGCGCTCAGCGAAGTGATTTTCGCGTCTGCCACCACGCCGACGATCTCGAGTGGAATCCGGTCGCGCGAATTTTGCAGCGTCTTCCCGATCGGATCCTGATCGGCGAAGTATTTCTCCGCCACGGTCTGGTTGATGATCGCCACCTGCGGGGCGCCATCGATGTCCGCGTTGGTAAAAACGCGGCCGCGCAACAGCGGAATCCCCATCGCCGCAAAGTAGCCCTCGCTGATCTGCTTCATCGATATCAGCGGGTCTTTTCCGATGCCCTGGCACACCTGCCCCTCGGGGCAGAAAAATACATATCGTGCCGCACCGGTCATCGGCATGTAGCTCACCACGCCCGCTGACTCCACCGACGGTATCGTCTTGATCTTTTCGAGCGCTTGCCGGAAAAATTCCGCGCGCTGCGGCAGCGTGGCGTACTTTGTCGTCGGCAGGCTCACCGGAAACGTCATTACGCCGTGCGAATCGAATCCCGGATTCACGTGCACCAGATTCACGAAACTGCGGATCAGAAGGCCCGCGCCGGTGACGAGCAGTAGCGCCACGGCCACCTCGGCGATCACCATCGCCTGCCGCGCGCGGGCCGATCCGCCGGACGCCGTGCCGCGCCCTTCCTTCAGCGAGCCGTGCAAATCGCGATCCGCCACTTGCACCGCGGGCACCAGCCCAAACACCACGCCCGTCACCACGCACAGCACGAACGACGCGAGCAGCACGAGTCCGTTAAGGTGAACTTCGTCGAGCCGCGGCACCTGATTCCCGGCGCCGGCGCGCAACAAAGGCATCGTCACCGACGCGATCACCACTCCAATCGCACCACCCGCAAACGCCAGCACCAGACCTTCGGTCAAAAGCTGTCGCGTCAATCTCGCCCGCGTCGCGCCGAGCGATTGCCGGATCGACATTTCCTTTTCGCGCGCCGTTGCTCGCGTCAGCAGCAGGCTTGCCACGTTCGCGCACGCAATCAACAGTACGAAGCCAACTGCGCCGAGCAGCACGAACAGCGACGGCCGCACTCCGCCCACCAAGTTGTCCGTCAGCGACGTCATGTCCAAGCTGTGTTTCGCGGCGTCTGCGTTTCCGGGAAACGACTTGGCGTACGTCTCGCTGATCCCATCCGCTTCCGCTTGCGCCTGCGCCATCGTATGTCCAGGATTGAGCCGCGCAATCAGAAACAGAAAGCCCGCACCCATGTGCAGTTGCTCCGGCCGCAAACCCATGATTTCGAACACGCGCGGCACCCACACGTCCGGTTGCGGCTGTTGGAACGGAAATTCAAACGAACGCGGCAGTACGCCCACGATCGTCGTAGGCTTCCCGTCGAGCGACAGCGACTTCCCCAGCACGTGGGGATCGGAGTTGAACTGGCTTCTCCAAAACGCATTGGAGAGAATCGCCACATCGGCGCCGCCCACCTGGTCCTCAGCCGTAAGAAAATCGCGACCCATCGCCGGCGCTACGCCCAGCGCGCGGAAAAAATCGGCGTTCACGCGGTTCACGTTGATGTCTTCCGGCTCGCCCCGTCCGGTCATGTTCATCGTAGTCTGGTAGAACGCGCCCACACTCTCGAGCGCCTTGGTTTGTTGCTCGAGCGCTTGCAGCTTCGTGAACGACACCGGCGTTCCCGTCGTCCCAGCTTCTCGATTGCCGGCCACGATACTGACTAAGCTTGCGGGGTTCTTGTACGGCAGCGGATTCAGTAGCACCGAGTCGATCAGCGAAAAGATCGCGGTGTTCGCTCCGATGCCCAGAGCGAGCGTCAGAACCGCGACGATCGTAAATCCCGGCTCTTTTGCGAGCGTTCGTACCGCGTACCGCAAATCCTGCCAAAGTGCTTCCATCGTCGCCCTTGTCCGGCCCGGCAGTCGCCGCGCCAGTTTGTTACGCTGGTTGACGTTACAAGGCGCCAAACGTAACCCGTCCAATCTCAAATACTTGTAAAATCAGCGGCCTAGCCGCCGCCCGGAGCCTCGTGTAAGCGTGCGCCCTTCTCTTGTCGGGGATCTATGCGAGAGGTGCGAAGGTATCTCATTAAGACAGGAAACGGTGTGAACCTCGTCAATTCGGATCGTCAAACTCGCAGCCATCGAAGCATACAAATCTGATGACGACGCCCTAGTAGCGCGAAACCGTCTGATTCTACGCGCGATATCGGCTTTGTCGGACTGACCGTGATTATGCACCAGGCCATTGGACCTACCTCTACCAGTGCGATCCCCCCTAGCCAGTGCATCGTGGAATCGGGTAGGTCAATTCGACGGAATCCCTTCAGGAGAATAAAGGAAATGGTTTCGATGGAGACGAAGGTGAAAAGACCCAGCAAACTGAGCTCGATCCAAATCGCCATGTCGAACTGCATCGTAAACAGGCGAATCCACGCGATCACCATCGGTGCGGCGCCGAAGGCAAGCAGACCAAGCGCAGTACCGCGCTCCCAAGGTCTCATTTCAAACGCAGATTGAATTGGAATTCGTTGCGGCTGATCTTCCAGTACTTTCCTCGGGGTCATGGAAACATCCGTTAAGGGTTCGCTTCAGTTCTTGGTGCCGGAGGGGAGGATGGATCCGCCGGCTCCAGTTCCAATTCGATCGGAAAACTAATACGAACCGGGTCGGGCTCCAACCTCGTCCATCCCTTACACGATTTGGTGGCGCCTTCTGTCCAAAAATCAGGTCAACCTGGGTGCCAGCGATCGTCGCACACCCGCTTTGCAGGCGATGGTGCAATAGATTTCGCCCGTATTGTAGCTGCCCCGCACATCCTCAGAACGCGAATAGGGACGCGTTGATTTTTCAAAAGGTCTTAACCTCCCGTCTACACACTTTTCAATAGAGTCGAACGCCCTTGTAGTGCTTGTACTTCCTACCCCAATGGATTTGAGAATCGGGTCGGCCGGCGGTCTCGCAAAGAGTGAGGAGAGGCACGATGAAACATATAGCAGTTCTGATGGTGTTCTTGTGCTGTGCGGCGGCAGTTTCGGCTCAAGAGATAGTACCGATTGTCGCCGGTGTCGTCACCATGGACGTGGCCAAAGACCACACATCGTTTAAAGTGAATGTGGACCAGACTATTACGAGTGTAGTATTTACGAATCCCGCGGCCGGTGAAGTCGTGAACGTCATCTTTACGCAGAACGGGACTGGCGGTTTTACCGTGACCTTTGGGGGCAATATCGCAAATTCCCCCACCATTAATACTACGCCAAGCTCCACGTCATCTGTTCTGTTCTCATACGACGTGAATTCCAATACCTGGTTCGGACTCAGCAATGGTGGTCTCTCCACTCCCTTGAATGTACAGGGTTTAAACAACACATTCGGCGTTCCACCGGCTAGTCCGGCGACGATCGAGACCATCACTAATGCCGGCGGGATTAGCACAATGAATTGCGACATGGCGGATTGCGGGGTGACAGTTGGAGAACAGATACAGCTCGGCACGTCTGTTCCTCTGAACTGCCAGGGTTCACAAACAATTACCGCAGTGTCCGGAAACAGCGCAAGCTTCGCCAGTACTACATGCGCCGCGAACGGTGGTCCCTACACGAGTTCGATCGGCCAATGGGCATCCCCTTTGCAGTTTTGCAATAGCGTGGCACCGGGGAGCTGCACTCAGGCATCGTTGCAGTACGACGGGGCGTTCGAGCTCCTAACCTATGGCGGCGGGACCCTGCGCTCTTTTCTTGATCTTGATACTGACTCGGTAGCCGCATTGGTGAGCTTGAACGGCGGTTCATTTGTTACGGACATTAACGGCGATACCTGCTTGGTTGGCGCTGCAATCGATGAAAACTGCACGCATCAAGCCGAGGTGTTTAACGCCGACGGGAAGATGACTCGGTATGATACGCAGCCGCTGGATACCGGTCTGTACAGTCACGGCCTGAACGCCGACTTGGCGGAGTTGAATCCAGGTTCAATCACCGGCAACTATGCCCGCACCACTCTTTTTACGACGAACAGCAGCGGCGGCTTCGGCGGGCAGGGATGGTACGAAATCAGCTTTCAGGCCGTAGAAAACGCCAACGTATCGGGTGCGACGCTCGCGTTCGAGGTCGTGTACACCGATCCCGACTACGGCACAGTTGGCTCGATCTACCCGGTCACCTGCAACATGTCGTTCGCGGGAAACACGTGCAACTGGAGCGTCCCCATCGTCGCGGCGAGTGCCTCCAGCATTCAAGTTCAAACGTTGACTGCGAATTCGCCCGTCTATTTCTTTAACGTGATGCTCATCGGTAAGTAAGGCAGCGAGAGCAAGCGGTGCGGAACGCGCGAACGGCTGTAATTCACTTCAGCCGGATGGCGGCTTGAACGTAGTTGTGAGTGGCCGCGACGATTTCATATTTTCGCATGTAGGCGGAGGCGTAGTCCTGCAAGGCGCGGTACTCGTGCACCGGGTCGTAGAACTCATCGAAAATGATGATGGTGCCCGGCACGATCAGCGCGTTCAGGGCCGTCAACGAATACAGGGTAGATGAGTAGAGATCGCTGTCACTGTGAATGAGCAGGCGATTTTTCTGCTGGTACGAGGCCAAGAACGAAGGCAAAGAATTCTGGAACCAGCCCACAACGAACTGCACGCGCGCGTCGTCTAGCTGCGGAATTTTCCCATTCGCGCTGTAAAAGCCGGCGGGGTTGTCGCGGTTCCATTCTTCGGGCAGGCCCTCGAACGAATCGAAGCCGAAGAAGCGACTTTGCGGATGACCGTTCAAAGCGGCCCAAAACTTCACGCTGCGACCCTCGAAGACTCCAAATTCGAAATAGTCCAGCGGTTGCTGGCCGGCGCCGAAATATTCCGCATCGACGTAGCGGTACAGCCCCTCGCGCTTCACAAACTTCGGACAGTTCGCGTTCTGACGAATCGTTTCGGTCCAGCGGGCACACCAGTTCATGCGATCGAGCAACAAGGAATAGCGCGGCAGCACCAGGTTACTGAGTTTTTTGCGAAACGTGATGTCCAGCGGAGCGCCCACAGTCTTATTCCCCGCGCTGTCCCCGCTCCGGTCGCTCGTTTTCTCAATCGAACAAGCCGAAGCGCAGAATCGCATAGAGCGCGACAAATCCGTCGCGCCAGGTGATCTTTTTTCCTTCCTCGTAAGAGCGGCCGGCGTAGGAAATAGGAACCTCGAAAACGCGCCAGCCGCCTTTGGCGACTTTGGCCGTTACTTCGGGTTCGAACCCGAACCGATTAGAGCGAAGGCGGATGCCGCGGATTACTTCGCTGCGAAATACTTTGTAGCAGGTCTCCATGTCCGAGACGTTGAGGTTCGTGGTCATGTCGGAAAGCATGGTAAGGAACCTATTGCCCACGTAGTGCCAGAAAAAATGCACACGCTGCGGACCACCGAGGAAGCGCGAGCCGAAAACAACATCGGCTCGGCCGTCATGGATGGGAGCGAGCAGCGTGGGGTAGTCACTGGGATCGTATTCAAGGTCGGCGTCCTGAACCAGAAAAATATCGCCAGTCGCTTCCTCGAAACCGCGTCGCAGCGCGGCGCCTTTGCCCTGATTGGGAGTTTGAAAAATAAATCGAATGTTGTCGAGCCGCAGCGACGAGCGGGATCCCCCACCTGTTTCCAACTGGCCGCTCGCTTGCAAGGCTTGCAGTTCTTGCAGGAATTCCCTGGTGCCATCGGTCGAAGCGTCGTCTACGATGACGATCTCATCGGCAAGCTCGGAAGCTTGCACACGCAGCAGAATCTCTTTCACGAACACGCGCTCGTTGAAAACGGGAATTACAACTGACAAGCGCATGCGTTTTGGCCCAACGGCCGGAACCAGCTCGGGGCCTTGCACCAGCAATACCTCTTCTTCGTTCGCTCTGTGAATGCCCGGTTGTGTCATGCGCTTGATCTCCTTTTTCCTTAAGCAAATGCCGCCGCGCGAACCCTGCGGTATCCGCTCAGTTAATTGCGATGAACAGCGCTGCCAATTGTTTCGCCGGCTTGCAGAGGCCTTATGCACAAGTCCGTCCACGTTGAACCGCATTGATAGATTTGAAAAAGTGGGAGCACGCGCGATTGAACTACATAGCTGCCTTCCTCCATGGCTTCTGCATCGCGGAGGTCGGCGGCAACAATGGGGCTTTCGGGATTCGCGCGCACGCGAAATTGCCCGGTGGGCGCTTCATAATTTCCGTACGCGAAGCAGTAGCCCGGGCAAGCGATGTCCAGTATGTGTTTGGATGAAAAGCGATAATTGAGCGGCGGTGCGATGGTGAGAAGGATGCGCTGGCCAGGTGGAACCGTGTGGATCAGGGCCTCAACACGTGCTTCCATACGGTCCAATAGGCCAGTGTCCTGATACAAAAAAGCAAAGAAGGCGATCGCCACAGCGCCGAAGGCGCATAGTTGCCAGCGGCGCGGTGGAATGGCGCCCAAAAGGCAGCACAAAAGCACCGCCGAAATGGAGGTGAGCCGTTCGCTCAAAGCGCCGACCGGTGCCGCGTACTGCGGGAGGTAGATCGAATCGGGGAGGAGCTGAATTCCCGCCTCGACGAGCAAATAAAGTTCGAGCGGGATGGCGCAGAGGAGCAGCCAATTTCGAACGGAGCGTGTGCGCAACACTTCGTTCGCGAATGCGCTGGCGGCGATCACACAAAATATCAGAATCAAAATCGCGTAGCGATTCGTGAATAGGAGTTGATCGAGCCCATTAAAGAACAGGACTGAATGCGATGGCGCTTCCACGCGGAAATGCTTCCCCAAATATACGCAGGTGATGGCCAGCGCGGCGATTGCCGCCAGAACCAGGAAAGCGTGCAAGCGCTTGCGTGTGAGTTCGGCGACTGCGATGTAGCAGGAAGCCGCGACGAGCCAGGCAACGCCCAGCGGGTGCGCCAGGAAAATGATCGGCACGAATGCGATTCCGAGCAGCCGCTTCCATCCTTGGAGCGCGCCGAAAAGGGCCAATGCGAAAAAAGCCAGCCCCAGAGACAAGTAATAGTTGAAGAAGCCGCGATTCAATGTCCAGCCGTAGGCCACGACAGCGAGCAGCGGCGAAACATGCCACGGCAGCCGGCGCGTTTGGGCATAAATAAACGCGAATGAGCCCCAAAAAAAGATCAGCACTGCGAATGCTGCCGCAATGCGCGCGGATACGTCGAGGCTGAAGAATTTGGCAAGACCACTCAGGAGAAAATCGAAAAGAACATTGTTCCACTGTGGCGCGATCCACAGACCCGGCGCCTGGCCGCGATGGATCAGCTGAACGAGCCAGGTGTTATAGATGTGGCTGCCAAGGTCTCCCGCCTGGAGCCGATGATGCCAAAAACAGGGAATCACGAGGATCACGGAAATCGCGGCGATGAAGACCGCGTTGATGCGACCGATGTGGCGTGGGCGCGCGGCGCCGGCTTTTTCGGGAGCCATGCGGGCGAACCCAGCGGGCGGTAGCTCAAGTGTCGTGGCGCTCAATGAATTCATCTAAACCCCGAGTTTTTCCGCGCTGCAAGTTCGGCGACGCGCGCTACCGATTTCAGTCGTTCTCCAGGCACACCGCATGGATGCTGCCACTGCTGGTGGTGCACTGGCCGCCCCGATCGAGATCGAATTGCCAGCGATGCCGGGGACAAGTCCAAAACCTGCCTTCGTGCAGCCACCCCTGAGTCAAATCGCCGCCCTGATGTGGACAAAACCGGTCGATTGAATACTTCGTGCCGCCTGCCTCGACAATGACCCGGTTTTTTCTTTGTTCGACCTCCACGATGCGGGCGCAAAACCAGTTCATGTCTTCCGGTTCCATCAAAAGGAACCCCTGGATAAGGGTTTGGTACACATCAGGCTTGCGATTCAGGCGCACGCGAAAGGTCAATGCCAGATCTTCCCAAGTGATGGAGCCGTCGAGCACGCGAGCGATCTGCCAGGATGGGATGTGGATCGAACAAAAGTCAGTTTCCGAAATTGCGGAAACAAACTCCACCGTTCCCGCCGGAAAATCGAGCCGCAAAAGGCGGCCCGGGGAATCCGCAAATCCAAAATATAGCGGCACGCCTATGCGCTCGTGCAGAACAAAGGCGGAAAGCTTTCGTTGCAGGGCTGTGCGCAACTGTTGCCGAAGAGAATCCAACTGGTACTCGGATCGGCGAGGCTGTCGATCGGCAAAGTAGTCGCGATAGCGCTCGGCATACGCGCGAATGTAGGGCTCAAAAGTCTCCTCTGCCACACGTTCCTCGCCACGGGAATCGATCGTGCCGCGCGCCGCGGAGATAACATCGCCGGGCATGATCTCCAAGAGCTTGGTGGGCAAACTGGGGTGACGCGAGCGCAAAAAATTGAAAAACTGCGGGGCGCGCGGAAAAATGTTTACAGGCTCGAAATTAAGATGCAGCAGGGTCGGATCCAGGAAGCACGCGGGGCCAGCCGAAGGAAGATAGACCCCCGGCTGCATCGCGCCAATGGCGCGGGCGACCATCTCAAACTTGGTGGTCAGCTTGTGGCGTGAAATTCGCTGATACTCAGCGGGCGCGTAATCGTAGCAAGTGGGATGCCAGGTAGCTCCAGAAAACTGGCAGGCGAAGGCAGAGATGTGTCCGGCGTCTTTCGCGATCGAGGAAACCTGATCATAGAGTTTGCAATCGTTGAAATTCAAGAACGAATCGGCGCCGGACTTGACCAAGATCCCCGAATCGCGGTTCATTCCCGAGTCATCCAGGTAGAGCTTCACGTATCCGCCTGGAATGTCTAGCTGTTGCCCGTGCGTGCAAGATAAAACCGTGCCGGTGCGAAGGCTCGCCAGCTGTGTGCGCAGAGCGTCTCGCTGAAAATGCGGCACGACGAAAGTGAAGTCGCTCACGGGCAGAGTCTTCAGGAAATCGAGATCGAAGTGATCGTGATGCTCGTGGCTGACGTAGATGAATCGTTCTTTTCGCGAATCCTGCAGCTTATCGCGAACAAAAGGCGCGAGGTGGTGGTTGCAGGGATATTGAAACCAGGCGGAGTCGAAAGCTCCTTCTGGAGAAAGCCATGGATCCATGACGACGATGGCGCGATCCGTTTCCACAAGAAACCCAGCATGACCTAAATAAGCAATCTGCATTTCGTCCTTCGATCGAATATCCGGACCTTTACAAACACGTGAAGCGGCTTAGCAATCCTGCAAACTTTTGACGCGGGAATCATATTCGCTCAGCGGCCACGGTTTTTGCGGAGCTTCCCGCCGTTAACGGCGACCCGGCCGCTTGAAAATTTCGCTCCGGATCGGCTGAGATTCCGAGCGATTGTCGCGTTTAATTATTACGGTGGTGCGAATGCAGCTTCACTTCTTAGCGCGGCTATTACTGCATCTCGGAGCGCGCTACGCGAAACGCCCCCAAAGCCGCTTGGGATGCGAGCCGGGCCTACTGTGGATCAACGAACACGACGCCGGAATAGAAACCAGCCTGCTGCCCGATCAAGACAAATTTATTGGGGGCAATGATATAGAAAGTCGCGGTCACGGGCGGATTGTTGCTCGGATAGCCGAACAGCGTCGCGGGCAGCGAAGCCGTGCCGTGACCAGACGTCGGATCCAATATCGAAAAAGATCCGTTGAACGTGAAGTCTGGGACGAAGTCGAGCTGGGACTGCAAGGACGTCAAATCTCCCTCGGCTGTGAACGAATTGGAGGCGTCCACGAAATTCAACGCAGCAGCGACATTGGGAATTGCTGGAATCACCGAGCCACCAAATCGAGCGAGGGCGTTTCCAGATACGCTGTCGTTCGCTAGATTGCCGGCCTGGGGCACGAACGTTCCGGAGAAAGCATTGTTCGTGACCATTTGATTGTTGGAAGGATCGGTGTCAATGATGAAGCCCGTACCCACGTCGGACAGATAGAAAACGGCGGAGTCAACAAACCCGGTGTCAAAACCTCCGCTGACGGTGATCGTGCCGCGGCCGGTGGTGGGATCGAAGGTCACGACGCCCGGCGCGGTGGGATGATTGCCCGGAACGATTCCTTCATCGTTCGAATCAAAGGTGAGATTGAAGGCGTTGCCGCCGGCGACTGTCATCACGCCGATAATCACGTCTGGCGCGATGTTGTTGGTTCCGTGAATGGTGTCGAATCCGCTCATCTGAATCACGCTGGGATTGACCGTGTTCACGGTGCTGGCAGTGAACGGGCCGTTTTGCGCTAACGCGATTCCAGCTTGAGCGGTACCGAGCACCAAGCCTTGATCCATTTCCACCAAATTGAGTTGGCTGGAATTCACGATGTAGTACGCGTACTGGATGGAATTCCCCGGGAGCGCCAGAGTGAGGGTGCCGCGGCCGGAAGAGTCTGGCGCGGTTGCCTGACCCGCTGCGATGGGAGCGGCCGTATAAATCGGATTGGCGGCGCCTGCCTCGCTGAGATCGGCCAGACCGCCGGCGACGCCGCTCGCGCCCAGAGTGAACTCACCGTCTTCCACAATACGTCCGGCAAACGGAGCATCGGAATCGAGCAGGAAAGCATATGTATGCGCGGGAATTGCAGCCGGATTCGCGCTGAACAATGAAGTATCCTGCTTCAGAATTGTGCCTGAGACGAGAAAGCCGCTGCCGTCGAAATCAACGATTTCGCCGTGGGTGCCATCTCCAGACATCGCGAACTTCATGGAAATCTCGACGGTGGTGTTGGGATAGGTATAGCTGGTAATAGTGAAGGTGCCGCGAACGATCTGGTTGAACGAAGTGTCCACTGTGTAAGTGCCGGAGCCCGGAGCCGGAACGTGGATGATTCCGCCGTCGCCGTCAATATCCATCTCGGCTGCGCTGAGGTTACCCATGCCATCGGCGGTGATACTGCCAGCCATTACCAGCGGGAGCTGATTATCGTCGTAACCGCGCAAAAGAAAGGCGTAGGTTCCTGAAAATTGTGAAACCTGTGAGGTGATGGTGAACGTGAAGCTATCGTTCTGAGAATTTTGTGTGACAGAGGTTGCGGTAATAGTGGGCGAAGCATTCGCTCCCGTCGGGGCTGCGCCCGGCGGAGCATAAACGGCGCTAAAACTCGGCGCTGCAGCAGGAGTGAGCGTACCGCATGCGGGTGAGCAACTGGCGCCACCGGCCGTAAGCGTCCACATGACGCCCGCATTAGCGCTGTCATTTGCTACGGTGGCATTCACCGTAACAGGGGCCGCGCCTGCCCCAATGGTCATGAACTTGTTTGTGATCGTGACGACAACTGCCGGAATAATCGTAAAATTAAATGCGAAAAACTGCGATTTCTGGGAGACCGAGTCGACGGTGATGGTGGCGGTTTGATTGAGAGGCGCGGTAGCAGGCGGGGTGTACACAGCAGTAAGGCCGGGGGCACCCGCCGGCACCAGTGTGCCGCAGGCCGGCGAGCAATTGACGCCTGCGAGAGTCAAGGTCCAGGTGACGCCGGAGTGGTGCGGGTCGTTGGCGACGTCAGCCGTGAGTGTGACGGGGCCGTCTCCGACCTGAATGCTGGAAATCGGGTTGGTAACCGTCACTTCAACTGGGGTGGGGTAGGGATTTCCGGCGCAGCAGCATAAGGCCGCGGTGGACATGATAAGCAGAAAGAGGCTTAAGAAACGGTGCATTGACTCTCCGACCTTCCGCTCGAAATTTCCTGGAGGCTGGTTCAGGATCCGCGCAGTGGCCCATGAGGCTAGTCAACGTGTGTGAATGTCAGGATACAGCTCGACAAATTCTCCATGACTCATTGCGGGGCGGGGCGCTCTGGCTTAAGCAAAATTCGAGCAAACCGCGGAACGAGGAACCTTGTTTGCGCTGAGGACATTCCGAAAGGATATTTCTATCGTTTTGCACGAGCGGCGACGTGCGCAACGCGCGCACGATTGCCGCGTCGCTGGGCAGCGGTGGCGCGATCCGCGAACGCCCACCTCTTTCGCGGCATTCTCCAGCTCAAGGCTGCGCGGATGGTTTGTTTTCGGGTGCAGGCGAGGACGGAGGTGGCGCCATCAGAGGATTTCTATTTCCTCCTGACGGCTGCGGACCAGCGGGCGCGGACGACGGTGACGCCATCAGAGAATTGCTCTGCGCCGGGGGCCCGGCCGGCGGATAGTGATGGATCCTTTCCGTGTCGTCGAGATGCGCGGAGCGTTGCGCGTCGGGCTGTAGCTGAGTTTTCAGCCAGCCGAACAGTTCGCCTTCTGACGACATTCTGAGTAGCATAGCGCGGCTATCGCCAAAGTCGTCAATCTGCGCGTTCTTTGGTGCTGCGGCCTCTATTTTTCTTTCGCAGATTTGCGGGACCATGCGGTACGTCTCTACGTTCTCGACGCGAACGCTTTCCGCTTTCACTTTTGGAAGCCAGAGCACAGGGTCCAGCGGAGCCACACTTTTTTGAAATTCGGGTTTCAGGTATGTCGCGCGCTCTTCCTCAGGCACCATTTTCGACTGCGCGAGCCAATCCGGCCAGTCTCCCCAAGCTCCCAGCACTTGCAGCGCCTTAATCCTGGGATCCGCCGCCGAAGCCAGAATCGCGATTGAGCCGCCCGACCCTTCGCCGAACATTCCCACGCGGTCCATGTCCAGATCGCCGAGCGAGGCAAGGAAATTCAAGATCATCTGCACGTCGTGGGTTGTGGTGGCCAGAGACTCTGGCAGCTCACTGACGAACCATTTCTTGGGCGCGTGGTATTCCAGCCGGTGGCCGGTATATGCGGATACAAATCCAACCGCCGCATAGCCGCGGCTGACCACGCCTTCGCACCATTGAGGGTTGTTGAAACGGTCCGTTCCGTCGGGGTACGAATAAAGGTAGAGAATTACCGGAGGCTTCGCCACTTTGGTCGGCCTGAGAATATAGAGATCAATCGGATCTCCTCCTCGCCAGGATACTTGCCACAGCTCGCGGGTGAATTTGCCTTCGGGCGCCCCATCCTTTATTCCCAGCACGGCGTCGATCTTCAGCAGGTTGCTGGATTGCAGAGTGATCGATCCCATGTCCTCGTGGAAGTCGAGCGGTTTCGGAGCGATCGCGTCGGTGACGTGTTGCGAGGCGACCACAGATGGCCCTGGCATTGTTTCCTGAGCCACGGTCGGCAATTCTGCGAATGCGAGAATGATGGATGAGGCCAGAAAAAAACGAATTGCACGAATTTTCATGAACTTCGTCTCCAGAGCTTCGATCTTGCAGACTACCGGAAATGTTAACTGAGCGCCGACCGTGCTATGTTTCACTCACGTGAATTCTGTTCGTAACGACGCCAAGAGGATTCATGGGGCATCTTGCGGAACAAAGAAAAGGCAGGTGGCCCACCGCGGCCACCTGCCCTGTCCTTTTGGAATCCACTCAACCGCAGTTACTGTTGAATGTCGTAATACTCCCCTTCGAACGCAGGGCCGCCGTAGTTGACGTAAGCAGCTTCGGACGCTACCGAGACCACTGCTCCGTTCATTTCCCCACCGCTCTCCGGTAGACCGGTATAGATCGAAACACCCGGGTTGGAAGTCGCCGTCGGAGGATTCAGGTCAAGCCCGTTGTTCGGGTAGTTCTGGGATTGCCCCGAGTGGGAACGGAACACAGGGAGGTTGAAGGTGAACGCGGAAGCCGCGCATGTCGCCGGAGTCGAGCCGGAGTTGCAAACCAGGTAGGGAACGAAGTCCGGGATGCGCGGAACGAAGCTGCTGGACTGAAACGCCTGATCCTGAGAGGCCTGAATCAGCCCGTCAATCGTGATTGTGCCGGTCAGGGTTGTCGTTTGGTAGGACGGTGCGGTCTTGTCGCGAACCGCGCGCAAGATGGACCAAACGCGGTATCCGCCGTTCACAATGTTGGCAAACGTCGGAAGCGGCCATGTGCCGCCGCTATAGGTGCACGAGATGCTCGAGGTGCCGATACCGGTGCAAGCAGACGGGAACTGTCCGCCGGTCGGGTAGTTGGCGTACAACGGATCGACGCCATCAAGAGTGAGGTACTTGATCGACGTTTTGCCCTTGAACGAAGGCAGTCCCCAGAAGGCATAACCAATGGCATCTTCAAAACTGGAAACGGCGGTAACCATTTCGCCGGTACCGATTGCACGAGTATGCGTTCCGGTGCCTGCACCTCCGCTGTACCCGAAGGAATACAACGGATTCTGGCACGGGACTGTCGGCAGCGGAAATGGACCGCTGGACGAAGATCCCGGGGTGTAGCACTGGTAGCTCGAGGTGCTCGGTGCGGCAATATTCAGCTCCTGGGAATTGCCGTAGAGAGCGTCGCGGTCGCGAATCGCCTGCCATTCAAACGTGTTGTAGGTTCCGGAAGTCGGTTCCCGTTGGATGATATTCAGAGCGTTGCCCCTGGCTCCGCCGCCGTTCAGATCGCCGACAAACCCGGCGTAACCGGAATAGAGCTGCGATAGCACATGGCTGTTGACGTTGGTAAGCGCAGCCAGTTGCGTATCGGTTATGGTGCTGACGATCACCAGTACCGGATCCGCGCCGATCCCAATCGTGTAGGTCTGCGGAACCGCCAAGCCGCTGATCGGATCTACTCCGATCCCGTAAGTCGCGGAACCGAAACTGTAGGTGCCGGCCCCGGCCGATCCTGGGATCGAGCTGGTCGGGATGCCGTACGGAACCACGTTTGCAATGCTGGTTGAGTTGTAGGAGCTCAAGACGGCAGGATACTGACCGCCGACGTAGAGACCTGGCTTATAACCGAGGCAGGTGGAGATTCCGCCGGCGGAAGCAGGGTTGGCTGGAGCGCAGCTGGCTCGGTTCGTCGCGAAGATTCCGTCTTCGGGACGAATGTCCGTGAAGGCTACGTTGAAGTTCGCTGCATTCACGACGTTGTAGACTGCGGTCGGCAAGTAGCAAGAGGTCGAGCCGGTACCCGGATTCTCGTGGGTGCTGTCGCAGGTAGCGGTATCCGTGATTCCGGAAATCTTGTTCTCTGACGCAGTAGACTCCGCGGCGGCGTTCAAAGAGATAAATCCATTTTGCACGCCCGTGGAGTTCGTCGAGGTCGTTGCTTGAGCGAAGAACAAGCGCTGGCCGACGACTGAATCGACCGACAAGTAGACGCAAACGCTCTCGGGAGTCGTCGCGTTGTCATAAACGATCGAGATATTGCCCGGTTCCGACGCATTGCTGGTAAGGCGTGGGTCTACACCGGCTGCCAAGGCTACGCCGCTTACGAAGCCGCCGCCTGTCCAGATAAACTGGCCGCAGGCCGCGGCACCGGTAATCGGATCACCGTTGAGCGCTGCGATGGTCACTGCGGGAAACAACGCTGACGAGCCAACCCCGACAATCTGGGGGCGGGCACTCTGTCCGAAGGCCGTGCCAACGGAAAGCAGAGCTGTCGCCAGACAGAGCGATCCAGCCAAAAGCTTTGACTTTTTCATTCAATCCTCTCCTTAAAGTTTTTCAAAGTACGATGCGCGCACATTACGCAAGACAACGCGTAGAAATTCTTGGCGGTTGAGGTGAATTGTGAACCTGCACGATGCGGCGAAGTGACGGCACGCTATCGCAAATCGGTTGATTCGTGCTCGCACTTCGGTATGCGCATCGTCGGCTCCTGCAAACGTGCGTGGGCTTACTGTGAACTTGCTACTAGTTAAGGCTGGAAGCGGCCACGAACTTCGGACCGGCGGCGAGTATCGTCGCTCACTGTTAAGGGAAAATGACGTGGCAGGTAAACTCAGATGAAACTTTGATAAACGCGTCGCAGAAGCGACAGAAAAACAAAACTAAATGAAAGCAAGCAGGTGTGGGCCGCTGCAGGGGTGAATTCGTGGCAAGATTTCGGTGCTGGACTCCGAGGCGCGAGAGCACGATTGGCCTTCAGGAGCCGCGCGCTGGTAGTGAATTCGGAAGCGTGCCGTCGCAGGCGCAAGAGTATTCATCGCGCTGTCACATCACGATAATAAATCATGAGTATTGAACGTAGGCCGTCGTTGGCCGCTGCAATTGTTAGACCTTTGCGCTGTGTCGACGGACCAATCGTCGCTTCATGAATCTCTCCATTCACGAAACCATCACGCCAGAATCGTCGCAGAGTGCCACAGAGGCACGTCCAGGCGCTCCGCGCTTCGCGTCCAGCTTCGCGACTGTCCTGGGCGGCCAGATAGCCTGTGCAGCCGCCGCGCTGGGAATCGAGATCTGTTACGCACGGCTCATTGGGCCCACAGGCAGAGGCCAAATCGGCGTGTGCATGATGGTGATATCGATCGGCTTGGCGGTTGCTGGATTAGGCGGCGAAGTGCCCATCCTGATTTGGGCCGCCAGCCAGAGGAAAACGCTCGACGCATGGCTTCCTGCGGTCTGGTTTTGGGGATTGATCGGTTGCGTGACATTCAGCTGTTTCTGGACAACTCTGTATTGGAAATGGCATCCCTCGTTTCTTCAGGGCGTCACTCCAACCCTTGCGTATCTTGTGTTGGCTGTAGTTCCGCCCTACGTTTTTTTTCAGTTTTTGCTGGCACTGCTTACCGGGCTGGAAAGATTCAGGGAGAGAGCGGCGATATCGCTGGTGGCGCAGGTGGTGGAACTGGGAACTGTGGTTATCCTGGCTCTGGTCGTCGCGCGGACTGCCGAAATGGCGATCGTGGGAAATTTGGCGGGCATCGTGATCGCGGGGTGCGTCGGGGCGATCCTTCTGAGGCACTCATTGCGGCATGGATGGAGACTTGGTCTCGCGGCGAACAGGCTGGGCGCAAGTCTCAGCCTCGGCATGCGAGGAGTTTCCAGCAACCTGGCGATGTTCGCGACTTACCGGCTGGATGTATTTGTCGTGAACTACTTTCTAAGTCCGGCTCAAGTGGGATTTTATGCTCTGGGAGTGGTGATCTCGGAGTCGTTGTGGCAAATCCCACAGGCCGTGGCGGTGGCTCTGGCGCCGCGCACCGCGCGCACGATTGACGAAGGCGGCGAACAATTCACATGCTTCGTCACCCGCCAGGTTTTCCTGCTGGCGTGCGGGATGGCCGGCATTATGGCGTTGACGAGCCCCATCGTGATTCCCCTGATTTTCGGCGCCCGTTTTCGGCCCAGTGTGCCGGTGATTTGGTGGATATTGCCCGGCACCGTAGCGTTTGCAGTCGCCAAAGTGATGGCCGCCGATCTGACCGCACGAGGCAAGCCCGAATATAATTCGATGATCGCCATCGCGTCTGCGGCACTGACGGTGCTGCTGGATTTCGCCCTCATTCCGCGCATGGGCATCCGCGGAGCAGCGCTGGCGTCTTCCATCACATATTTCCTGCAAGCGATCATGATCGGCGTTGCGCTGAAGAGCGTAATCAAGGCGAGTTGGAAATCCTTGTTGGTACCCTCCTACTCGGAACTGGTCCACTATCGTGATGCGGCGCGACGCTGCAAAGCATGGCTGGCATCCGCGATTCTTCCGGACAATCGCATTTAATCCACGTCGCCCGGCGAGCAGCCCTGGGCGCAATTTCAGAGGCGCAGGCGCGAAGCCATCGAGGCTTGTAATTCCGCTGTGTGCACGTTTGCTTACGCGGAATTGTCCACAGCGGGCTTTATTCATGCGATTGCAATTCGAATCTCATGTTGCCGTAACAGAACAACTGCGAGTATGTCGCTCATTTCTTACACAGGGAGTCTTGCTTGAAACCGTTGGCCGTTGTGTTGTGCATTCTTGCCCTGATTCTGGGCGCCTCGCCACAAACGTTCGCGCAAAATGCGCCGACAGGATCGATCGCCGGAACCGTCAAGGACAACTCGGCCGCGGTGATTCCCGCCGCCACGATCACAATCGCGAACGATTCGGGAGTGGTGCAAACCGGAACCACGGACGAAAAAGGTGAGTACCGCATTGACGGCCTGGCGCCTGGTTCCTATACCGTGACCGTGCAAGGGCCGGGCATGAAAGATTTCACGGCGAAAGATGTTGTGGTAACCGCTGATCAAATTGCGCGTGTTGATGCGACCATGACGCCCTCGGCGGTGAGTACCTCCATAAACGTCGAGGGCCAGACGGTCACTCAAGTTGAGACAGAAAGCGCGCAGATCGGCGGGACGCTTACCAGCCAGGAGGTCGTCTCGCTCGGTTTGAATGGGCGCAACTTTACACAATTGATTGCGTTGGCCCCTGGCGTCAGCAACCAGACGGGGCAGGACGAAGCGCTCGTGGGCGTGAAAGGAAGCGTGAACTACAGCGTAAACGGCGGACGCGTGGAATACAACACGTACGACGTGGATGGCGGCGACGTGCTGAATGCCGGCATCAATGGAAGCAAGAGCACGTTGATCGTGTACCCGAGCATCGACGCCATCGCCGAACTGCAAGTGTTGACTTCCAATTACGGTGCGATGTACGGGCGCAGCGCCTCCGGCACGATCCTGGCAACCACGAAAAACGGTGGCAATGGTTTTCACGGCGACGGATATTTCTTTGCTCGCAATAACATCTTTAACGACCGCAATTATTTTGACGAGACGAGGCACGCACCGACCTACGCGAAGTATGATCCGGGGTTTACGATTGGCGGTCCGTTATACATTCCCGACCACTACAACACCGCAAAAGACAAAACATTTTTCTTCTGGTCGGAGGAATACCGGCACGACAAGGAACCGGTCGAGTTCAATCAGGCGGTGCCCAGCCTAGCCGAGCGAAACTGCACGCTGGCGGCAAACGTAAATCCGTTCTGCGCGAGTCCGTTGGTGCCCGGCACCGTTTACGGTGATTTCAGCGACGTCTGCCCAGCGACGGTGCCCGCGGGTAACGGTGAAGCGATATTTTCACGAGTTCCCGGAACTGCGGCGCCGTATTTTCCCGATTGTCCTTCCACTGGGGCTGGCTCCGGCCAGATGGGCGTGACCTATCCCGGAAACCTGGTTCCGATTGATCCTCACTCCTTTGCGCTGATCAACACCAACTTGATACCGGCGCCAAATAGCACCACGGGCTGCAATTCCTCGGTGGGCTCGTGCTATGACACGACCGTGTCGCCGCTGACGACGTGGCGCGAAGACCTTTTTCGGATTGACCACAATTTCACAACCAAGGAAAAGGCTTCTTTTCGCTACATTCACGATGATTGGAAGACAGTGGTCACCACCCCCGAGTGGGCCTTCGTGCACAATAGCTTCCCGACCGTGGAAAATAACTTCGTCGGCCCTGGCACCAGCTTGATCGCGCACTTCACCAGCACGATCACCAATACATTCTTGAACGACTTCGCGATGGCTTACACCACCGATCACATCACGATCACGGACATTCCGGGGCCGGGAGTGGGGACTTTGGTGCCACCACCACAGATTACGAATCCTCCGTGTTTTGGGTCCGGGCCACCGCCTTGCGGCATTGGATATATTTTCAACAACGGTTTCGGCGGAAAAATCCCGGGACTCATCATAGGCGGCACCAACGCAGCTTATGGAGGCAAGGGCTTTGCTGTCGATCCGGGATACATGCCCTGGCATCACTCCAATCCCACTTACAGTCCCAGGGACGACGCCACGATTGCCATCGGCACGAAACACACAGTTGATTTTGGCGCGCTGGCCATCATTGCACAGCGGAATGAAGTGAATCCGCCGGTGGGCGCAAACATTGGAGATTTGCAGGGACTGGTTTCGTTTTCCAATCAGGCCACCAAATCAACCACGGGAAATGCCTTTGCCGATTTTGAAACGCCGATTATTCAGACGTTTCAGCAAGACAGCGCGCAGAGCATCTATCACAACAATTATAAAATCCTGGAACCGTATGTGCAGGACGATTGGAAGGTCACCCCCCGGCTTACACTGAACTTGGGCGTGCGATTGAGTATTTTCGGGCGCTATCAGGAAAAAAATCTCGCTTCCTATAATTGGGTTCCCTCGCAGTTCAGTTCCGCTCTCGCTTCGCAGGTAGGTGTGAATCCGGCGAACGGTGCGCTGGTTTTTGCCGGGACCCCGAATAGCGTGCCGCTGGACGTGAACAACGTGGATCCACATCTGACAAACGGCGTGGTGCGTTGCGGTGTAAGCAAGTACGCGAATGGAACCACGGTGCCGGCAAGCTGCTTGACCGCTCCGCTGGTGAATCCTGCGCCGCGCATCGGTTTTGCGTGGGATCCGTTCGGCAACGGCAAGACTTCGATCCGCGCGGGTTACGGTATTTTCTGGGAACACGGAACAGGAAACGAGGCGAACACCGGTTCGCTGGAGGGCAGCCCGGGCAACAAGTCCGCTGGCGGCGTACTGGACATGACCCAGTACTTTCCGTCTGACTGGCCGTGCATCGGGAACGCCGTAGCCATATGTTCGTTTAACGGCCCGGGCTTGTCGTTCCCGCTGAACCTGACCGCTATCCCGACGCACATGAAATGGTCGGATGCGCAGCAGTGGAGCTTGAGCGTGCAGCGCGAGCTGCCCTGGAACATGCTGGGCTCGATCGCTTACGTGGGCAGCCGAGGCTCGCACTTGACGGCCGAGCTGCAAGAGAATCAGTTGATACCGGTGAATGCCTCGCAGAATTCGTTTAAGCCTGGGCAACCATTCACGTTCGATGTCTGCTCGAATTTCGGAATCGGCATCGGGCCCAACGGGCAGCCGATCGCTCCGGGCCAGCCGGGGTACGTTAATCTAGAGGCCGCGTGCCTGGGCTACGCAGGGTTTACTCCCAGCCCCGATGCATTGCGCCAGCCCGGGACGGCCATCGCTCCCGGGCTGGGGCAGATTTTTTCACTGCAAAATGTGGCGAACTCCGAGTACAACGCGATGCAAATCACGCTGCGGCGCACGAAGGGACCGGTCACGTTGGGGGTTTCGTACACCTACAGCCACTCGATTGACGATTCCTCGGACCGCACTTCGACGGTATTCGTCAATGCTTATGATCTGGAGCAGAACCGCGCCAGCTCCGATTTCGACGAGCGCCATTTGTTGAACATTGACTACATTTACGATCTGCCCGTGGGCCACTTTCTCGATTTCTGGCAGAAAGGCTGGCGGGAAATCGCGGCGCAGCCTCCGATCAAGCCGAAGAAATGCGACTGCCCGGTTGAGCCAGTACACGATTTTTCCGAAGTGCACAAGGAAGTGGTCACTGGCTGGCAGCTCTCGGGAATTACCCTGTACGCGTCGGGAACTCCGTACAGCGTCCTGAACGCCGGTAGTTCCAACCTGGTCTCTGTTCCTGATAACGCCGGCGTGGCCGCCGTTACTGGGCCCGGCTCGTATCCGGACATTGTAGCGAACCCGCCGCGAACCTACGAGCCAACTACCAACGGAGTGATCGGGGGCAGTTTCGGCCCACTGCTGGGAAATCCTTCAGAGTTCACTGCGCCGGAAGGGCTGACCTACGGAGACGCGGGCAGAAATTTCCTGAACAATCCCAGCCGACTTAACTTTGACATGTCTCTGCTGAAAAACGTAAAAATCAAGGAAGGCTACACGCTGCAATTCCGTCTGGAATCATTCAATACGTTCAACCACACGCAGTTCCGCGTGTACGACCCCATGAACCCAGGGGACACGGGCAACAACGTTATCAATTGTTATGGCGGCGCGGACAACTCGGCGGGAGATCGTTCCTGCCTGGCGGGCAATTCGTTTCTGCATCCTGTGGACGCGCACCGGCCCAGGACGATTCAGCTCGGTGTGAAATTTATGTTTTAGGAAATGCCCTCGAAGAATTTCAAAAGGGCCCGCTGGTTTGCCATCAAGGGGATTCAGGATTGTTTCGGAGAGGGATTCAGGAGCGGTTTGAACAGACGCAGAGTCTTGGCTAGAACCAAGCCGATCGCGGTGAGGATCAACTTCACATCTTGGGCGAAGCGGATGTTTTCGCAATAGGCGAGGTCGGTCTCGAGTTTTGCGGGCAGGACGGTCGACAGGTAAAATGCTTCCTTGTCGGGCTGGCTGGCAAGTAACTCTTCTTCGTTTACGTGCGCGTTTGTGGCTGGACCGGTCACGCCGGGTTTCGCGAGCAGAATCCTTCGTTGTCTTTCTGTGTATTTCGCGGTGTATTCGGGCACCTCTGGCCGCGGCCCCACCAAGGACATGTGACCAGCGAACACGTTCATCAGCTGAGGGAGTTCATCGACTTTCGATTTTCGCAGCCAATATCCGAGCGGGGTGATTCTAGGATCTCCGGCAGCCGTCAATAACGCGCCCTTGGCGGTGCTGCTACCCCGCATGGAGCGAAACTTGAATATGAGAAATGGCGTGCCGAATTGCCCCGTTCTTTTTTGTCGAAAAAAGGCGGGGCCAGGACTCGTCAGGCGAACCGCTGCGGCGACGGCGACGAGCAGCGGTGACAACACGACTAGCCCCGCGGAAGCGAACGTCAGATCGAGCCAGCGCTTGCCTGTTCGCTGGTAAAAGGTCTGGCCCGCACGGGATTGCGAGACGTCGTCCAGCGGGACGGAGCCGCACTGGCGAAACTCAGGATGCGCCACCAAATCGGATTCCTCTCTCACTTTTTGAATTCGCTCGCGATATCGTGCAGCGCTTCTATTACGCGGTCAGACTCTTCATCGCTCATCGCTGCGAACAGCGGCAGAGATATCGCGCCCTGAAATCGCTCCTCGGCGTTGGGAAACTGGCCATGGCGATAACCAAGCCGCTGATGGAGCGTGTGCAGGTGCAACGGAATGAAATGCACAGAAGTTCCAATTCCCCGCAATTTGAGTTCTTCGATCACGCGATCCCGGTCGATGCGCAGGCGAGCCGAGTTCACCTCGATTACGTAGAGATGCCATGCGTGAGTGAGGCCTTCCGGAACCCCGGGAAGCTTGAATGCTTCGAGTTCTAGCAGGGTTTCGTTATAGCGGGCGGCCAGGGCGTTGCGCCGGGCGCGCATGCGGTCGCACTTCGCCAGCTGGGCGATTCCGATCGCGGCCTGAAGGTCCGTCAGGTTGTACTTGTAACCCATTTCCAGGATGTCATAACGCCACGAGCCTTCGGCAGTGTAACGCTTCCACGCATCTTTGCTGATGCCGTGCAGGCTCAACATTCGAATGCGTTCGGCATATTCCTGATTGGCCGTGGTGATCATTCCGCCTTCGCCAGTGGTCATGGTCTTGGTAGCGTAAAACGAAAAGCAGCTGATGTCCGCCAGGGTACCGACCATTTTGCCGTGATAGAGCGCAGGTAATGCGTGCGCGGCATCATCGATGACTTTCAGGCCGTGACGCTGTGCGATATCCAGAATCGCATCCATATCGCACGCGTGACCCGCATAGTGCACGGGAATGATTGCTTTAGTGCGGCCCGTGATGGCTCGTTCGATCTGCTGCGGATCAAGGTGAAAAGATCCGGGGGCGCAATCAACCAGCACGGGCTGTGCTTTGAAGTAGAGGACTACTTCCGCGGTAGAGGCAAAGGTCATCGTCGGAATGATCACCTCATCCGCTTCGGCAATGCCGATCGCCGCGAGCGCCAGATTCAGCGCTGCGGTGCACGAGCTCAATGCCACGGCATATTCGCTGCCGACGTACTTCGCAAATGCCGCCTCGAACTCACGGACGCGCGGGCCGGTGGTCAGCCAACCGCCGCGCAACACTTCCACGACTGCGTTGATTTCATCCTCTTCGATCAACGCGCGGCTGAAAGGCAGAAAATTGGTCGCAACAACCGTCATCAGACTGACCTCCTGGGGAAATGGTAATTGGCTTCGCGCTAAACTTCTGACGCGTCGGCGCGCACTACCTCACGCGCCGGAATCGGCCGCAACTGTGCCACCCAGTCGCGAATAATAGTAGACCACTGCAGGTGTTTTTCGACGAAACCGCGTCCGTTTCGGCCGTACTCCTGCGCCAATTGCGGATTCTCCACCAGCAGCAGAATCGCACTCGCCAGGGCTTCGGGATCTTCCGGAGCCACCACGATTCCGCCCTTGGATTTTTCCACCAGGCGCGCGGTTTCGCCCTTGCCGACGAAAATCAACGCCTTGGCGGAGGCCAGAATAGGGAAGATCTTCGAAGGCCGGGCTTCATCGTAAAGTGGAATCGGAAGCAACGAGGCTAGTCCGCATTCGGCGATTGAAAAATAGGGCGGAAGCTCTTCGATCGGGACCGGGTCGAGAAAAGTCACATTGTCGAGACGCATGTCCTGGCGCTGCTGCTGCAGCGCGGTTTTTGCGGAACCGTCTCCAACAAAAAGAAAATGAATCTGGGATTCGCTTGCAAGCAGGTTCGCGGCATCGAGCACGTAGTTGAGTCCGTGCGCGGTCCCCAGCGTTCCCGCCCAGAGAATAATCTTCTTGCCCTCCAGGCCGAGCTTGCGTTTCAAGGCTTCGTCGGGGGCTCGCGATTGAAAGTGAGTGGTATCTACGCCGTTTGGAAGAAAGAGAAGTTTGTCGGCCGGCACGTGCTTTTCCTGCAGCAGTCGCTCACGAAGGCCGTCGGTCACGGCATTGACGCGCGCGGCTTTTCGGTAACTCCATTGCTCGAGTTTGAACAGTAAGTCGACGAGGAGCCCCCGCTTCATAAAGCCGCCTTCCAGGATAATGTCCGGCCAAAGGTCGGCGACGTTAAATATGTAAGGCACGCGCCAGAAAAGGCCTGCGACGTAGGCGGGGATACTCAGCAGAATCGGCGGCGACTCGACAAAAATAAAATCAGGCTTGCGGGCGAGCGCCAACGCGAAAAGGGACATGATCATGAAAGAGGCGTAATTCAACATGCGCGCCAGCCCGCCGCCCATCGCGGCGTAGATCCAGACGCGGTGCACGCGAATGCCGTCGCTTTCCTCGCGGCGATAAAAACATCCGCGGTAGCCGGGAAAAATGCGGCCGCGAGGGTAGTTCGGCAGCGCCGTAACTACTTCCACTTGATGCCCCAGGCGATGAAGTTCGGTTGCCGTCGAGCGCAGGCGTGTTTGTGCGCCACCAATTTCCGGAGGGAAATATTGAGTTAGGATCAGGAATTTCATCTATTCACGAAGCCTGATGCACTTGGGCCCAAAGCTCCAGAGAAACGGCGCGAAAGATTAGGTCGGATGAGAGAGCGGTGGGGGCTTGACGCAGGAATTTCTGGCACTCTTGCGCAACCTTGCGCGGATCTAGAAATCGCTCCATGCGCAGCCTGGGCGCGTCCCACAGCGCGCGCTGGCCATTGCTCAATCCCATGCGCACCCATTCCCGGTCTGGCGTGTCGAAGCCAAGCTTTGTTTTCCGCAGGCGTATTTTTTCCGGAAGCGTTCCGGTCATGGCATTGCGGAGAATCCACTTGCTCCAGCCGTCGCGCAATTTCAGCGACGGGGCGCAGTTCACAGCAAATTCAACCAATTTGTAATCGAGGAACGGCAGGCGGGACTCGATCGAGTGTGCCATGGACATGCGGTCCTCGTGATGCAACAGCGTGGGAATGCTCGAATACGTTAGATCCGTTTTCTGACGCTCGGCGAGGCTGCTTTGCGCGCCCAGGCCCGAGGGAGCTTGCTGAAAAGCGTTGCGAAATTCCGAGGGGCTCACCCGCTCGATCAACGAAAATGGCCCGCGCAGCAAGCCGGGCAGGTACTTGGTTGCGGACCCCACCGATACGTGAAAGCTGGTGCCATTGCGCGCCCACAACATCATTTCTCTGAATATTTTGGGATCCCCTCTGCGCAAAAGCTCCCAGAAATAAAAATAGCGATACTTCTGGTAGCCACAAAGGGTTTCGTCGCCACCCTGACCGCCGAGAATTACGGGGACGCCGTGACTTTTGGCGTCCTCCATCACACACCACTGCGGGAACGAACCGGTGCTCAAAATTGGTTCGTCCTGATGATAGATAAGCGAGCGAATCGCTTTCCAGAAAGCCGGGCCTTGCGGATAGCTCTCGTGCCCGATGCCCGCGACGGAGGCAATAGCTGCGGCAACGTACTCGCGTTCGTTGATTGCCTTCTCTTCAAAACTCGCGGAGAACGTTTCGAACTGCGTTTCCGGAGCGACGCGCTTGGCCTGGCACAGAACCGCCGACGAGTCCAGGCCTCCGCTGAGCGAAACACCCACCGGCACGTCACTGCGCAGACGCAGGCGCACGGCATTTTCAAAGCGAGCGCGAAACTCCTCAACCGCATCCTCGACGCTGAGCTCTGGCAGCGGCTCGACACGAAGTTCCCAATAGCGCTCGACCTTTGGGGTCAGCGGCTGGGAAAGATCCAACTTCAAGGAATGGCCGCCGGGCAACTGACGGATGCCTTGGAAGAATGTTTCCTCGGAGAAATCCAGCAGGCCCCATTCCAGGTAATGATGCACGTTTTGCGGATTGGCGACGCGCGGCATCGCGGACGCCGCGAGAATTTGTTTTATCTCTGAAGCAAAATAGAAAGCGTTGCCATAGACAGCATAGTAGAGAGGTTTGACGCCGAAGCGATCTCTAGCGCAAAAGAGCCTCTGCTTCGCACGATCCCAGAGCGCGAAGCTCCACATTCCGTTGAAACGATTCAGGCATTGGTCGCCCCATTCCTGGTAAGAACGCAGGATCACTTCGGTGTCGGTTCCGGTTCGAAAGCGATGGCCGCATCGTTCGAGTTCCGCGCGTATCTCCTTGTAGTTGTAAATCTCTCCGTTGTAGGTGATCGAATAGGAGCCGTCTGCAATTTCCATCGGTTGGTTTCCAGCCGCGGAAACATCCAGAATTGCCAGGCGTCGGTTTCCCAGGCCGATGACCGGACGCGAAGTCGCAGGCAATCGATTTTCGTTGTGAATGATTTCGAGCGGTGCCTCAGCGCCGGTATTCGCGTACGCGAAACCAAAACCGCTCGGGCCCCGGTAGCTGATCAGATGGGTCATGCCGACGAGCGCCTGCGGATCAAAACTTTCACGCGCTATGATGCCGGCTATCCCGCACATGCCGGTTTACCTAGTACCGAATAGAGATCCACTAGTTTCTGTGCTTCCGTATGCCAGGAATACTTTTTCAGTAAAAGAGCGCGGCCGCGACGGCCCATTTCTTCCGCTTCCTCGGGATGCGTCAAAACATATTCGATCGCCTGGGCAAGCGCGCGGGTGTCTTGGGGATCCACTAGGAGGCCGCAGCCCGATGGTTCAACGATGCTACGCCAGAGCGGAAAGTCGGAGACGATCACCGGAATACCGGCGCCCATGTACTCAAAAAATTTCTGAGGCAGCGAATCCAAGAAGCTTGGTATCGGATACAGAATCATCAAGCCCGCGCGCGCACTTTGCAAGATGCGGAAAGTGCCCGGCAGATCGAGCCTGCCGTGAAAATTCACGCGCTGCCAGCCCCGCTCGCCGTGAAGATCTTCCAGTTGAACGTCTCTGGGCACGGTGTGACCGGCGAGCTCGAGCGTGGCGGGCAGCGTGGCTGGAAGCAGGCCCATCGCCTGCACCATTTCTCGAATACCCCGCTCACCTGTTAAGCCGCCGACGTATGCGACGGCCTGTTTCCGCGCATCCCATGAGCCGAAACCATCTTGAGGAATCAGGTCGTCGGAATAAGGGAAGTTGTGCACAATCACTGTGCGCTTGTTGATTTCTGTGAAGCGGTCAGCAATGAAAGGCGTAACCGCCACCAACGCGGAAAAATGGCCGCAAGCGGCACGTTCGAGCTGTTCCATCAACCAGGCGACTCCCTGCCGGGTCCAGCGCGGAAGGTATTGCTTACTCAGTATGTCCCTCGGGTAGTCCTCGTGGAGATCGTAGATTACGCTCTTCCCGCGCGCGCGAAGAAGCAAGCCTGCCGGAATAAGCTCGGGGTCGTGAAAATGGTAAATGTCGGCGTTCTGTTTCAGGGCTTCACGATAGGTGCGCCAGACGGTCCGGGTCATTCGCGCGAGCCTGGACTTGTCCGGTCGAATCGATTTGATTTTCACCTGATCTACCACAGCGTCATCGGAGTGCGGACCCATACTGGTGACCTGGAAGCCGGCACGCGCGAGTGAGCGGCATTCCTTATGAAAAATCCGGCCGTCCATCGCGGAATGCACGGTCGTCATATGAACAACCTTGACTGCTGTCATCGAGAACCGCCTGAAGGTCTTCTGAAGTTTTAGTTCGCTTTTCGAAAGCGCGGCACGGGGAGCGCGAGAGGCGTCAATTTCGAGCCGAAACCAGTAGCTCGTTCACAATTTTTGCCGCTGCCGTGCCGTCACCATAAAGAGTTGAGGTGAGCCAATGCTGCGCGTGGTCGGCGGCGACGGCGGCTCGAATGGATTCCACGGTGCTGCTACCGATTCGATTCGCGCCCACGGCCACGGTCTCCGGCCATTCGGTTTTATCGCGCAGCGTGACGCAGGGAACTTCAAGATAAAATGCGTCCTTCTGCACGCCGCCCGAGTCCGTAAGGATTTTGCAGGCGTGCATTTCGGCAGCGAGCATTTCCAGGTAGCCGAGGGGAGCAACCGGCCGCAAACTCCCATTCAAAGAAGCGCGCGACGCTGCCAGCATTTGTTGTGTGCGTGGATGGGCCGGGAACAGCACGGGCAGATCCAGCCCGCTGGCGGCGTCCAAAATTCGCCGAAACTGCTCGATATCCTCGGTATTCTCGGCGCGGTGAATCGTCAAAAGATAATATTGTTTGCTTGTTAGATTGAATCGCTCGAGAGTTCGCTGCGCGCATTCTTCCGCCAACTGCCGATTCTGAAGCAGGGCGTCATACATCACATCGCCAACCATGGCGACGCGACGAGCCTGCGGATCGTGTTCCCGGCCCAGTCCTTCCTTTCTGAGATTTTCGACGGCTCTCGCGCACGGCGCCAGCAGCAGCCGGCTCAAATGGTCCGAAACGATGCGGTTCTGTTCCTCTGGCTCCGTATCGCCGCTGCGGCAGCCCGCTTCCACATGAGCTACAGGCAGCTTCAGACGCGCGGCGAGCAGCGCGCCGGCGAGCGTGGAATTCGTATCTCCGTAAATAATGATCCAATCTGGCCGCTCGGCAGCCAATATTGGCTCGATGCGTTCGAGCATGCGGGCAATCTGCGTGCCGTGCGAACCGGAGCCGACGGCCAGGTTGTAGCGGGGTTCTGGGATTTCCATTTGTGAGAAAAATAGGTCGGCCAACTCGCGGTCGTAATGCTGACCCGTATGAATAATGGTGTGATCGATCGCCACGGCTTGCGGCCGGCTATTGTGAGCCTCGATGGCGCGGCATACCGGAGCCAGTTTCACAAACTGTGGACGCGCGCCAACGATACTGATCCAGCGGACGCCGGAACCATTCTCAGCAGGCATCGAAGCGCCCGTCATAATCCGTTTCCCAATTGTAGCTATCGATTCCGGCGAGTTCACCGAGCAACGTCTGGTAAGCGTGTAGAAAGCCTCGATGGACAATTCTGGTGTTGTGCCAAAGCAAAGTAAAAACCCCCCCAACTGCGCGGCAGCGTGCCACAAGCTCTTGAAGCCTCACGAGAGCCTCAGCTGGCTCCAGCTTTTGATGCGAATAGAAGGTCTCATCCATGGCGAGAAGCGGAATCTCCAATAGTTTGGCTTCGCGACGCTCGGACAAAATCCAGGGTCGAAACGGATAACACGTACCGGCGCGAAATCCAATGCGGTCGGCAAAACCAACCGAGGTATCGTAGGCGAGGCCCAGAGATTCCCACTCGATCCACGTCTGTGGATTCCAACGCAAAAAATCTTGACGGCCGCCAAGCTGGCGCTTGCCAAGCAATTTCTGAAGCGAGGAAACTTCAGCCGCTAACATTTCCCGCGATTGGTAGGAGTCGTATCCGGGATGGATTCCAAGTTCGACACCCTGGGCGCGAAAATCTTCAATCATTGACCTAACAGCGCGGCACCGCGGATCATACCCAGTATCGTTCGACCCCGGCGCGCTGGCCTTCCAGTGCACAGCCGGTTTTATTCCACGCTCGATCGAAAGTGCGACGATTTGACGCAGGAGGCGCTGGTAGGTGGTCTCGATTTGCACGACTGGCGCCAAGAGATCACGCAGAGCCCACCCCGGATGGCCCCTGCGCGCAAAATGGCCGATGGCGCCGCGCAGGGTGAATGGCAAACCGATCTCGTCCACATCGTGGCTAATCTTGATGCGCAGTCGCCGTTCCTGAGGCTTCCATCGCGGCAGTAAATGCGAAAGCGCCTGCTCCAGAGCCAGGCCAAGCTCATCGATGACAGGACGGTCAAGAAATCGGTCTCGCCAAGCAATGCTGGAAAGCGCTGAAAAACGGCCGTGCTCGTCCTTGGGAGAGGGCAGCGTTTCCTCGAAGCGCGCCAGAGTGAGCATCGTGGCAGCCAGGATATCCACTGGGCACTCGACGCAATCGTTGGCTGCAATCGAAAAAAGGCGGCCTATTTCCTCTTCGTCCCTCGAGGAAAATGGAATGCAGAAGTCTGGCACTAACGCAGAAAACTTTCCCGGACGCCACATCCAGGAGGCCCGGGATGTTCGAAATATTCCCGCGCGAACCTGCTTCCAGAATTCCGGAGTCGCTTGAGAGAAGCGAATGCGTTTGCGAGTACCGGGCTCGACGAACACGTTCACGAAGCCCGCGGCACCCGTTTCGATGCGCCAGGTACGATAGAAATCGGCTGAGACGCCCGCGCGTCGCGCAAGTTCTTTCAGCGCGTAGGCTACCGCGGCGCGAGGGAATTCGGGGACTTCTTGTGAGCGAACTGTGGCTGAGGATGCGGTTGCCATCGGATGGAGGCGTTATCGAGCCGGAGGTTCGACCACGGCAGACTTGGCTTTACGGATGGTCGCGTCAAAGCGCGGCGCGTTATAAGGATTGAACGCAAAGTAACCCTGATCGCCGGAAGCGTAAATCCAGTTGTAACGGTAGGTACGGAACAGCAGTTGCAAGTATGGCTGCAGATCTTCCACGGTCGGAGCGTCGGAGTCGGGACAAATGCTCCTTCTGCCGGCTTCATCTTGCCAAAGCGTCATGGTTCCGCCAAGCTCCAGGATGCCGCTATATTTTTGCAGGTACGGCGCAAAGCCCGCAGCGCGCTCCTGGACCTGCTGCTGAAAATGCCTGAGCGTCGGCTCGCAATAACCAAGACCGACTTCACCGCCTGAGAGGACCTTCAGCTGGAAATGTTTTTTCTGGATTTCTTCCAGCAGACCCATCGCTACATAAGCCGGCGACATTAAATAAGGCTGTGCATCCGTCTTCCCCTGCTGCGGCGTTCCGAGGCCAGTGAATAGAAACCACAAAGTCGCATCCGGGTATTGAGCAGCGGCAGCGTCGGCCATGCGCGCGCCGAGTTCTCGCAGCAGCTGTTCCGTCTGCTCTGTGGTTTTGCCCATCTGTCGTGCCAATTCCGCAGGATTGTATTCCTTGTAGTTGTTGTAAAACTCCACGTCGCAAACGATCCCTGGGATATGCGAATCTCGCGCGGCGGCCAGGGAATGGGACCAGATCTGAAGAAACGCGCTGCGCGCTCCCATTTTATCTTCCAGATCGGCGCCTTGGATTTGGTGGAAGTATGGGCCCGTCGTGTAGGGGTTTTTCTGTGCATCGTCCACAGCCAAGATGCGGTTCAGATACACCCAGGGCCAAAGGTCCTTCTTGGTGATTTTCTTCCAGCCCGTGATTTGCGAGTCTATTTCCGCTACGGAAGGAGCCGGCTTGGTGCCGTAATTCCAAGCAAACGCTACCGCGAGCGCGTCGTAGGGCGATTGATCGAATTGCACGAGCATTTCGGGTTTCAGTTTTTCGGCGAGGGCTGTGTTCACTAGCATCAAGTAGTGATCGCCCATCGGATTGTTGGCGGGCTGACTGCCCTCATGCACCAACTCCGGCTGCGCACTGCTTGCCGCCGCCAAGCCGCCGGCAAGTGACGACAGATAGGCCGCTACTAGCAAGCCACCGAGGAATGAAAGGATTGCGCGCCAGTCAATGTTTCCCGGTAGATTGCTCCACTTCATGACCATGCGTTTTGCCCTGGTCACTGCGCGCTCAGGATCTCGTCCAAATGCATGCGAATTTTGCTTCGGAGAAGACGCGGCAGATAGCCGCCTTCCACAATGGCCGCAACCCCATCGCTATTCATCTTGAGGCGTTTCTGTTGCTCGAGCGCGTACAGGCGAGCGATTTCGTCGCGTGCATCGGCCGCCGACCGCACTTGTGTGCACCCGGGAAACGCATAACTCCACAAGACGTGGCGTCCGTAGCCGAGCGCCTCCAGTACCATCCAGGAAAGTCCGTCGTGGCGCACCGGCCGCCAGATTACTGTCGCGCGCTGGAAGAACTCTCGCAGATCGAGAATTCGTCCATGCACTCGCAAATTGGCCGGCGGATTTTCGATCGTGCCTTCCAACAGCCCTACAAGCTCAAATGGGATGTGCGGGAGCTCCTTGGCAACTTCGAGAATTCGATCCAGACCGTACAAGGTCCCACGAGCGATGGCCGGCATGTACACCAGAACGGAAAATCGGGATGGAAGAGGCGAAGGGTGGTCGGGAACGGAAGGCGATGGCAGCGGCACAAGACGGCAAGTGATGCCGAGAGTTGCGACTTCGCGAACCAGCCAGTCAGAAACAGCCCAATGTTCCACGTTTTCCAGAATCCAAGGATCCGCGGCTGCGGGAAGTCCCTTCATCTGTTCGTCCAACACGTCACTCCCGGTCCAGTGCATCACGATTTTTTTCTTGCGCATCAGCTTCGCGGCCAGAAGGAATTTGCCCGCCGTGACGCGGCCGCCGATCTGGTAGGCAAGATCGCATGCGCGCAGTTCTCGCGCGATCTGGCTCAAATTTCGAAGGCCCGCGTCGGGGTAATAGCGAAACCTCCAGCCATCGCCATCCATGAGCTGGGCAAATACCGTTCCTGCATGAACGTCGCCGTGCACCAAAACGCGCCGCTTCGGTAGCCCCGCAGAAGCGCGCTCCATCGGTTTCACGCGCGGATGCACGGCCGCCCGGCGCCAATCTCCACAAACTGATTGCGAATCGTTGTGTTCCTGGCTGAACATTTCCGGGGTCCGGATGGTCGACGGTTTCAGGAAGAGCGAAGGATTCAAACCGCGAGCACCACCTTGGCTTTCTCGATGATCTTGTTCCCAAGAAATCGAAAGTTCACGGGATTGCCAATACTGTTATGCCGAAGCACCTTGAAGATGCGGAAGAAACGGTCTGGCTTTCCGCCTGGAGGCGCCTGGAACCTTCCGTTCATCATCAGGGTCTCGCCGCCCCAATCCGTGATCAAGCAGTTCAGCAGTGATTCGGAAGAAGTAATAATGTCCGGTTGCTTTCTCGAAACCTGCGACCATCTGCGGCGAAAGGAGAGCTCGACGTCAACGCCCAGATCGGAAAGGCGCACGACCGCCGGCGTGAACGCATTCAGAATGGCGCGATTGTTGTTGGCAGCGCACTTGGTAAACATAGCAGTAGCCGCAGCGCGGAGCCTGGTGATATCCACGGGATCGGAGGTCACGGGCGACGCGGCGAGTGCGCGCTCGTAGTCGAGATCGTAACTGCGAAGCGCGTCGCTGGAATCGTGCGGCGCTCCGACTTCCCATCGATCCTTTGGGTACAGAACGATCGTCGGCACTTGTAGTTCGTTTGCCGCATACTCATACGCGTCGCGGATGCGGTGCATGCGGGAATTCATATGGAAATTCTCAGCGTGACAAAAATACACAAAGCTGGCGAAAGGAATGAACTGCGCCGGAGTAAAAAGCCTAATTTGCCGGGCCATTTCTGCGCGTTTGCGCTGCACCTGTCTTTTGTGGGACTCGAGTTCGTCCGGATTGCCGATCCAATTGGCAAAGGAAAACTGCGAGAGCAGCAGGTCAACCTTCCCGTTTGTTTTTCGGATCGCCTCCAGGTCGCTCGAGCGGTCGAACGCGCAATCGTTCATATTCAACAACGTTTTCCCTTCAGCTTGAATGGACATCCAGGAATCGATCAGGTCCTGCATGCCGGAAAGAAGGGTGACGCCTTCTGCGATCTCCACCTTCTGAAGCTCGGGCAACTCCTGGATCTTGAAACCCAGTGACTTGCAGAAGTTGATCACACGCTTGTCGCGAGTGTGGTGAAACAGAATTGTGATGCTGCGCCGGTACGCTTCCGGAATTTTCCTCAGATTGGGAGGGTTGAAATGATCGGGATGCTCGTGCGAGAACCAAATATGAGTGATGGTGGAAAAGTCTTCATAGAGCGTGCGCGTTGGCGAAAGCAGGCGCCAGCCATTGTCACAGATCGTGCCCTCGAGCCATGGATCGCAAATCAAACGCATCTCCCCGGATTCCAGGATGAACGATGCGTGATTCACCCACTCGATCCACATAGAGCTTGCCCTTCCCTAGTGTGGCTCAATCATTCAACTCGGAGGCGCTCAGGTTGGAAGAACTCGGATGAGGGGCCTGCGTGCTGGCTCTACGCGCGCCCGCACCAGGCGCCTTTATGATCTCCTCCCAACGCTTGCGCAATTCGGAACGGACCTTTTCCGAAGTGTAACTGCGAGCCACAACTTCCATTCCGGGATCGTTGCGTTGCAATCGGCGGGCTTTGTGCAGGGCAAATAACTTTTCAATTTCCGCGCGAGCTGCCGCTGCACTCGTCACATGCGTGCACGCCGCAAAAGGATTGCTATACAGAACATGTCGTCCGTGCGCGAGAGCTTCGAGCACCATGATGGAAATTCCTCCGTCGTGCCGCACCGGTCTCCAAATGACTGTGGCGCGTTCGAGGAAAGGAGTCAGCTGCACGCGGGGGTAAACTTTCAAATTGGGCGGCGCGTTTGGGACGTGACCCTCCTCCACGCCAACCAGGTTAAATTGTATTTGTGGAAGTGTATGCGCGACTTCCAGCATCTGATCCAAACCGTACAGCTTGCCTTTTGTTATCGACGGTAGGTACGTCAGCACCGAAAACTGCTCGGGCAGCGGCTTCGGTAGCGCGACGGGATCGACGAACGACGCCTGAACGTACTCGCAGCGCAAACCGAGCGCGCGCACTTCGTCCGCCAAGGTGGGAGAAACAGCCCAATGAACCTTTGCAGCGATCCATGGCTCAATCCGTTTCGTCGCCAGTTGTTGTTGTGCGAACAGCACGTCACTGCCGCACCAGAGCTGAACAATATTGTTTTTGCCCAGGGAGCGGGCCGCCCACAGGAATTTTCCGAACGTCACCCGGCCGCCCCAGGTGTATGCCAGATCGCACCTGCGCAAGTCGTTCACCAGGGTCGCAAGCCCTACGGGACTGTAGGTGCAGTGACGCACATCCCACTGTTCGTTCCCGAGCAGGCCGGGCAGTTTCTCGCAGAAATAGTACAGCCCGTGAACCACCACTCGATATGGCCTGGAGGAACCCACTGCTGAGGACCGTGACATGTTCCCTCGAAGAGCAGATTTCTATGACGATTGGGCGGCGGCTAACGTGCGGCTCGTCATTCAGGTTGCTGCATGAACGTGATTAACCCGTCGTAAACGCGCACCAGCGCGCGCCGCACTTCGGCGTCGAGGGTCCAGCGCACCTTTTCCAGCGCGTCGGTACTCGCCATCGATGTTCGCTCGGCCCTCGCCAGTTCGCATTTCGCCTGCTCGAGTCCGGAAAGATAAATGGGCAGCAGATCCTCTCGGGTCATACGCGTTTTCTCCCTTACTGGCTTGTTCATCTTGAGGTCGAGTGTTTGCAACCGGGGTCAGCTAATCTTCGCCAGCCGTGGCAGCCATCGCGTCAGGGAAAGTTCCGCGAGGGTTGAGGCTTGCGGGCAGAACCGAAACAAGCGCATCGCCTATCACGGAATAGGCGCTGGCGCACTCCTCGCACGAACCGACGCCATCCGAAAGGTCTACAGACACGCCGCAGCGGCAGACCCAACCAATCTGTCGCGCGGGCACTCCGACGACGAGGGCGTGATCGCGCACATCGTGCGTTACCACGGCACCAGCGCCCACCAAGGCGTACTCACCGATCGTGACGCCGCAAACGATCGTTGAGTTCGCGCCCAGCGAAGCGCCGCGTTTCACCAGCGTTCGCTGATATGCCGATTTTCGGTTCACATGACTACGGGGCGTCATCACATTGGTGAAGACCATAGACGGGCCGCAAAATACGTCATCCTCGAGCTCGACGCCGGTGTACAGCGAAACGTTGTTTTGAATCTTCACGTTGTCGCCAATCCGCACGCCGCTGGCTACGTTGACGTTCTGGCCCAGAACGCATTTGCGCCCAATGCTGGAATTCGCCATGACGTGCGAAAAATGCCAGATCTTGGTTCCTTCTCCGATTTCGCACGGTTCGTCCACCACCGCCGTCGGATCTGAAAAATATCGCCGCTCGATTTTCTTTTCGAACGACACCGGTTGGCCATGATTGCGAATCGACTGGCCGGCGGCGTGGAGCACCTCCAAGACCTGCAAACCATTTCTGCCATCGGTACGAGGTGTTTTTCTGTCGCGTACACATTCCAGAAAGTGAAGACACTCGGTGCGCAGCGGTTCTTCCTTCCCGAGGACGACAACCTCACCTTCGGCCCTTCGCGCGATTGGCACGCGATTAACCCAGTCAATGCGATGAGGATAAAGAACCAGCTTCGTTTCGTTCTGGGTGTCGTCGAACACGGCCATCTTGCGATCCCCTACGATGACCAGCTTTTGTTCCTTGAACGGGTGTAGCCAGCTCACGAAGATGTGCGCGCTCACTCCGCTGGCAAAGCTGAGCACTGTCAGTGTGACGTCGGCGATCGAATGGTTCAGGTAGCTGGCGCCCTGAGCGGACACGCGAGTGGGCTTTTCGTCAAGGAGATGAAGGATCGCAGAAATATCATGCGGAGCAAAGCTCCACAAGATATCTTCTTCCGTGCGAAGCTTTCCAAGGTTCAGCCGGGATGAACTGATGTACTCGACTCTTCCAAGTTCGCCCGTTTGCAACAAGCGCCGCAATTCCACGACGGCGGGATGATAGTGCAGGATGTGCCCGACCATTAGAATCCGCGCGTGTTTTTGCGCAAGTGCCACGAGCTGTTCGCCTTCGTCTGTGCGCAACGCCAGCGGCTTTTCGACAAAAACATCTTTTCCCGCCAGGAGGGCTCGTTTCGCAAGATCGAAGTGCTCAACCGCAGGAGCCGCGATTGCAACGGCTTGGATCTGCGGCATGGCGAGCAAATCATCAAAACGATCGGTGGCCGCTACCGAATACGTCTGCCGCATTTCTTCCCGACGTGCCACGTCCACATCGCAAATCGCTTCCAGGCTGCCTAATTCGTGGAAATTGCGGACTAAATTTCTGCCCCAGTAACCGCAACCTACTACGCCCACACGCGGAATCTGCCCATTCATTATCGGGTCCCCTTGATTTGCCATCTCGTACACGCATCATTCGGCCGCCATGGTTGATGGCGACCGCGCTAGTTCTTTGTCAGATAGAAATCGGTGATTGCCTGCACGACTGATTCCTGTTGCGACTGCGTTAATTCGGGATATACCGGGAGAGCAAGAACTTCGTGGCTCGCCAGTTCCGCCTGCGGAAAATCGCCCGCTTGGTAGCCCCGATAGGAAAAGGCCGGCTGCAAATGAAGCGGCAACGGGTAGTAAATTTCCGTGGGGATGCCTCTTGCTCCCAGAAATTCGCGAAGTTCGTCGCGCTTGCTGCAGCGGATTGAAAATTGGTTGTAAACATGTTCGAAGTTGGCGGACGGAGCATTCGGAACGCGCACACACTCGCCGAGCGCACTTTTCGCGAATAACTCGCGATAGTTCTCGGCTCGCTGCTGTCTGCCGCGCGTCCAATTTTGCAGATGGCGGAGCTTTACGCGCAGAATGGCAGCCTGCAGACTGTCCAATCGGCTGTTGGCGCCCAGAATTTCGTGATGATATTTTTTCTTGCTGCCGTGAACCCTCAGGAGACGCAAGCGATCTGCAAGTTCGGGGTCCTCGGTGGTGATCAAACCACCATCGCCGGCCCCGCCCAGATTCTTGGAAGGAAAGAAACTCAAGCAGCCAAATGTACCGATGGTGGCGGCGAAGCGGTCGTGATAGCGCGCCATGATTGCCTGTGCGGCATCCTCAATAACTGCCAGATTTCTTGATCTTGCCAGATTCATAATCGGATCGAGGTCAGCCGCAAGTCCGAACAGATGAACCGGCATGATCGCTCGCGTTCTCGGCGTAATCGCCGCCTCGATCTTTTCCGGAGCAATGTTGAAAGTCTCGGCGTCGATATCCACAAACACAGGCTTCGCGCCGAGCCGGGCGATGGCGCCGCCCGTTGCAACAAAAGTAAACGGCGAGGTGATGACTTCGTCGTTCTGGCCGATCCCGATCGCCATCATCGCCAGTAGCAACGCATCGGACCCGGATGCGCACGCCACCGCATGCTTCGCGCCAAGCAAAGCGGCGGTCTCCTCCTCGAACAGTCGCACTTCTTTTCCCAGGATGAACTGCTGACTTTCCATCACCTCTGTTATGGCTTGCATCACTTCGTCCCGGATGCCTGCGAACTGGGCCTTTAAGTCCAAAAAATCAAACGCGTGCGGAACCGGAGTTTGAGCGCCCGGACGTGCAGCGGCGTGCGCATCGGATTTCGCGGGAATCGACGTTGCAGAAGAAAGCATTCGAAAGTCTCCGTCAGGGTGATTTTACTGGTCTGCAAGCAAGCGGCTAGATCAGGGGCTGACGCCAGCGGCGCGATATCCCAATCCATAGATCGCGACGCCCTGCGCCGCGGCCATGGCGAGTTCGAACAGCACCTTCCCCGTGCGTTTCGCGCCGCTTTCCGGAATGTAAAGAATGTCATTCGGCGCAAGCAGCATGTCCGCGCTTTTTCCGGATAACATTTGGGAAATATCCACCACCATTTCGTGACGAGCGCTGTCGCTGGTGGATTGTCGAATGATCAAAGCGCGGTTCGTTGCGGCTACTCGCGTGGATCCTTGGGCCATGGCCAGGGCCTGGATCACGGAGATTCCCGCACTTGGATCGGGCATCGGGAAGCCGCCCGGCTTTACCACCGCGCCGACGACGTACACGACCTCCGCCGCCGATACGCTGATTACGTCTCCGTTTTGTACTTCCGCGTTCGCGGAGAGATCCTGGCCTTTTACGAGCCGGTTCATGTCAATAATCTGGACCGACCCAACACTGGTGCCGGTAGCTTCGGCGCTGGCGGGGCCGCGGATGATCGTCACCGTGTTTCCTGCACCCGGCAGCGCGCCGCCTGCTGCGGAAAGTGCATCAAGCACAGTGGTGCGTTTCGCGATGGGGTACACGGCCGGCTTTGCTACCGCGCCCAGAACCGTCACGGTGCGCCCACGATACTCCTCGACGAATACAGTCACCTTGGGGTCGCGCAATTGTTTCGCATCAATCAGCGACTGCCGAATCGTCTGCGACAGTTCGATCGGAGTCAGTCCGTCGGCTTGTACGGGCGAGGAAACTCCCGCAATTTGAATTACGCCAGAATCGGTGACGCGGAACCTGCCGCCGAATTCCGGCGCATCAGCAATAGTCACAGACACCACATCCCCGGGTCCGATCTTGTAGTCCTCGGTTGGAATGACGGACGAAGCCGCAGGCTTCGCAGTTGCTTGTTGGTCCTGCGGGGGCGTCGCCTGAGAGCCGCTTTGTGCCGACGCGCTTCCGCAAAAGGTGAGACTCGAGGCAACAATCCACGTGCATAGGTTCCGAAAGACCGTTGTTCCGGCACTGCTTCTGGTAAAGCTCATAGCACGTAACCTGTTCTACCGAGAGTGAAATTCTCAAACACTGAAAGTGGCGACCGTAGCGCCGCGTGACGGGCCCCTAGGCGTGAGCGCCTTTTGACTTTTCCGATTGCGAAGACACGGTGGTGGACGCAAGAGCCGTCTGCCCGTAGCGATAATAGTGATCTTCGCTATTTCTTTTGCTGTAGCCGTAGTTGTAGTAGTGATAATCGGCGGAACCCAAATCAATGTCGTTCAGCACGACACCGGCGATGGGAGCGCGCACCTCATCCAGAATCTGAACGCAGCGCGTGAGGGAGCGTCGCGTTGTGAGTCCGTAGCGCGCCACCAGAACCACCACATCCGCAAGGGACGACAGCACGCGCGCGTCGGAAAAATGGATCACGGGTGGAGAATCGATCACCACGCAATCGAATTTGTCGCGAAGCGCGATCATTACGGCTTGCATTTGCTCCGAAGCAATCAGATCCGCCGGGTTGGGAGGCAGAGCACCAACGGGAAGGATCGAAAGATTCGGGAAATCCGGGACGCGGACTAACGCATCATCGAGAGGGAGGGTGCCGGCCAGCACGTGGCTCAATCCTGCCTTGGCGCGAAGCTGAATCGCGTCTGCCACCATTGCTTCGCGCATATCGCCGTCAATCAAACACGTCCTCGCGGTGCGCGACAACACGATGGCCAGGTTCATCGCCACGGTTGTCTTTCCTTCTCCTGCCAGCGGTGAAGTGACCAGCACTACCCGGGGCGGCGCGCCTGGTCTGGAAAGCATCAGTCCTGTGCGAAGGTCCCGGATGGCCTCAGCCTCTGCGGTGTAGGTGCCGGTTGCAAGAATCGGCGGCAGAGGTCCTTTGTCGGTCTCGAAACCTCCGAGCTTCAAAGATTGTGGCGGCGTGGTTCCGCGAGGAACCCCGACGATGCGGTTTAGGCGAATGCTTGGAATCATCGCAAGCGACGCGAGACCCACGCATTCCTTGATGTCATCCGGAGTGCGGATTGTGTTGATGAAGCTCTCACGCACGAAGGCCAGGACCAGGCCCAGCAAGCAGCTGAGCATCGCGCCGATGGCAATAATGAGCTTGCGGTTCGGACTGGTCGCTCGGCGAAGCTCCGGCGCCAAATCAACGATGTGAATGTTACTGGAGCCCAGGCCCGCGTAAATTCCGGCTTCTTTCAGGCGCGATTGGAGTGTGTTGTAGAGTTCTGCGCTGGAGGCAGCCTCGTTGCGCAAAACGCGGTACTCAACCAGGTGCGAACTCGCGTCGCCCATTCGCTCCTTAAGCTTGTTTGTGGCGTCGAGGGCCATCTCTTCGCGGGCGCGGGATGCCGCAAAGCTAGTGCGCACGCGATTGATGACGCGGGCGCGTTCCGCTTCGACTTGTGCCGCAAGTTCATTCGATTGGTCTTCCAGTTTCTTGACGTTCGAGTTCTCGTCGCCGTAAATGGCGCGTGCTTGGGCCAGCGCCGCGCGCGAATCAGCATAGTGGGTCATCAAATTCTGATACAGAGCGTCGTCGCGAACTGCTGGAATGGATTCTGACTGGCCCAGATCAATCATGCGGACGTATGCTTCCGCTTCAATGCGGTTTGCTTGCGCATCGCTGTAGGCGCGGTTCACGTCTCCCATCAGTTGCGTCAACGGCGCATCAGGATCTTCCGCTTCCACAAAACCATGCTTCTTCTGATAGTCGGAAACTGCCTGGTTTGCTTCCTGGACTTTTTCTCGCAGGTCGTTCAGTTGCGTTGAAAGCCACTCCGAAGCGCGCATCGTCGTGGTGTAGCGATTGCGATAGTTTTGATCGATGAACTTCGTCACAAGAGTGTTAGTCACCAGTTGTGCGAGTTGAGGATCGTGGTTTGAATAGCTGACCTCAACCAGGCGGCTATTTCGGACCGGGCTCACCGAGAGCTGATTGCGAAAGACACCGAGCGCGATCGATTCGAGTGGCGTGCGGTCGGCCAGATTGAGCTGGTCTTGCAAGTAGGCGCCATCGTTTGCGGAGCGACTCGTGCTTTGCGCCGGCGAATCTTGCGCTCCCCCGTACTTTGCCAGATACTTCTTGCTTACGAATTCAGG
>Ga0187890_10000139_pt1 | contig 50415 bp, 47 predicted proteins | sample June2016WEW_21_1_FD_133005 | JGI IMG/M metagenome (GOLD analysis project Ga0187890, IMG submission 133005) | Peatland microbial communities from SPRUCE experiment site at the Marcell Experimental Forest, Minnesota, USA - June2016WEW_21_10 | ecosystem: Environmental > Terrestrial > Soil >... | reverse complement strand
GCCGCTGCTCGGAAGGATTAGGGAGAACGCCGAGCCCTTGCCCACTTCGGATTGCACGTCGAGTTTGAGCGTGAGGAGCTTCACCAGACGCTGCACGATGGCGAGGCCGAGACCATAGCCATCGCGCGACACGTTGGTCGGAACGCCGACTTGATAGAACTCGTCGTAGATGTATTGCAGCTGATCCGGCGCTATACCGACGCCCGTATCGAGCACCTCGATACGAACTAACGCCGACTCGTGCAGGCAGCGCAAACGCACCCAGCCTTCTCGGGTGTACTTGACGGCATTGGAGACTAGATTCCGCAATATCTGCTCGACCAACGAGGGATCGCTGTGCACCATGTCGTTGCAAATTTCGATTTCGAGCGTGAGTCCCTTATTGGCCGCAATACTCGCGAACTCGGCTCGCAGCTCGTCGAAAATATCGGCCACCGTGAAGTCAGTCGGCTCGGGCCTGATCGCTCCGGATTCGAGCTTGCTGATGTCGAGCAAGGCGTTCAGCAGTCTCGACATGGCTCCGATGGCTTGCTCTTGTTGAGCTAGCGCTTCGATCGAGTGGTGATCGGTCGCTCGCCGGCGCAAGGCGCCATTCAGCATCTCGAGGGTTTGCAGCGGCTGACGAAGATCGTGACTCGCGGTGGCGAGAAAGCGGCTCTTGCCCTGATTCGCGCGATCGGCGACTTCCCGCAACTCATCGGCGTGTTGTCGTGCCTGATCGGCAAGTTCTCGTGCCGCCTCGGCCGCCTCGCGCGCCACGATGAGTTCCGCCTCGACCCGCTTGCGGGAGGTCACATCCCGGATGGCAGCAGCGAAGAGAGTCCGACCGACGTCCTCTACGGGGCTCAAACTGATTTCCACCGGGAACTCGGAGCCGTCGCGACGCCGGCCGAACAATTCCAGTCCCGGCCCCATGGGTCGCACCCGCACATTCTTGACATAGCCCTCGCGATGGCCGAGGTGGCGGGCGCGGAAACGCTCCGGGATCAGCATCTCGACGCTCTGGTCAATGATTTCCTCGTGTTCGTACCCAAACAGAGCGGAGACTTGCCGATTGGTAAATCGGATGATGCCGGCGGCATCGATGATAATCATCGCATCCGGGGCGGCGTCCAGCGCGCTGCTAGCGAGGCTTGGCGGTGCCGTGCGCATTGTGATGCCCCTCAAAAGCTTAGCCCCCCGGTGATTCAACGCTGACTTTACACAAGAAATGTTGCCGATCGCTAATCATTTAGGAGATACACTGGCGTCGCCCGGAAGCCGATGGTCGATCTGCTACGGAGAAGCCGCAAGCCGCTGCACGTATGCGCGGATAGGCTCGAGACGCCAAGAGCTGCTAGTTTAGGGGCCCCGAGCAGAGTCCGGAGAGGGTTTAGAAACATGAACATTGTCGAACGCGCTGGAAGTTTCTCAAAACCTCGGTTCAGCAAGCAGGTTTTGGCTTCCCTCTTGCCCTTGTCTCTGATGCTTGCCGCCTGGCCTCAGAGCCTCCCAGCGTATCAAGACACACTGGCCCCGCCCCCGTCCGCAGCCTCCCAACCTCCCTACACACAACAGACCCCCGAGCAATTGCAGCAGCTGGTTGCGCCGATTGCGCTGTATCCGGATTCGCTCGTCGCGCAGGTTCTCGCGGCATCCACGTTTCCGGAGCAAGTCGTCGAGGCCGACAGATGGTCGCAAGCGAATCCCGATTTGCATGACGACGCTTTAGCTCGAGCCGTGGACCAACAACCCTGGGACCCCAGCGTAAAGGCGCTCGCTGCATTTCCGTCGGTCCTCGGAAATATGGACAAGAACCTTTCCTGGACGTCATCCTTGGGCGACGCTTACTACAATCAGCAACAAGACGTCATGAACGCCGTGCAAGTGATGCGCCAGCGCGCGCAGGCGGCGGGCAATTTGAAGACCACGCCGCAGCAAACCGTGACCACGCAGGACTCCTCGATCGTCATTCAGCCGGCGAGCCCCGACATCGTTTATGTCCCCGCCTATGATCCGTGGGTGATTTACGGGGATCCCCTCGTGGCCTGGCCGGGGTGGTACCCGTATCCCGGCATTTGGTACGACGGTCCCTATCTGTCGTTCGGTATTGGTTTCGGGATCGGCTTCTTCGGAGGTTTCGGATGGGGTTGGGGGCATTGGGGATTCGACTGGCATCACGGATTCCCGCTGTATGACCGCGGGAGGTATTACTCGAGGAGCAACACATTTTACAACCGAAGCAATTACTATCGGGCAGGCGGCGAGCGCGGCGTGCAATCCAACGTGGCGCGCGGAATGAACGAGAACCGCGCGGGAAATACCGAACGTTCCGGCGGGGCCGAGCGCACCGGCGGTGCTTATAACAGGCCTGGTGCGGCCACCGAGCCTTTCGGCGGACACAGCGAGGCGGCTCGAGGGTACGCGGAACCCCGCGGCGAGAGCGGTGTCCGGTCCGGCGCCTTCAGCGGCTACGATCATGGCGGCCAGACAAGAAGCTTCTCGTCGCGCGGAAGCTCCAGCTTTGGCGGCGGCCACAGCGGCGGCGCGGCGAGCCACGGCGGCGGCCGACCGCGATAATCGAAGTTACATCATCTCATTGGTCGTAAATACTTGAACCCGGAGCGACGCCATATGCGGCGAACAAAGCTTGAATCCCTTAAAACCCAGGGGGCGAATCTCCCAGAGTGTGCCGCCTTCGTCGTCCTCTTGGCGGCCTGCTTGCCGTTGTGTTCGGTGGCCCAGCAGCGGGGCCAGAAAACATTCTCATCGCCCGAGGAAGCGAGCGATGCCTTGGTCACGGCGGTGCAGAGCAACGACGAAAAGGCGATGCTCGATGTGCTGGGCTCCGACGGAAAGGCAATCGTCTCGTCGGGAGACGAGGTTGAGGATGCCGAGAGCCGCGCCAACTTCGTGCAGAGATATCGAGAAATGCACCGCCTGGTGAAAGAACCCGATGGAACCACTACCTTATACATCGGTGCGAAAAACTGGCCCACGCCCATTCCGCTCGTGCACTCGGCCGACTCGTGGTATTTCGACACGGATGCGGCCAAGAAGGAAATTTTGTATAGACGAATCGGCCGCAACGAACTATCGAGCATTCGGGTTTGCCAGGAATTGGCCGCTGCGGAAAAAGAGTACCGCGACGCAGGCCACGGTGAATACGCCGATAAAATGCTCAGTGATGAAGGGCAACACAACGGTCTTTACTGGAAGGCGGCGGCCGGCGAGCCTAAAAGTCCCATCGGACCTTTGGTGGCATCCGCAGTCGCGCGAAATGATGCTGGCGGTGGCAAGAGTGCTCTTACCCCATACCGCGGCTATTACTTCCGCGTGCTGACGCTTCAGGGGAACAGTGCGCCGGGCGGCGCGAAGAGCTACCTCGTGAACGGCAAGATGACCGAAGGATTCGCTTTCCTGGCTTACCCCGCCGAATATCAGGTCTCCGGCGTGATGACCTTTATGGTCGGCAGCGATGGAGTCGTATACGAGCGGAATCTTGGGCCGGGTACCAGTGTGACTGCCAAAGCCGTGAAGAAGTACGATCCTGACGCCCGGTGGCACAGGGCTGAAGCACCGGCCAAGTAGAAGGGAGTCTGCGCGGTGCTCGCCAGGCAGAGCACCACGAGCCGCGGCATGCCGGAGAATGCCACGAGCTATGACCCGACGGGGTGATTAGACTGGTGACTAGAAGCGGTAACCCACACCGACTCCGAACAGCAAGGGGTCCACGTCCACTTGCGAGACCTTGACCGAGTCCAACTTGACGTCGGCGCGAAGCATGGCCCATTTGATATCCACATTCGCGAACCAGTGGTCGGCGAGCTTGTAATCAAATCCGCCCTGCGCGGCGGGGCCGACGCTGGTTCGGCTGAGTTCCAACGCCCCTACGGTCGGAACGGCCAGCCGGACATCCGACAGCAGCGTGAAATTGACGCCCGCTCCAAGATACGGCCGGAAATCGCCGCGCGGATTGAAGTTGTATTTCACCGTCAGCACGGGGGGGAGGTGCTTGAAGGTGCCGATGACGACCGGGCCGCCCAAGGCGCTCTTCTCGACGGTGACGGTCTGCGATTGCGGGTAAGTCAGCACCAACTCGCTCGACCAGGCCGGAGTCACGAAGTACTCGAAGTCGATGTCGGGCAGCGCTTTCGAATTGATGTGAATCGCATTCTGCGGAACGGCGAGCGCGGGGATCGCATCAGAGTTATTTGCGGGGTCCAGATAGATCGCGCGCAGGCGGATTTCAAACGGTCCTTCATCGGCCACCGCATTTTGCGCGGCGCCGGCGGCGAGGACGGACGCAACAATCAATACAAGTGAAACTGGCTTCATGATCTTTGACCGTGAGTGAATCGTGGTGCGTAGCATCGGCGCAATCGAAGCACTGCACCATTCGTAGTCGCCGTAATCGAGTACGCGTTGTCGCTGAACAGTCGTGCAATGAGACGTGTTCGGTTGACTAACCGGTCAAGGGGGAATTATCGATATAGATTCGATAGGCGCAGATGAGCGTTCCGCGCAGCTCAAAGACATTGGCGAAAGGAACGGTGACGTGGCTGCCATTGTGGCGGGTGTATGTGACCTCTCCCTCGCAGCCCGCACTGTTTGAGCCGCTCCAGGTCCGAATCAAGTGATGGCGACATGCGGTGATCGAAGCGAAGAAACCGCTCGCGGCGGCTACAATCGCCTGCGTGCCCACCATCGTCGGTGCATTCCCGAAGCGAAACTGCGCGTCCGCCGTGAGATGCTCCGCGAAGCGCTTTGCGTCGAGCGCGTCGATCGATGAGAACAAGTGCTGCCACCAGGCGGCGTCAGGTTGAAACTGCATGCTGTCCGCAATCACACTAAGAGCCTCCGTGAGCACTTTGTGATCAATGAATCCGGCGGGATACTGCCGTATACCTGCGAGCAGGCTTTCGATCTTGCCGCCGACATCGAACGTTATCCCGAATTCCTGAGAGGGTGGATTTCGGCACGGCTGCTAAGGCGGGAGTCCAACGTATGCTACGTCGACCAAGTCGTCGGCCTCGGACCGGTCCGGCTGCAATTCACATCCAGGGCCGTGCTGCATCGTCCGGAACGGATCGACGTCACCTCGACGGAGGCGCCGTTTCGGCTTTTCAGTCTGTCGTGGCGGATTTCGCCGGTAGCGTCTGCCGCTTGCCGAGTCGGCGTGGTCGCCGAGATCGAGCTGCAGTCGAAAATCACGCAGCGAATCGTCAATCAAATCATGCCGGCCGCCATGGATGACATCATCGCGGCCTTCGCAGCGCGCGCGCATCGCGTGTACGGCGTAGCGGGTCCAGCGAATCGGGGCTGAGCTCATGCGTCAGCCGTTGTGGTTCAGGAGAATCGCCGTGATGAGCGTTATGCAGCCCAACGCATGGATGGCGAGCGTGAGCTCGATACTGCGCTTCAACTGCGGTCGCTTGGTGCCGTTCGCTGATATGCCCCGCGCGGAATGCAGGCCGATGGCGGCGAAAGCCACGGCCGGCAGCGCGTACCAGAGCGGCAAAACGCGCTCGGCGATGGCTGCCGCCGAGGCGCCAAGGGCGATCACGACGAGGCCGCGATAAATCCAGCGCGCGCCGCGTACGCCCCAGCGCACGACCAGAGTACGCTTTTGCGCGCGGCGGTCCGCATCGATATCCGGAACCTCATTGATGATGAGGATCGCCGCCGCCCATGCGCTCACCGGCACGCAGAGGAGTGCGGCGCCGAGGTCCACGAACCCCGTCTGCAGCCAGACGCTGCCGAGCACCGGCAGTGCGCCGAAGCCAATCGCCACGGTCGCTTCTCCCAGGCCGCGCGCGGACAACTGTACGCCGGGAAGCGAATACAGGAGTCCGAGCGCCAGTCCCGCGCAGCCCAGCCAGATCACACCCGGGCCACGCAATACGGCGAGCAGCGCACCCAGGAGCAGCGCGGCGGCGGCCAAGCCGGCCGCGAGCCGAGTCATCTGTGCCCGCGACAGCAGGCCGGACTGAATGAAGCGCGATCCACCCGTGTACGGATAGATGCGTCCGTCATTGCCGGGATCGGCGCCGGTAATATCATCACCGACATCGTTGTAGACATTGGCCGCCGCGTGTGCGAGCAGCATGATGGCGAGGGCGAGTCCGAACATGAGGCCATCGAAGCGGTGAAAGGCCGCGCCGGCCCAGGCGGTGCCCACGGCGACGGGACTTGCCGACGCGATCAGGAAAGGCGGCCGCGTGGCGAGGAACGCCCGGCGCACCGCCGCCGCAAGGCCGGGTCCCGCGAGTGCAGGCGAGGGACTATCGGCCGGTCGATGTGTGTCGAGCAGCCCGTCGCTCACAGGTGCGCCCTCATTGCGCGGCGCGCGGCGCATTGTCGCGCCCGAATTGATAGCGCACCGTGATTGCAAAAAGATTCACGTTGTCCCGGTAGGGCTGGATTCCGAGTGCGAGCAGGTTCGGCACGGTTGAAGGACCGACGCCGTTGAGAGCCCAGTCGCTGGAGTTGTAGGTCTCGCGGGTATAGCGAAAATGGATCTGCATCGCGGATGTCCATCGGTAGGCGAGATCGAGTCGGGTGGAATCGAGCTTGGTCCAGTTCTGTGGAAACGCCTGCTGCAAGCCGCCTGCGGTCGTGTCGGTGTTATCGTAGGAGGGAGCCAACAAATAGTCCAATGATAAGGTCCAGCGCTCCTGGGGAATCCAGCGCCCGCCGACGCCCAGGTTCCAGAATCGCTCGGTGTCTGCCGCGAGCCAGGGCGGCGTATCGAGCCCGGTATAGCCGCTTTGCAAATTGAACAGCCGCTCGTAACCACCGTCGATATAGGCACTCAGCGAATCACGCGGCGTCCACGTAAGTGTCGTCGAGCCGCGCTCCTCATGTACGCTTTGCAGGCCGAGCGGGGAGGCTCGGTAGTCATCCTTGGCGATGAAGCCCTCTAGCGACCAGGTGAGAGTCGACGTCGCCGTCCAGGCACCGGTGAGCGAGTAGAACACTCGATCTCGGGGTGCATAGTTATACTCGCGGATCAGGGGGTTCTCTTCGGGCGGCAGCGCGGCGCTGTCGAAGGAGGAGGCTTTGCGCAGTCCGTTTCCGCCTTTGAGCGTAAAGCTCAAGGACCCGATGGGCGTGATGGTGGCGCGCCCCCAACTCTCCGCATTTTGAGTCCAGGTGACCACCTGCCCGGGTCCGTAGTGTATGTCGTCGAGCTTGCCGCCGACACCCAGCCGCAACCAGTGCAGCAACGCATAATCCGCACCGCCGTCGAGGCGCACCCGATCCTCGCTATACCGGGGCGTGATTGCGGTGCCGCCCGAGAAGGTGTCGGTGACGACATAGGCAATAGCGAGAGGCGGCGTTTTGTCGTCGTGTCCGTCATAGATTGCATTGCCGCGAAGGCTGAGCTTCGGCAGAGGACGCGAGGCCAATCCCAGTGCATAGTGCGACAGGTGCACATCGCCGTCGAGCGAGCCCGGCGTCGGCGGCAAGGAGCCGGCCAGCGTGCTGACCGGCAGGAATGCGGCATTTTGCTTAAGGGTCCCGACCGAGGCGGTGAAAGTCAACGTTGAATACCACGGCAGCTGAACGTTGCCCGTGGCGGCGAATTGCTGCAGCGTGTTGCCCGGCGGGGTCGCGAGCTGTCCTTGCGTCGAGCCCGGCACGATGGGCAGATAGGGGTTTGCGAAAGTAATCGAATCATAATGGTCGTCGAACCATGATCCGGTATAGCTCAGGCGAAAGCTGGCCTTGCGACCCGACCACGCGGTACCCGCCTCCAGGGAATTCGTCACATAGTCAAACGGCTGGGGCAGCTGTGCGGCTTCCGTCAGGAAACTCGCGCTGGTGAGGCCGGTGCCGTCGTGCTCCTGGTGACGAAACTCGCCGAACACCGTCCAGCTGGGACTTGCGAAGTAGCGAGCGAGCAATGCGACGGTGCGACGATCCGATTCGATCCTGACGGGTGTGAGACTCGCCCCGAGTGCGCTCATGCCGGCCGTGCCGCCGGCCGCCACCCAGTCCGCCGGCAGGCCGACGCTCGAGCCATTGGCTTTGTACGGGGTCGCACCGGTATCGTAAAGAATATTCGGCTGGCCGTCGTAGCTGACTCGCAGATCGTAGCGTCCCTCGCGCCCGCCCTCGACATAGCCGTCGCGCGAGGCGAGTCCCAGCCGCTCGAGCTCGTAGTTTGCGTATGAGCCATCCGTGTTTCGGTACTCTCCCGAGGCGCCGGCGTCCGCATAGGCGCCGCCATGATCGATGCCCGTATAGCGCCCAAAGGCAGCATTCGCGCCGCTAGCGCCGAGCACACCGGCTTCGACCTCGGCCGTGTAGCCCTCCTGGAAAGGACACTGTGTGCACTTCCAATCGCTGGTATCGACGCCAGGCGGGTCAGCCGATGCGCTCGCAGCCGCGATTGCGGCGGGAATTCCGACAACGAGCCAAGCGCGATTGGACCTAAAGAGCGAGTGCATGCGCGATACCTATCGCATGAAATCCCGGCCCGACGGATGATTCGAGCCGTGTATCTGCGAGTGACAGTTGGTGCAACCGCCGGCGAGAAGGAAAGCGCTTGGAGCCCCGCCTCCCGGCAATCCTTGCGGCGTGTTGGCGATTGACGGGTGGCCCGCGCCCTCATGACAGGTTTGACAGAGAAATGGCGGACGGAGCTTGAGCAGCGCCGGCTGCGCCGACCCGTGCGCGTTGTGACAGTTGCTGCAGTCCTCGGCGACCGGCTGGTGCTCCCACAGGAACGGTCCGCGGTACTCCGCATGACAGCTTGTGCAGGTTTCGTTGACGGTGTTTTTCACGAGTTGCGCCGGCGCGGTAGAGCCATGCGGCGAATGGCAAGCCGTGCAAGCCATCTTGCCCTCGCGCAGCGGATGATGCGAAAGCTTGTTGATGTCCGCGTGCTGTGCTTGATGACAGCCGGTGCAGACCTCCACCTGACTCGACGCACTCTGCACGGGATCTTTTACCGCATGCAGCCGATGACAACTCGCACAGGCGACATCGCTCGCGGCGTGCTGGCTCGAGGCCCAATCGTGCGCGGCGTTCGACTCATGACAGCCGAGACAGGTCGAGTTCTGGCGCTGCGCGGACGTCTGCGATTTGGGTCCGAAGACGATGATTTTGGTCACATCGCCCATGCCATCGACGTGCGCACCCCCGGGACCGTGGCATGCCTCGCATTGCAGGCCGCCGTGCCCGAAAGGGCTCCGCGGATCGTTCGGACGCGCGTGCTTGGTATGAAAGATGCTCGTGACGCCCGGATTGTTGTGACATCCGAGGCAGGTATCGGCTCCCTGAGCGCTGTAGGCTGAGGCGGCGGAGGCCGCGGTGGAGGCGGCGGGGGAGGCGGGCGTCGTCGCCCGATCCGCGGCGAGCGCAGCTCCCATTCCCACCCCCATGAGGGCAAGCGCAACGACGGTGCAGGCCGCCCGCACGTCCCTCACTCAGTTGCCCGCGATGGTGGCGGGAACGTGGTGCACGACCTGGACATCGGCAACTCCACCGGACCCGTGACAGATGGAGCAGGTTTCGGTGGTTGCCGCGCTCGAGCTCGGAATCGTTCGGCCTTCCGCGTCCTTCAACACCGTGAGCGACCCACCATTCTGTTGCATGTGGGTTAGAGTCACCGCATCAGAGTGGCAGGCTGAGCACACCGTCATGTTGGCGGAGGTCGAGATTGGATTTCCCGCGGTGGTCGGGTTCGGCGCTTGCTTGGATAGACCGGTGAAGAACGTCGTCGCCTGCACAGCGCTGTCGACCACCGGATAGTAGCTCGTGCCGCTATGGCAGGCATCGCAGCGATTGATCTGGCCGGGATACACGACGTCGGTGAAGTTGTTGATGGAACCCATGTAGCCGTAGACGACGAACGGCGAGCCCGCCGCGGCCCGAGCGCTGCCGTCATGGATCGAGTGGATCATGTACTTGAAGTCGATCGATTGCTCCCACAGACCGTCGATTCCTGGAGCGGCGGCGGTGAGTGTCTGGCGCTCGCTCACATCGGTGGAAGCCGGATTGTGGCAGGCGACACAGACCTGAACGTTGTTATTGCGGTTGCTGCCGTGCAGAGCGAGATCGTTATGGCAGACATCGCACTTGGCAATGTCCACTACGGCGCGCCGAGCGACGGGCGCGCCGCCGGCGACATTTCCGTAGGCAACTACACTGGTCACCGGAATAGAAGCCGCACCCGGACCGGTCGTGACGACGCCCGGATGTCCTTCGATGACGACACCGACATTGGCGATGACGGGGCAAGCTGTGCCGCCCGCGGGCGGGCAGTTGGCCGCCGGTGCCGGCGGCAGCGGAACGGATGAAGTCATGGTGAACGTGCCCGCCGCGTCCGGCCCGGTTAGACCCGGCGCGGGCGTGGCGGTGCCGCAGCCGGAGAGCGGGTTCAAGGAAATCGGCTGCCCCCACTGGGACGCGGTCGCGCCGCTGCCCCAATTGGTGTAGTCGCTCGTATCCCAGGCGATGTCGATCGCGAGACGCGCCGTATCGTCGGCGCAGACGGGGACGTGGGTAGCGGGATCGGTGCCTGCGAACGGTGCGGCCGTGAGGATGTTGTACGGCGCATTGTTGTTGGTCGGATCGACGACCGAGAAATTCACCACCGGATAGATGCTGCCGGCCGTGGTCTTGAAGGTCACGCTGTGGATGATGTACTGAAACTTGGTTGCCTCGACGGCCTCGGGAATGGTGTGCGCGGCGATGACTTGCAGCTGACCATTGTCGAGGTTGGAGGTGGGGCCGTGACAGGTGGCGCACTGCGTGTCATTGGCGACGATGTTCGAGCTGTGATTCGCGCCGGTGGCGAAGTTCACGTTGTCGTGGCAGGCGCCGCAGGCTTCGGCCGTGGGCACCGTGGAGTAGTTGATCGCCTCGGTCGCAGCCGGGAGATTCTGCGCATGGCAGGTCGTGCAATTGCGCGTGTCCTGGGGGTAGAGCACGGTATTGAAATTATTGAGCGACTCCATGTAGCCGATGATCCAGTAGCCGATCCCCAAGGTCGGTGTGGTGTTGGGGCCGCCTGCGGTCTGGATGCTTGGCAGCGTGTTGCCGGTGTGGATCTTGTGGATCATCACCTTGAAGTCGAGCGCGTTGCCGCTATAGGGGTCGGTGGTGCCCGGGTTGTGGCACATCACGCAATATTGCGCCTCGACGCGAGCGCCGCCGTGGGCATTCAGCATCGTATGGCAGTTGTCGCAGGTGGCCGTCTCGACGATCTCGCGGCTGAAAATGCCCGTGGTCGCGCCGGTCGAGGGCTGGAAGGTGTAGGAGGCGTTGTTCGCTGGCGCGAGGCCCCGAATCTCGAAAGCAATTCGATGCGTCAAGGCCGCGTCATAGGTAACGGTGGGTATTTTGGTGATGTCGGTCTTGAAGGTGTACTGATAGGTGCCGTCGCCATTGTCGACCAATGTGCCGGTAGCGGCGTTTTCCACCGTGGCCTGCGTTTTGGGCGTCGAGTCGCAGGCGGCAACGCCCGTGGGGCAGCCTGCGGGCGTGACGGTCTCGAAGATGTACGAATTCCACTGGCTCGACGTGCCATTTTGACCCGGCACGAGCTGGGCAATGACCCAGCCCAGGTCGGCCGCCGGCAATCCTTTGAGGGGCGCGCCATTCTGATCCGCGAGCGCGAACTTCACCACCGGTGGGCCGCTGATCGCAACGCTCGTCACTGTGCCGGTGATAGCGGTAGCCGTGGTGACATTGAGGGCGGCGACGCCCGCTCCGGGTCCCGTCGGACCTGCGGGTCCGGTCGCGCCGGCGGCGCCCGCGGGACCGGCAGGTCCCGTGCTGCCGCTGCACGCGGCAATCAATGTGCCAAGCATCAGCACGATCAGTGCGCCTACGTGCACCGTTCGCGACTCGGAGGACTGATTGCCGCACATGATTTCACCTCATCCCTGGAATTCCATCGGTCAAAAGTACGAGCGAATACCGCTGCGGATTGAGAGTGGACGCACCCCGGCCCAGCGAATAGGCAGCACGCTAACGCGCGGCGTGCGCTAGATCTGTACGGAACCGCACAGAGAGTTGAGGGCTTGCACGAGTAGCATCGCCTTCAAGAATGCTCACCTACGCATCGACACCTCCGCAGTGAACACACCGCCGCCTGGAATCGGGGCTTGGTTGTGGCGCAGGCCTCAGCGCTGGTTCTTGCTCGGCATTCCGCTCGGAGGGCTCATTGCCTTCTTGATAGGCATCGCCTTCACGGGCGGTTTCCTCGGTGCTCTGAAAATGGCGGAAACCGACAAGTTCTGCACGTCCTGTCACGAGATGGCGCAGCCATTTCAGGAACTCGCCCTCAGCGTCCACCACTCCAATGAATTCGGCATTCAGGCGAGCTGTGGCAACTGTCACATTCCGCCGGCGTTCATTCCCGGCCTGATCCGCCACATTCAAGCCACCGGCGAGGTGTGGGGCCATCTCAACGGCAAGTTGAGCACGCCGGCCAAGTATGAAGCGCACCGGCTCGAGCTCGCGCAGAAGATCTGGGCCGAGCTCAAGGCCAACGATTCGGCCGAGTGTCGCGGCTGTCACAACGCGAGCGCAATGGCCTTGGCTAAGCAGCCGGCAATGGCTGCCGAGGCGCACGCCTCGCTGGCGACGAGCGGGATGACGTGCATCGACTGCCACAAAGGGGTCGCGCACACGCTCCCGCCGGGCAGCTGAGGGACGAATCGATGCCGAGCCGAAAGATCTCACGGATTCTCGTTGCCATTGCCGACCCTGCGGCGGGTACCACCAGCGCGGTGCGGCGCGCGGGCGCGCTGGCGCATGCGTCGGGTGCGAGCATCGAGCTGCTCAACGCCATACCATCGGCCATGTCCCTGGGGCCCGCGCATGCCCCGATGGAGCAATTCGTTCGTTTTGAGGCGGAGCAAAACCGCCGCGCGCTCGAGCGGACGGCGAACCGTCTGCGGCGCGAAGAAATCATCGTCGAGACGACCGTACAGACGGGCTACCCCGCGCATCAAGCCATTCTGCGTCAAGCGCGGCTCAGCAAGGCGGATCTGGTGATCATCGAGGCGCGCAAGCACCGAGTTTTCGCGCGCTTGCTGCTTACCCAGACCGACTTCGAGCTCATCCGGCACTGCCCGGTTCCGCTGCTGATCGTCAAGGGTCGAGCGGCGTGGCGCCGTCCGCGTATCCTGGCGGCGATCGACCCCTTCCATGCCAACGACAAGCCGAGCAAACTCGACGATGACATCGTCGAGGCGGCGGATGCGTTTGCGGATCTGACGCACGGCTCGGTGCATGCCGCGCATGTCTACCGTCCTTGCGCTGGGGAGGTTCTCGCGGTGCCGGCGGGAGCGGCGCTGCTCGCCCCGGACCCGGCACAGGAGAAGGCCTACAAGGCCGCGATCCGACAACGATTCAACGAGGCGGTGGCCCGATATGGTTTTGCCCCAGGCAAGCGACACTTGGTCTGCGGCAATCCTGCGACCGAAATCCCGGCGCTGGCGCGCTCGATGCGCGCCGGGCTCGTCGTCATGGGGGCGGTGTCGCGCACGGGGCTCAAGCGGGTTTTCATCGGCAACACCGCCGAGGACGTCCTCGACAGCCTGCACTGCGACGTATTGGTCGTTAAGCCGTGAGTGCGCCCACGTAGCGGCGAACGATACGCGCGATTTCTTTCGCCCGGAAATTGAACAGGCGCCTCGGCCAGAATAGCTCGCGCTTGTCGCACACCGTCGAGATGCTGAAGCGCGAGATCTCGCCGCGGAGCGCGGAATCTTCGGCCGGGGCTTGGCCTTGCGCCATTTGCTCATCGAGCCGAGCGCGCAGCGCTCGCGCGTCGGCAATCGCGCGCGCGACCGCACCGCCGCGGCGTTTAGAAAGCCGTCCGTGGAGAATCTTGAGCTCGTTCAGGCGCTCGGCGGCATCATACGTGGCATCGACCAACTCGCGGCGGGTCATCCACTTCGTTTCATAGTTGAGAATGTGCTCCCAGCTGGGCTGGATGAGCAGCTGGCGGTGTTCTTCCAATGTGCGTGCGAACAAGCGATAGCCGAATCGCTCCGGGTTCTCGAAACCCCGGCTGCCGGGGTCGATGAACGGGCCCAACGGCGAGATGAAGCAAGATAGCCGCTTGTCACCCAGTTGAAATAAATGATCGCAGTACTCCACGGTCTCGCGCACCGATTGCACGGTCTGCGCCGGCATGCCGATCATGAAGAAGATATCGAAGCGCGAGCAGCGCAGGCGCATCGCTTCCCGGATCAACGTCTCCATCTCCTCGGTGGTGTATCCGGACTCGCCTTCGATGGCATCACGAACCTCCTGGCTGTGGCTCTCGGGGCTGAATTCAAGGCTCCAGTGCCGCACGAAGCGGTCGATGTCCCTTAGGAAGGAGAGCGGCGGCAAGGCGAAGAACTCGAACACGATCTCGTTCGGCAGATCCGCCGCGCGCAGGCGCTCGAGGACTTCGCCGGCGTGCTCCGGGCCCGCCATGAGGAGATCGCCGACCAGCAGTATCGGCGCACGCGTCAGGCGAGAGATTGCCTGCATGTTGGCGACCAGGCTCTCGGGACTGCGGAACACGGGCTTCTGACGCTTGGTGAGGTGGGTGCAGGTGGTGGCCGAGCTGCCGCAGGCGACGCATTCGAAAGCGCAACCTTTGACGGTGAATACCGTCGTGATCGGATTGTTCCACCAGCCGTTGAACGGTAACGTGCTTTGCAAGTCGCGGTAGCGCATCACCATCTCGACCATCAGATCGGGCCGCAAATCGACATAGTCCAAGCTCGTGGGCACGAACGAGAGGGGATTGACGTGAATGCCGGCGGCATCCTTCCAGGTAAGATTCGGGATCTTGTCGAGCGGGGAGCCGGCTTGCAGTGCCAGGAGTAGCTGATGCAGCGGCGGCTCCGTGCTGTCGCCGCGCAGGACGAAGTCCACTTGCGGATAGCCGATCAATTCGCGATGGAAGTAGCTCGATGACAACCCGCCCAGGATGACCGGTACCTGCGGGTGGAGTTCCTTGACGATTCTCGCCACTTCCAAAGCGCCGTGGGCGTGCGGCAACCAATGCAGGTCGATGCCGATCGCCTTGGGCCTGTGGCGCGCGAGAAATCGCGGCACATCGAACCGGCGGCTATTCATCATGCGCAGGGCCAGATTGACGATACGCACTTTCATGCCGCGATCGTGCAGAAAGCTCGCTATCGTCAAGAATCCCAACGGGTACATCTCGAACACGGTCGAGGAGGGCACCATGTCGCTCACCGGCCCGTAGAGGATCGCCTTTTCACGAAAATCGTAGACGCTCGGCGCATGCAGCAGGAGCAAATCTACATCCGAGCGTGACGATCCAAACACAATCCGGCGATTCTACTCCAGCTATTGCACGCGAACTCGAATCAACTCCTCGCCATCCGGATCGACGACATGGACGGCGCAGGCAAGACAGGGATCGAAGCTGTGAATCGTGCGCAGTATCTCGAGCGGCTGTTTCGGGTCCTGTATGCTTTGACCCTTGAGCGCCGCCTCATAGGGACCCTCGACGCCGGCCGCATCACGCGGACCTGCATTCCAGGTGCTCGGCACCACGGCCTGATAGTTGCTGATCCGGCCGTCATCGATCACGATCCAGTGGCCCAATGCTCCGCGCGGCGCTTCCATGAATCCGACACCTTGCGCATGGCTCGGCCACGTCGAGGGTTCCCAGAGCGTGTCATTGAAGGTGCGCACATCGCCGGATTTGATGTTGGCCATGAGGGCGTCATACCACCCGGGCATGGCATCCGCGAAGATCTTGCACTCGAGTGTGCGCGCGGCGGTGCGCCCCATGGTCGAGAACATGGCTTCCAGGGGCAAGTCGAGCTGGGTGAGCGCTTTATGAGCGAGCTCTCGGGTGGGCTCGTGACCGCTCGCGTACAGCATGAGGACACGCGCCAAGGGACCCACCTCCATGGCGTGACCCTTCCAGCGCGGTGATTTGAGCCAGGAATAACTCGCGGCGGTATCCAAGTTATCGTACGGCGGCTTCGGGCCGGAATAGTTCAACTGGGTCTCACCCCGATAGGGATGCAAGCCGGTGTCCTTGCCGCCGCGGTAGTCGTACCAGGAATGCGCGACGAATTCCTGAATGTCCGCCTCGGCATTGAGGTCGACGTCCTCGTGGATGTGCGACAGGTCGTGTCCTAGAATCGCGCCGCGCGGCACCAGCAACAACTTCGGGTCCGGCTCGCCGCTCGCCGGGAAATCCCCGTAGGTCATGAAATTGCCGATGCCTTCGCCGGTCTTGAACCAGTCCTTGTAGAAAGAGGCGATTGCCAGGGTGTCAGGTACATAGACCTGATCGACGAATTCGCGCATTTGCCCGATGATCTGCTGCACTTGCTGCAGGCCGACGGCGTTCACCGCCGTGCTGCCGGTCCCCGCGCCGCTATGCACGCTGATCGCGGAAGGCGCTCCGCCGACGAGGAAATTCGGGTGTGGATTCTTGCCGCCGAAGATCGTCATCAGTTGCGCGACCTGGCGCTGCCACGCGAGCGCATCGAGATAATGCGCCACCGCCATGAGATTGGCCTCCGGCGGCAACTTGTAAAGCGAGCTACCCCAGTAAGCGTTGGCGAAAATGCCAAGCTGCCCCGATTCCACCAGCTTCTTCACGCGGCTTTGCACATCGGCGAAGTAGCCGGGCGAGGAGCGGGCGTAGCTCGAAATCGACTGCGCGAGCGTCGATGTCGCTTTCGGATCGGCGTTGAGCGCGGAAACGACATCCACCCAATCGAGCGCGTGCAGGTGATAGAAATGCATGACGTGATCGTGCACGTACTGCGCGCCGATCATCAGATTACGTATGAGCTGGGCATTCGGGGGGATGGTGATCTTCAATGCGTCTTCCACGGCGCGCACCGAGGCGATGCCGTGTACCAGCGTGCACACGCCGCAGATCCGCTGCGCGAACGCCCAGGCATTGCGCGGATCGCGGCCCTGGAGAATGATCTCGATGCCGCGCACCATCGTGCCGGAGCTCGATGCGCGCGTGATCACCTTGCCGTCGTATTCCGCCTCGATGCGCAAATGGCCCTCGATGCGAGTGACGGGGTCGACGACGATCGTGCTCATGGTCGGTTTCCAGTTCCGGTCAAGTTGCTGGCCACCAGCTCCAGCAGGCTCTGCGGTGTCTTGTCCCAGCTAAAATGCGCCTTCGCATCATCGAAGGTGCGCCGGCAGTCCGAGCAACTCGTCACGAAGGTGCCGGCGCCGGTATCGTCGATCTCACGCAGCTTGTTCTCCATGGTGCGATAGCGCAGCGGTGCCGCGCGCTCGATGTCGAGCACCCCGCCGCCTCCGCCGCAACAGAAACTGAATGCGCCGTGATTCTTGAGCTCATTGAGATTAACGCCCATCGCCTGCATGAGGGCCCGCGGCGCATCGTTGACGCCGCCCTTGCGCACCAGCTGGCAAGGATCGTGAAAGGTGGTCTTTGCCGCGCCTGCCTGGCCGAGCTTGAGACGACCCGCCGTGAGCTCATCGGCGAGGAATTCGGTGACGTGGCGCACCGCGAAGGGCAGCGGCTTGCCATAGAGATCGGCCGCCTCCCAACGCAACGCCGTGTAGGCATGACCGCATTCCGGCACGAGCAGGGTCTTGGCCTTGACCGCGATGGCCTGCTCGATAAGCCGGAGGCTGATGTCGCGCTGCCAGCTCTTGCCGCCCGCGTAGTAGCCGTAGTTCTCCGCGACCAGACCATCGCTGCGAAATGTGCATGAGACGCCGAGATGCTGCATCACGCGGGCGAGCGCCGCCACCGCACTCGGGTAATGCTCGATGTCCGTCCGCGGCACGCACAGCAGGACCTGCGCCTCGGGCTTATCGAGCGGGATGTCGACGCCGAATCGCTTGCCGATCGCCAACAGCTGCTCGCGATAGGGCTCTGCGCTCGGCTCGGGCTGGCCAGTCGCCCGTTGATGCGCCGCCTTTTGATAAAGCTCCTTGGGTGCAAGTCCGGCGTCGAACATCGCGTGGCGCGCCTGCTCGATGAGAGCAGCCACATCGATGCCCATGGGACAGATCAAGCTGCAGCGGCCACACATGTTGCAGCTGTCGAACAGCAGGTGCTGCCACTCGGCCAATTGATCCGCCGTGACTTCGCGCTTCAGCCCAAAAAGACGGTAGAGCGGAGCAAAGGGGCTGGCCTCGCGCTTGTAGGCCTGCTTGAAAGGCTCCACTTTCCAGATTGGCGTGTACTGCGGATCCTCGGTCGCGATGTAGAAATGACAGGCCTCCGCGCAGATGCCGCAATGAATGCAAGACTCGAGGCGAAATGCGCTCAAGGCGCCGATTTCCTGTGCGTACCCGCGCATGGCGCCCGCCACGCGATCCTGCGGGGTTTTCGCCTGCTCGGGAGCGAGGACGGCCGACAGTACACCCGTGGTTTCGCTCATGATACGGCTCCCTTACGGGCGATAAGTGCGCCGTTGATGGCGCGCGACGGTAGCAGATAGAAGGCGTGCATCAGCTTGCCGAACGGGAACCACACGAGTAACAGGTCGACGCTCAAGATGTGCACGGCGAGCAGCGTCTCGTACGGCGCGCCGAGGTGTGCGGTGGCTGCGAGTCCCGTGACCATGACGAGCGCGGTGACGAACCAGCTGAAGTAATCGTCGAAGTTCGACAGCATCCGCAGCACCGGATGCGTCACCCGCCGAAACAGCACGGCCAGGAACAAGCCCAATGTCAGCACCGAAATCACGGTAATCAGGCTGCTCGGTAAGCCCGGCCAGGTGAACCCGAGGATGCTGCCGAAAAACACGATGTGCGGCCCAAACAGCAGCACGAGGATGAAGAGGCCGATGTGATAGCTGTAGCCGAGCGCCTCGCCCGCACCGGTTCGAGGAATGAACTCCGGGTGCGGCCAGGAGCGAGAGCCCACCGTCACCAGCCCCCCGGTCATCCACTTGGCGATCGAGGTGCGCGGCTTGTTGAAATCACGGCGCAGGCGCAAAAGCGCGAAGCCGACGATTCGCCAGGCGACACCCAGACAGAATATGACGAGGGACACCTTGAGTGCGGGGCCGCGCGAGAAGGCCAAAAGATCCATAGGTTCAGCTCCCCTTGCCGTCGTTGCCGGCTTCGCGTTCATGTTGTCGCAGGCGGCTCACGCCTGCGGAGCCCGCTCCCAGGACGACACCCACGGCTGCCGCGCCGGCGGCAAGCTCGAGAACATGGCGCGGTGCGACCTCACCGGCCTTGCCCCATGCGGGAGTCGATAGCGCGGAATAGAAACTTCCCTTGTCCCAGAAACCCGGTTCCGAGCAGCCGATACATCCGTGGCCCGATTGGATCGGAAAGCTCACGCCGCCGTTCCACTTGATGGTTGCGCAGGCGTTATAGGTCGTCGGTCCCTTGCAGCCGAGCTCGAAGAGACACCAGCCGTTGCGTGCGCCTTCATCGTCGAAGGATTTTGCGAACTTCCCCTGATCGTAGAACGGCCGCCGATAGCACCGGTCATGGATGGTATTGCCGAAAAAGACCTTGGGGCGCCGGTGCTCGTCCAGATCCGGAACCTCGCCGGTGCTGAAGAATTGCAGCAGCGTCCCGGTCATCACTTCGGGGATGGGAGGGCAGCCCGAGACGTTGATGATCGGTTTATCGTCCACGAGGGCCGAGACCGGCCAGGCCGAGGTTGGGTTGGGGTCGGCGAAGGCGATGCCGCCAAACGAGGCGCAGGTTCCGACGCAAACGATGGCGGCTGCACCCTTGGCGGCCTCGCGCAAGGTATCCACGGCGCTGCGGCCGCCGGCCGCGCAGTACGCGCCGCCGGCGCCCGTCGGCACCGAACCGTCCACCACCAGCACATACTTGCCGAAATTGTCCTTCATGGCCTTGGCACGGGCCGATTCGGCGGCCTCACCGGCGGCCGCCATGAGCGTGTCGTTGTAATCGAGGGAGATCGTGTTGAAGATCAGATCCTCGATGGTCGGTGCAAAGGAACGGGTCAACGACTCGAGACACCCCGTGCACTCCTGGAATGACAGGTACACGACGGATGGTCGCGGCGAGCCGCGCAGCTGCTCCGCCATCGCGGGCCCCATCCATGGGGGCAGGGCCATGGCGGAGGCCACGGCGGTGCAATATTTCATGAAGCTGCGGCGACTGATGCCATGCTTCAGCAGCATCTCACCGACCGTCAGCCCGTCATTGTCGGCGCTCATCGAATTCTCCTCGCGCTAGGCGCGCGCGCCCAAGCTCAAGTGCTCACGCAGCGTTCGGGCGGCCGCAGCGATCTCATCGGTTGCGCTCGCCAGAATCGCCGGCACGTGCGCTATTTCCAGCAACTCGGCGACCAGCTCGCCCTGGGCGTCGCGGTGCTCTATCCACCACACTCCGGACATGCGGGTCTCACGTAAGGTGGAAATGCCTTCCGCCTCGATCGTGGCTCGCACCTCGCCCTCGCCGAGCACCGCCTGTAGCTCGGAGCGATCCTGCGGACTCATCGGCAGGCTGCGCAGATCGATCGCCGCAGGGAGTTGGGTCTCGGCCAGGCGCACGAGCAAGCTCGCGATCTCCGTGAGGAGGGCGGCGACGCCGCCTCCCAATCCGCCGGAGGGAGCCGGTCCGGAAAGCGCCCCCGCCGGGGGGGTTTCGATGCGGATCGGGATCTCGGCGAGGCGGCTCACGGGATCTGCCACCGCTCAAGGAGTGCGGCGGCTTGGCGCACGGCCTCAGCCAGTGCCGCCGCCACCGGCGTGGAGAGCTGTTCGCTCCAGTCGATCCTGCCGGGTTGGATGCATAGGAGCGCGCGGCGCGGCGGCAAGCAGCCGCTCAATCTCGCCATATCCAGAAGGTCGATGAGGCCGACTTCATGGACGGTTCGGCGCCGAGTGCTCCGCAGAAATTCGTCCATGGCCGCCCCTTCGTAAAGGGCGATGGCCCCCGGGCCCGAGTTGATATCGGCGGCATCGAGCGCGAGCATCGAGCTTGCGGCCTCGATATAGGGCAGCAAACTGAAGCTCAACGTGCCGCCATCGATGAAATCAGCGGCATCGGCGCCGAGCACGGAGCGTAATTCGGCGAGGATCTGCACGCCGGCGCCGTCATCACTCAAGAGCACGTTGCCGAATCCGAGCACCAAGCAGCGGGACGCCTCGGGAGGAACTCTCTCCGCTCGCGTTCCGTCGCTCTCTCGTGCAAGGCTTGACGTCACCGAGTGCTCCATTACGTGCTGAGCGATGAGAGCAGGCTTCTCGCCATCCGGTCTGTGCGGTTCCGTACATACCTCGCCGGCGAGTCGGCCGTAGCATCGGCTGGATGCACGAACTCTCCATCTGCCAAGCGCTCTTGGCGCAAGTAACCGCCATTGCGAGCGCGCGGGGCGCCGACGCCATCGAGCACATCGTGCTGGAAGTCGGTCCGCTGTCGGGCGTCGACGCGGGCTTGCTTGCTCGCGCATTCGAGGTCGCGCGCGCCGGAAGCTCTGCGGCGGACGCCACGTTGTCGATCGAAACGCCGCAGGTGACCGTCAGCTGCTTGAGCTGCGGGGCGCGATCACAAACCCCACCCAACCGCTTGCTCTGCGATGCCTGCGGGGGGTACCGTACTCGCATCGTGGCCGGAGACGAGTTGAACCTGCGCCGCGTCGAGCTCCGGCTGCGAGAGTCGCTGCCGGCTTCGGCCGTGGCATAAGCCAGTTGCGCGAGGGTCGACCATGTGTAAAACCTGCGGCTGCAGCGTGACTCCGGGCTCCGGCGCGGCTGTAGACGTGCTGCAAAATCTGCTCGCCGCCAACGATCGGGTGGCGAAGCACAATCGGCAGCACTTCGATGCCCATGGCGTGCTCGCCATCAATCTGATGTCCTCGCCGGGCGCCGGCAAGACGGCCCTGCTCGAGGCGACGATCGCGGCCATGCGCAACCAGTATCGGATCGCCGTCATCGAGGGCGATCTCGAGACGGAAAATGATGCCGTCCGCATCCGGGCCCAGGGTGTTCCGGCCGTGCAGATCACGACGGGCGGCGGCTGTCACCTCGATGCGGAGCTCGTACATCAGGCGCTGCATGAGCTGCCGCTCGCCGGACTCGACCTATTGTTCATTGAAAACGTGGGCAATCTCGTTTGTCCGGCGAGCTTCGATCTTGGCCAGCACCTGAACGTGACCTTGCTCAGTGTCACCGAGGGCGATGACAAGCCGGCGAAGTACCCGGTGATTTTCCGTGCCTCCGATCTCGTCGTGCTGAGTAAGACGGACCTGCTTGGGGTCATGGAAGATTTCGAGCCGGCACGCGCCGAGGCGGCGCTCGCCGCACTCGGTGGTGGCACACCCATGATACGCACGGCCGCACGGCGGGCGCCGATGCTCGACCCCTGGCTCGACTGGCTCGCGCAGAGGCTCGCGGCTCCGCGCGCCGTTTCATCGAGCCGGCGGCCTCTCATCGCCTTGGGAGGGTGAGACGTGTGCCTGGCCGTACCGGTGAAGGTGGTGGCAATCCTCGATGACCAGTGGGTCGAGATCGAGATGGGAGGCATCCGCAGCCGCGTCTCGATCGCACTGGTCGACCGGGTCGCGCTCGGCGACTACCTCATCGTCCATGCCGGCTACGCCATTACGCGCCTCGATGTGGAAGAGGCTGAAAAGAGTCTGGCGCTATTCGAAGAGATCGCGCTCCATCTCGAGAGGCCCGCGCATGCGCTACGTTCGCGGATTCCGTGAGGGCCCCGCCGCGGCGGGGCTCGCGGCGCTGCTCGCGACGGAGGCCGACCCGCAGCGCGAATATCACTTGATGGAGTTCTGCGGCGGCCATACCCACGCCATCTTCCGCTACGGCGTCGAGGACTTGCTTCCCGGCAACATCCGCCTGATTCACGGCCCGGGCTGTCCGGTCTGCGTGCTGGCGGTACCGCGCCTCGATGCGGCCATCGAATTGGCACGGCGGCCCGACGTCATCTTGGTGAGCTACGGGGACATGTTGCGTGTGCCGGCCTCGCGTCGGCGCAGCTTGCTCAAGGCACGTGCGCTCGGCGCCGACGTGCGCATGGTGTACTCGGCATTCGAGTCGCTCGAGATTGCCGCGGCGAATCCCGATCGGCAGGTCGTGTTTTTCGCCATCGGCTTCGAGACCACGACGCCCGCGAGCGCGCACATCATCCGTGAGGCACGGCGTCTCGAGCTCGGCAACTTCAGCGTGTATTGCAATCATGTGGTAACCCCGGCAGCGATCCAAAGCATCTTGGATTCACCCGAAGTGCGCGAGTGGGGGCAGGTGCGCGTCGACGGCTTCATCGGCCCCTCGCACGTCAGCGCCGTGATCGGCAGTCGGCCGTACGAGTTTTTCGCCGAGGAGTACCGGCGCCCGGTGGTGATCGCGGGCTTCGAGCCGCTCGATGTGCTGCAGGCGATCCGCATGCTCGTGCAGCAACTGAATGAGCGGCGCAGCTGCGTCGAGAATCAATTCACCCGCGGAGTCACACGCGAGGGCAACGGCAAGGCGCAGCAGCTGGTCGCGGATGTGTTCGAGCTGCGTCCGAGCTTCGAGTGGCGAGGTCTCGGCGAGTTGCCCTACAGCGGGCTGCGCATCAAGGCTCAGTATGGGCAATTCGACGCCGAGCGCCGCTTCGACATCAAGCCGCAGGCGGTGCGGGAGAATGCGGCTTGCCAGTGTCCGGCGATCATCCGCGGCGTGAAGAAGCCCACGGATTGCGTGCTGTTCGGCGGCGTGTGTACGCCGCGCAATCCGATCGGATCGTGTATGGTTTCCGCGGAGGGCGCTTGCGCGGCCTATTATAAGTATCGTCGCGGCGCGGTTCAGACGGTTGCCTGATGCGCATCCTGCTGCTGGTGCATGCCTTCAACAGTCTGTCGCAGCGTTTGTACGTCGAGCTCGCGCAGGATGGCCACGAGCTTTCGGTTGAGCTCGACATTCACGAGCGCGTGACCCTCGAGGCGGTGCGGCTGTGGCGGCCCGACCTCGTGCTCGCGCCATTCTTGAAGCGTGCGATCCCGAAATCGATATGGGAGCAACATCTTTGTCTCATCGTGCATCCCGGACCGCCGGGCGATCGGGGTCCATCCGCTCTCGACTGGGCCATATTGCGTGGGGCGAGTCGCTGGGGTGTGACGGTGCTGCAAGCCCAGGAAGAACTCGACTCCGGGCCCGTGTGGGGCAGTGCCGCGTTTGCAATGCGCCGCGCGCGCAAGAGCAGCCTGTACCGCAATGAGGTCACCGAAGCGGCGGTGAGCGCCGTGCGTGCGGCGCTCACCCGCGTCGTTGCGGGTGCGGATCCCCCGCTCGAGGCGGTTCGCACGGAGCACGGCTGGCAGCCGCTGGTTCGCCAGGCGGAACGGGCGATCGACTGGCTGCACGACGACACGGCGACGGTCGTGCGCAAGATCCATTCGGCGGACGGCTTCCCTGGCATTCAAGATCAGCTCTTCGGCCGGCCCTTCAGACTGTTCGATGCGCGGGCCGAGCCGCGTCTTGCCGGCAAGCCCGGTACCGTGATCGCACGCCGCCACGATGCCATCGGCCGCGCCACTACCGACGGCGCGATATGGATCGGGCAGCTGCAGCCGGATGGAACCTCGCAGCGCACTTTCAAGCGTCCCGCAGTACTCGCTCTCGGCGAGGTCGCCGAATCACTGCCCCGCTGGGGCGAGGACTCGGGGGAGGATTGCGGCGACGGCGAACTGCGCTACGAAGAATGCGGCGCCGTGGGGTATTTGCATTTCGACTTTTACAACGGGGCGCTCTCGAAGACGCAGTGCGACCGGTTGCGGGCGGCCTATGCCGATGCTCGCCGGCGCCCCACGCGAGTGATCGTGCTCCTGGGTGGTGAGGACTTTTGGTGCAACGGCATGCACTTGCACTGCATCGAGGCGGCGGACAGCGCAGCCGAAGCCTCCTGGGCCAACATCAACGGTATCGATGATCTGGCGTGCGATATTCTGCAAACCGACACCCATCTCACGATCGCGGCGCTTTCGGGTAACGCGGCGGCGGGCGGTGTATTCCTCGCCCTGGCGACCGATTCCGTCCTCGCCCGCACCGGCATCGTGCTGAATCCCCATTATCGCAACATGGGCAACCTCTACGGCTCGGAATACTGGACCTATCTCTTGCCAAGGCGCGTGGGCGAGGCGCAGGCCCGCGCACTCATGGATCGGCGCTTGCCGCTCGGCGTGCCGGAGGCGCGTTCGATCGGCCTCATCGACGAGCACGCCGGACCCGATGCGGCGAGCTTTCGCGCCCTGGTGGATGCCCGCGCGGCCGCCGCCGCGGACAGGCCAGGGTTCGAAAAAGCCCTCATCGAGAAGCGCCTGCGGCGCGCGTCGGACGAGCAGCGCCGCACGTTGGCGGACTATCGAGCGACCGAGCTCGAGCGCATGCGCATGAATTTCTACGGGTTCGATCCGAGCTATCACATCGCACGCCACCGCTTCGTTTACCGCACGCCGCACGCTTGGACGCCGCTGCACCTGGCACGGCACCGCCGCCCGGTTCCATGAGCGTCGCCCTCGATGCGCTGCCGGCGACGCGCGACGCGCAGAGCGCCGCGGGATGCTGGCGAATCGGTGGCCGCGTGCAGGGCGTCGGTTTCAGACCCTACGTCTATCGTCTCGCGCACGGCCTCGGACTCAGCGGCTGGGTGCGCAACCGCGGCGGTGAGGTCGAGATCCACGCCGAGGGCCCGGTGGAACACCTGCGACAGTTCGGCGACGCGTTGCTTTTGCGAGCGCCGCCGGCGGCAGCGCCCCGGTTGCTCGAGGTGCGCGAGGCACCGCTCGAGTGCAGCGATGAGTTTCGAATCAGGCCCTCGACGGCTGCGGAGGAACTCAAAGTCCACGTGCCGCTCGACCTCTTCACCTGCGATGAGTGCGCGGCGGAGCTCGGCGATCCCACGGCGCGCCGTTATCGCTATCCTTTCATCAACTGCACACAGTGCGGACCCCGATACACGCTGATCCGCGCCATGCCGTACGACCGGCCGAATACGACGCTCGATCGGTTCGCGCTGTGCGAACGGTGCGGGACCGAGTATGCCGATCCGCTGGATCGGCGCTTCCATGCCCAGCCGCTGGCGTGTCCCGCCTGCGGTCCGACGCTCTACTGGCGCGCGCTCGCCTCGAGCGTCGACGGCAATGCGGCCGCGCTGGCTGCCGCTCTGACGGCCTTACGCGATGGACAGATCGTCGCGGTGCGCGGCATCGGCGGCTACCATCTGCTTTGCGATGCCGCGAATGAGCAAGCGGTCATTCGGCTGCGCGCCCGGAAGGCTCGACCGGCAAAGCCCCTGGCGATCATGGTGCCGTGGTGCGGCGCGGACGGCCTCGACTACGCGCGGCGTGTGGTGCGGCTGACGGCGCTCGAGGCGGCCACCTTACGCGACTGCGTGCGGCCGATCCTGCTCGCGCCGCGCACGCCGCAGGGTGCGCTCGCCGAGTCGATCGCCCCGGCATCGAGCGATCTCGGGGTCATGCTGCCTTACAGTCCGCTGCACCATTTGTTGCTCGCGGATTTTGGCGATGCGCTCGTCGCGACTTCCGGGAATGTGAGCGGCGAGCCAGTCCTCACCGAGCCGCAGGACGCCGAGGCGCGTCTCGCTCACGTGGCCGATGGCTTCCTGCACCATGACCGCGCCATCGTTCGACCCGCGGACGATCCGGTGGTGCGCATGATTGGGAATACCGTGCGACCGCTCCGACTGGGACGCGGTACGGCACCTCTCGAACTCGAGCTCCTCCGGTACACGACGGTGCCGACGCTCGCGGTGGGTGCCTACTCGAAGACCACGGTGGCGCTTGCCTGGGGCGATCGCGCCGTGGTCTCACCGCACATCGGCGAGCTCGCGAGCCCGCGCGGACGGGAGGTGTTTGCTCAGGTCGCGCATGATCTGCAGCAATTGTACGGGGTGCGCGCGCAGCGCATTGCGCACGATGCGCACCCACAGTTTCCGAGCACCCGCTGGGCACGCGACTCGGGGTTGCCCACGCATGCGGTCTGGCATCACGAAGCGCACGCCGCGGCTGTCGCGGGCGAATATCCAAGCGCGGCGCCGCTCTTGTGCTTCACGTGGGACGGCCTCGGCCTCGGCCCGGACGGGACGCTCTGGGGCGGGGAGGCTCTGCTCGGCCGACCAGGTGCGTGGCGGCGCGTTGCGAGCTGGCGCCCCTTCCGATTGCCGGGAGGTGAGCGCGCCGCACGCGAGCCGTGGCGCACGGCGTTGGCCTTGCACTGGGAAAGCGGTGCGTCGTGGCCCGACGGGGAAAGGCAGTGCGATCCACTGCTGCGCCTCGCTTGGGAGCGGGGACTCAACTGCCCTCCCACGACTTCGGTGGGTCGCCTGTTCGATGCGGCCGCGGCGCTCCTGGGAGCGTGCCGGTACGCGAGCCATGAAGGGCAAGCGGGCCTTTGCATGGAGGCGCTCTGCCATGAGCCGGCGATGGCCTCGGTTAATCCGATTGCACTGCCGCTGGTACGCGACGCGGGCGGCGTCTGGCGCAGCGACTGGGCGGCGCTCTTGCCCATGCTCAAGGACACGCAGCTCGATCCCGCGGTCCGGGCCCGACGGTTCCATGCCACACTGGCGCAGGCTCTGTGCGCGCAGGCCCGCGCGGTGCGAGACGAAACCGGAGTCGTACGCATCGGGTTGAGCGGCGGCGTGTTCCAGAACCGTATCTTGAGCGAGCAAGTCCTGGCGTTGCTGACGGCGGCGGGATTCGATGTGCTGCTGCCGCAGCGTCTGCCGGTCAACGATGCGGCGATCAGTTTCGGTCAGCTCATCGAGAGCATCGCCGTCATCGAGGGGCAGATCTGACATTGCGCGACACACATATCTCTCTCGCCCATGGCAACGGCGGCCGGTTGATGCGTGAGCTGATCGAGGAGCTGTTCGCGCCCGCGCTCGCGAATCCATATCTCGATACGCGGGCCGACGCGGTGCCCCTGCCGCTGGCGCGCGACCAGGAGCTGATGGTCACGACCGACGGCTTCACGGTGCAGCCGCTCGAATTTCCCGGCGGCAACATCGGCTCCCTCGCCGTCCACGGCACCATCAACGATCTGGCCGTGAGCGGCGCAGAGCCGCGTTTCATGACGTTGAGCGTCTTCCTGGAAGAGGGTTTGGAGATTGCCCTGTTGCGGCGGGTGGTCGCGGCCTTAGGCGATGCCGCGCGCGAGGCGGGGGTCGCGGTCGTGGCCGGTGACAGCAAGGTTGTCGGTCGCGGCGACTGTGACGGGATTTACCTCGCCGCTACCGGAATCGGTTTTCGACCGCACGGCTCTGCCCTCGGGTTCGATCGGGTACGCGCCGGCGATCGACTCATCGTGAGCGGCCCGATCGGTGAGCACGGAGCGGCCGTGATGGTCGCTCGCCAGGAATTCGGGCTGCGCGGCGATTTGCGATCGGATGCGGCCAGTGTGTGGCCTCAGGCGCAGGCGCTCATGGCCGTGCCGGGTCTTCGGTTCATGCGCGATCCGACTCGCGGGGGCCTTGCGACCGTTGCGCACGAGCTCGCGCGTGCGACACGGCTGAGCGTCCGCCTCTCGGAAGCGCACATTCCGGTAAGCGACTCCGTGCAGTCGGTGTGCGAGCTCTTGGGCTTCGATCCGTTGTATTTGGCCTGCGAGGGTCGGCTGATCGCGGTCGTCGCAGCGGAGACGGCCGAGAACGCCTTGAGCGCCCTGCGCGCGGTCGCGCCCCAGGCCATGCTGATGGGCGAGCTGCGGGAAGGCCCCCCGCAGGTGACCCTGGCCACATCCTTCGGGGGCTTTCGCGCACTCGATGAGCTCGAGGACGATCCGCTGCCGCGCATTTGCTGAACTCAGGTCCGCGCCTGTGTGCGATACCGCACAGACGAGCCGCGTCTCGGAGTGGCTTCATCGATTCATCGCCAATCGTTGAGGGGAGATGATTCTATGAGCGCAGCACGATTCACGGGCATCGCAGCCTTGCTCGGATGCCTCGTAGCCAGTATCTCCGCCCAGGCTGCGGACAGTGCGGCCGGGGAAAAGACTTTCACGAGCACGTGTGCTGCGTGCCACAAACTCAAGAGCTACGCGGGCAAGTCAGAAACCGAATTGCAGACGGAAATCACGGGCATCGTCGGCGGCACGGTCAAACACCCGAAGAAGCTCACCCTGAGCGCGGACGATATCGCCAACGTGGCGGCGTACATCTCGAGCAACGAGCCGAAATAAACCCGCGAGGGCCTCAAACGAGACCGTGCCCGTTGCGCCCGCTCGAGGCGAGGTAATCGCCCACCGAGGCGGCAAGCAGCCCCTTGTGCACCGTGTAGGCATCAGGTTCCAGCAGTCGATCGTACTCTTGGCGCATCACGCCATAGCATTCGCAACAACCGGCCTCGAGGCCGCGGCGATCGATGATGGTGATCCGGCCTCGGCGATACGCGATCCGGCCGGCATTCTGCAGTCTGAGCGCCGCCTCGGTGATTCCCTCACGCCGTACCCCCAAGGTGTTGGCGAGCAGCTCATGGGTCATGGCGAGCTCGTCGGAGCCGCGGCGATCCTGGCAGAGCAGAATCCAGCGGCACAGCTGCTGATCGATCGAATGACGCTGATTACACACGGCCCCCTGAGCCATGAGCGCCAACAAGGCCCGCGCATAGCGAAGCAGCAGAAATTGCACCGCGGCGCCGCGAGCGAACTCCTCGATGAGGATCTCACTTCTCAGGCGATACATCTTCCCTGGGCTCTGAACGACGGCTCGGCTTCCCGTCACCTCATCGCCCATGATCAGGGTGACGCCGAAAACGCCTTCGCTGCCGACCGATGCCACCTCGGTCGAGGCGCCGTCGACGGTCACTCGTTGTATGGAAATGACCGACGTCGTGGGAAAATATGCGTAACCGAGCCGTGAATCCGGCTCGCACAAAATCATGCCGACCGAAGTTTCCACGGGTTGAAAGTGCTGCTGCACGCTGCACCATTCATCATGAGGGAGAGCCCCCAAGAGGGCGTTTCGTAGTGGATCGGTACTCAAGATCGCGGTGTGCAGCACTTAACGTCCCAGTGAGTAGCGATGACACTAGTGGAGGGCGCGAGCCCCAGCTATACGGGTACTCCCTTGGCCTCGTGCTAAGAGTACGTAGGCACGTACCGAGTAGCGCGCATCGAGCGGCAGATGTCAAATATTCCTTACATCATTTCGACAGCGCATAGGCTACAAACTGTTGCCCGCTGGCCGGGGACATATATGTCATTGGTGTTGCATTGCCGCCGGCCGGCAAGCGAGCTTGCCAGAGCTGCGCATGAGAGATGCTGGTAGGGACTCGAAGGTCGTGGGGCGCATCAAAGACGGGTACGGCGTGCCGGACGTGAGTCCAGTCTCCTTCGACAGCTCATAGCCATGACGCCAAGCGCGCGGATTCTCTGCGAGCGTGGACAGAAGTTTGCGAGTATGACGCGAGGCGTTTGGGGGACGTGTCATGAGTCAACATCTCAGAGGCCATGAAGTGTGTGCTGCATGACGCCGCGAGCCTCGATTCGACGGACGATCTTTCCCGCGGGATCCGTCACAATCAGTGTGGGCGTATTGTTCACCGCAAACTCCTGGAACAGCCTTCCCGTATCGTCCAGCGTCAAAGGAATATCCACCTTGAAGTTCGCTTGGTACTGCTGCAGGTCCTCCGTCGTCGCCCAGAGGCCTGAGGCGACACCCAGCCAGCGCGAATGCCCGCTGCGGGCGAGCGTCGTCACCTGGATCCGGGCGGCTCGGCAGGCCGCCGCGACGTTGGGGCGCGACGTCTTGAGATACGTCTCGCACCACGGGGACAAGAACACCAGGACGGTCCCCTGGGGCGAATTCGGCCGCCGAAGCTCAAACGCCTGGCCGTCGAGGGTTCGCACCGTCTGCTGGGGAAGCAGGTCGCCGATCCCATAGTGAGCGACCTTGTCGCCCGATTCCTGCGCGGAGCTCGACGGGGACACCGTCGTCCCCTCGCGTGCGGCGAGAAGAGCGGCATCGAGACGCGCATCGGCCAGGTGCCCCACATACTGGATGCGTCCGTCGCGACCGATGACCACATGCTGGGGTGTGACACGCAGGTGCAGGGCCCGGCCGATTTGACCGTCCTCATCGAGGACTATGGGCATGGTGATACCGAGCCTCTGGCGGTACGCGCGTATCGCATCAGCGGTATCGTTGAATCCCACGTCGATGGCGATGACGGCGAGATCGGATCCCGCGGTCTCGTAGACATGCTCGAAGTGCGGCATCTGTTGCCGGCAGGGCACGCACCAGGTGGCCCAGAATTTCAGGTACACGGCTCGCTTGCCGTACAGGCTGCCGAGATCAATCGTCTCGCCGTCGATGGTCTTGAGGGTGAGGCGCGGAGCCTGAGTGCCGATCAGCGGCTGGCCCGCGCCGAGTGCCAGGTCTTGTCCGCTGGTCTCGGCGAGGACGGCCGAACCCATCATGCATGACAGAATCGCCGTTGCAATGCGCGCCAGCCGACGCAGCTTCATCGCTTCTCCGGCACGGAGACCCCGGCGTTTGCGCCGGGGAGGAATTGCCTCTTCTGAGGTGGGGATTTGCTGTTCCTAAAAATGGACGTTTTGGTCAGTTTTAGGGTCTTGTCTGACGTCTGTGCAGGCATTAGCTTTCGCCCATGTTGCTGGTGTATCGATACCGCATCAAGTCGCTGACCGGACTCCTCAGCCGGCAGGCGCGCGCCTGCAATTTCGTCTGGAACTTCTGCAACGACACTCAACAGCAGGCCCTTAAGTGGAACAAGCGCTGGCCGAGCGGTTTTGATCTGAATCGCTTGACCGCGGGGAGCAGCAAGGATCTCGCCTTGCATGCGGGCACATCGACTTGGGCCTCAAAGACTTCGCGGCCCTCTCGACCGGGGAGAAGATCGAGAACCCGCGGTATCTGCGCCAGTTGGCCGACAAACTCGCCACCGCGCAGCGCGCCCGCAAACGACGTCAGGCGACGAACCTTTACGCGCATATCACCCAGGCCCGCCGCGACTTTCACCACAAGCTCTCGCTGCGCATCGTCCGAGAGTTCGACTATATCGCGGTCGGCAATGTGAACGCCGCCGGACTCGCCAAGACCCGCCTGGCGAAGTCCGTGCTCGATGCAGGCTGGTCGTCCTTCCGAGGCATGCTCCGCTATAAAGCGACTGCGCACGGGGCTTGGTACGAGGAAGTCAACGAATCGTTCTCTTCCCGAGTCTGTTCGTCTTGCGCTGCCAAGACGGGGCCGAAAGGTATCGCAGAGCTCGGAATAAGAAGTTGGGTATGTGCGGAGTGTGGTGTGACGCATGATCGGGACATCAACTCGGCTCAAAATACCCTCTTCCGTTCGGGACATCGAACGCCTGCCGAGGGAATCCCGGCCCTCTCTTAGGGCGGGGAGGATGTCAATCCTCCTTTCCCTTCGAGAGTGGGAAAGCTGAAGCGTGGTTCAATATCAACATATGTCGAGTTATGAGTCAAACGCAGCTGCTTGGGCGCATTACATCAGCGATCAAGATTAGCGATCGGGACAGTCCGCACGGCGTGAGGTCACTGCCAGGCCCACCGGCCATGGCATGTCCGCGGGCGGCACGATGGACATCGGCGGGAGTTCTTCGAGCGCGTTTCCAATGGCCGCATCCAGTGCGGGGTTGCCCGTCGACCTGCGGATTTTCACGTTCTCGATCGAGCCCGTGTCCGAGACTCGCACCTGGATGTCGACCCGATAGCAGGTCTGCTTCAACTCGGGGCGTTGGTTGAGCTCTTTCGCGATATGTGACTGCAGCTGACTCGCGAACTGCAGATACCGCCCTGCCGGATTGCCCCCGCCGCCCCCGCCCCCGGTCAGCAGGAGCTCTCTGCCGCCGGGCTTTCCAGCGAGGCCGAAGGCATCGGAGCCGGCGCCGCCGGCCTCATCGAGACCGAGAGCGCCGTTACTCGGCGACGGCCCGGCATCCCCCGGCGCGGCGCCTGGCGTGCCCGTGCCCGGCGACCAGTCCACCGCATCGAGTGTCTTAATGGAGCGCAGATCTTCGACCTCGGGCTTCTTGAGATCGGGCTCGGGGGGCGGCGGCGGGGTCGCCGCCGGTGCCATCAGCATGACAGGCTGCACGGGCACGGTGCGCGTGGTGTTTGAAGCGAGGAAGCTGTGCACGAGGACAGCGATGAGGCCGGCCGCCGCCAAGACGGTCACGGCATTCGCCGGCGAGATATGCATTCGTTGCGGGTTCAACATGCTTGATCAACGAACCAGCCGCTGAGTCACCAATCCCACATTGTGCACGCCGACGCGGCGCACGACATCGAGCGCCTGCACCACCTCGTCGTAGCGCACCGAGGCATCGCCACGCACGACCACGGGCAGCTCCGGATCCGCGGCATGGAGCTGGCGCAGCTCGCGCTCGAGCTCGTCCATGGTGACGGCGGAGGTATCGAGAAAAATCCGCCCATCGGCCGTCACGGTCACCGCCTTGGTGCGTGGGCGGTTCAAGCTCGGAGCGGAGCTTGCGCGCGGCAGGGCGACACTGATGCCCTGTACGGTGGCGGTCGCCATGATGATGAAAATGATGAGCAGCACCCAGGCGAGATCCATCAACGGGGTCACGTTGATCTCGTCATACGCGTTAGGCTTCGCTCTACGCCGCATGAGCGGGTCTCTCAGCGGCGGTCGCACTGCCTTGCCCGCGCGGCTCGCGGGCCGCGAGCGCGAGCAGGGCGAGGCCGGACACGAACTCGTCCGCAAAGACCTCCATGGCGGACGTGCGGCGAGCGATGCGGGTCGCGAGCCAGTTATAGCCGAAGAGCGATGGAATCGCGACCAATAAGCCCACCACGGTCGCGGTCATGGCGGCGGCGACGCCGGGCGCGATGGTGTTCACGTTGACATCGCCCGCGGCGGCAATTGCCGCAAATGTGATCATGACCCCAACGACGGTACCGAGAAGCCCGAGGAAGGGCGCGCCCGCAATCGCGATGGTCATGACGACGAGCCGTGCGTTCATGCGATTGCTCGCCTCGACCAAGGCCCCATCGAGCGCGGCGCGGATCGCCTCGAAGGCCTCGCTGCTCATTTTCAATCCGCTGCCGCCACTGACCGCGGCGACCGCCTCGAGTCCGCCAAGACCGGCACGGTACATCGCATAGAGCCCGGACTGGTCATAGCCTGCGCCGAGGACCTTCAATCCGGCCATCGTGGCACCGACCTCGCGCGGCAAGCGCTCGCGGAAGGTGGGGATGAACTCGCCATCCTGCCGCTCGATGCGCCTCATCAGCGCCGCTTTGGAGAACAGCACCTGCATGCTCGCGAGGCCCATGAGCGCCGTGATCGTGATCACCGCCAGCCCATCCAGCGATACTTGCGAGAGGAGGTTGCTCATCATCGCAAGATAGGCCGCAAACTTGCCCGCCGTTCCCTTGGACTCGTCCTTGCCGTACTCCATCACCGTCGTCTGGGGACTCTGGCCGAGGGCGGTGACGCGCGCCCACCAGGACGAGCGCGGGATCTTCGAGAGCTCGACCTCGTCCAACTGCCCGGTGAACGCTCCGGCGCCACCCGCTTCGTCGAGGGCGCCGATGAGCACGTCGCCGCTGATACTCGGCGAGCTCCCGGTTGCGACCGTGCCGGCCGGCGCGCCGTCGATGTATAGAGCGAGCTCACTGCCCAGGCTCACGGCCGCGTGTTGCCACTGACCGAGAGTCAGCGGGGCCGTCGATTCGACTCGATTGGCGTGGCTGCCGTTTGCCACCTCCGCATACAGCCTGAGGTGAGAAAGACCGATCTCCAGGTGCCGATCACCCTGTGCCTGCGAGTACAGCACGGCTCGCGGCGAATCGCTATCGGGTCGCACCCAGGCTGCGAAGCTGAATCCGCTGCTCGCGAGCGCAAGTCCCGGTCGAGCGACGACGCGGATGACGCTGTGTCCGTCCAGCCGCGCACCGTTGCCGATCACGCCGGGCACGCCGAGCTGGACGTTCGCGGCCGTCGGATCGTAGCGATTGAGCGTGGCATCTCGCGGTACACCCTGCGACTCGCCGAAGTGCAGCACCAGTATCTGATCAGCATCGTACAGCCCCGTCTCTTCGCTTTTGGTCGCGCGGGAGTTGCCGTAATACATCCAGATCGCTTGCTCGGTCACGCCGACTTTCATCGGGACTTCGACCCATGCGACGAGCAGACCCGCAGCCGGATCGAGCAATTCGATCTGATGCTTCAACGGGGTACCATCCTCGGTGACGAAGCGCACGTCCGCTGCGCCCGGCTGCAGGTCCTGGAAATAGGAGAAATTTCCGGCGTGCAAACGGATCGGTAGCACCACCGACAGCTGCGCCACGGCCGTTGGCGCGGCGGGCAGCTTCAATGTGAGCGCTTTGCGATACTGCCAGTCGCCGTTCCACCATCCGCTCGCGGCAGACGCGATGAGCGGCGTGAGCAGCATCGCGAGCGTGACTAGCATCGCGCCAAGGCGCCGGCGACAAGCTTCCCTCATTTCGTAATCTCCTGCGTTCGACTGCAACCCTATCTCCGTCGCGCAATCCTGTTAAGTCGTGATTGGTGCTGAGCCGCCTTGTGAGAACACCTATGCGGGCGTGTGATCGGCCCGACTCGTGCGGCTCAGAGACTTGCGCCAGGCGGCAACCTGATCGAGCTCGGCTTGCGGCCGCTCGCGCACCAGTGGCGGTCGTCCGGCATAGATTCGCCCGTTGTCGGCATCGAGCGTGATGACCTCGCCCTCCGCGAGGCGGGTGGTGCCGATCGTGCAGACCGATTCCTGCGGCCGGACCTCGAGCGAGCGGCAGTTGACGAGGCACACCTTGCCGAGCTGACGCGCGACCACGGCGGCATGAGAAGTTCGGCTGCCGGCAGCGGTCAGCACGCCGCTAGCCGCGGCAATGCCTTCGACGTCGGCCGTGGACATGTCGGGCCTGACGAGGATGACCGGCCCGCCGCGCGCGGCGAGCTCCGCGGCGCGCGCGGCCTCGAACACGATGGCGCCCGAAGCGACGCCGATGCTCGCCGGAACGGCGGTCGCCAGCGCTTGCACGCTCGCATCGTCTGCCAGGTGCATGCGCTCGAGCTGCTCGAGCGCGATGCCGTCGAGGCGCGCGAGTGCCTCAGCCGGGGTGATGAGCCGCTCGTTCACCATGTCGACGGCGATGCGCAGCGCCGCCCACGGCGTGCGTTTGCCGGCGCGGGTCTGCAGCAGATACAGGCGGCCGCGTTCCACGGTGAACTCGAAGTCCTGCATGTCGCGGAACTCGGTCTCGAGCGTGGCCCGGACGCGGTCCAACTCCGTCGCCATGTGCGGCTGCCTCTGCGGTAGCAGCGCGCTGTCTTGCCCCGTATGACGGCCCGACACGACATCCTCGCCCTGTGCATTGAAGAGGAAGTCGAGATACAGCCGGTTCTCACCGGAGGCCGGGTCGCGCGTGAATCCAACCCCGGCGCCCGAAGTGCCGCCGCCATTGCCGAACACCATGACTTGCACGGTCACTGCCGTGCCCATGGCATCGTCGATGCCGTTGATGCGGCGGTAGTGGCGCGCTCTCTCGTCGTTCCAAGAGCGAAACACTGCCTCGACCGCGCTCAGCAGCTGATCCATGGGGTCCTGTGGAAAAGGCCGGCCGGTGAGCGCGAGCGCGAGCTCGAGCGATTCCCCGGCAATCTGGCCGAGTGCTGCGCTGTCGAGCTCGCTCGATGTTGCAAGCGACTGCTGCATGCAGTGGTGCTCGACGAGTGCGTCGAATCGAAACGCATCGGCGCCCTGCACCACTTCCGTGAAGTCGCGCACCAGACGCCGGTAGCAATCGCGCACCAGCCGCGGGTTGCCCGAGGAGCGCAATAAACCCGCGATGGTGTGCTCACACAATCCGACATTGAGTACGGTCTGCAGCATTCCCGGCATCGATACCGGAGCACCGGAGCGGACGGACACCAGCAGCGGCCGGCGTGCGCTGCCGAAGCCGAGGCCCGTGGCTTCCTCGAGGCGCGACAGACCTTGCGCGAGCAGCTCACGGGTTTCCCCGGGTAGTCGGCCGCCCTGCGCGAAATACTCGCGGCAGAGGGCCGTGCCCAGCACGAAGGCCGGCGGCACAGGCAGCCCCAGCTGCGCGAGCCGCAGCAAGCCGGACGCCTTGGACCCGACTGCGGCTGCTGTCGCGCTTGGGTCTGCTACCGCCCTGGCCGCGGTGCCCGCCTCGGTCGGGGCCGCCGCATTCGGCAGAATGAAGAACAGGTGCTCGCGCAGGTCGGTCATGGCCACGCTCATCCCGTGAGGACGTCGTTGAGCAGATGGTCGCGCAGCTTGAGTGCGCCGAGCGCCAGGCCGTCCGCGCCGCCCTCCAAAGCCTTGCCCATGCGCGAGAGCAGATAAAAGGTCCTGACGTCCGCGCTACTCGCGAGCAGCGCGCTAGTGACGGCGCGCTCACCGGCATCCGTGTCGTGCTCGAGACTCACGATGCGATCCGCGGCAGAGAAGAAATCCTGCAGATCCTCGCTCGCGCCCTCCGGGGTCACGTGGCTCGCGGCCTCGAACATCTTCACCGACTCCTGGGCTGCCTCGAGAAGCAGTGCAGCGAGCGTGCGCAGCGGCTCGAGGAGCACGTTGGGTGTCGAGGAGCCGGCCAGGTGCGTCGTCAGAAATGCGGCTTCCTCCAGGCCGTCCGCCGCATCGTCCACGGCATGCATGAGGGTCGCATAAACCTCGGGCGTCGCCGTGCGCCGCGCGAGCGAACGAATGCGGGTCACGAGCGCATCGCACTCATGCTCCCATGCACGGGCGCGCCGCGCCGCTCGCGCGAGCCATTCGGCCGCTTGCGTGTCGCCACAGCGTAGAAGGCCCCCATGCACGCTCACTGCCAAATCGAACACCCGCTCGGCGTGAGCGAGTCCGATGGCGAGCAGGCTCGCCTGCGCGGTGTGAAATCGGCGCGCCAGCTCCGCCTTGATGGCGTCGCGGATGAAGCGCTCGGAGCGCCCCTGCAAAAGTCCCGTGGTTGCCTCGTGAAATACGAACTGTAGGTATTCAAAAGCGGCGTCCGGGCCGAGCGCCTCATGCAGACGCTCACCGGCGTGCAGCGGCGTGCGCTGCGCGAACTCGATGGCCTCATACAGCAGCCGCTCGCCACCGAGCTTGAGAAAGCCGCGGTGACCGAGATTGTTGTCGGCCGCCCATTTGAGCAGGCGCACGGCATCGCCCTTGCGCAGGAATTCCCTCAGCCGCTTGCGGGCGCGATTCCAGTCGATCAGGAAAACGATGCGCGAGCCGAGGAAGGTCAAATACCGTTCGAGTGTTTTCAAGTCGGGCGCATCGAAACGGCCGATGCTCAAGTAGTAGTGACCCTCGTCGGCGAGGCTCTCGCCGCGGCGCGGCAAGGCGTCACTCCATTGCACACCAAAGGGCTTGAAGAGCCGCTGGAAGAATTGCAGGCGCTGCGCATGCACGTCGGTGTAGGTCAGAGTCGCGGATAATCCTTCCACGTGAAGAACGAGCACATGGGCGTCGGTGGTGCCGATGTCGTTCTCAATGATGAGGCGCGTCCCCGTGCGCGTCGCTATGGTCCCGAGCCCGGGATGGTCGAACTTGAGCGCAGCCGTCTCGTTGAGTCCTGCCATGAATGCGCGGATCAGCGGGCGATCCGCGGGCTCGATACGCCAGACGCGTGCGCCATCGATGGACTCATCCGCGAGCCCGGCCTGCAGCGCGTTGACGGCCTTGTGCAGGTCCATGACCAGTACGTGCAGACTGTCGCCCGCCGTGCGGTCCGCCGACGTCATTGCGGCAATGACGCCCGCGGGCACCGCATCGCCGGTGAACTGCGGCAGGCTCTGGGTCAGCTTGCCCTCTCGCGCACCGAGACCGTCGGCCTCAGGCGTGCCGGCCAGCGACAGCGGCGCTTGCATCGAGGCGAGGTCATCGAGGATCCACTGTCGCAAGCGCGCGGCACTTGGGATGTGCAGCGCGCCGCCGGCTTCGCGCCGACTCTGGGCGACGGCCGCATCGAGCTCTCCCGCGGGCAGCCGGGCCGCGCCACGTTCCGCCGTCAAATCAAGCGGCGGATCGTGTGGATGATCCGCGTGGCTCTCGGCGGCCTGCAGCAGGGTGAAGCAGAACTTGAGGCGATCGTTCGCTGCCAGCGCTTCCTGCAGCCGTTGCGGCAGAAGCAGCGCCGGCTCGTTCAACTCACCGATGATCGAGGTCTTCGTTGCCATGGCGGAGCCTATTCAGTCAGCTGGGGAACGGCGGCACAATGCGGTAACACCGTGGGTCCATAAGCGTTCCTACATATCGACACCGGCTTCTGCGCGGCGGAGGATGGAGTATGGATCCGTCATACGACGCGCGCGTTTCACATGCCATGAACGGCGTGCTCGAGGCAGAGCGTAACGCGCGTGGGGCCATTTCCGATTGTGAGTTGAAGATGCAGGCGCTGCTGGAGCAGGCTCGGCAGCAGCGTCGAAACATTCTGGAACGCGCGCAGGAACGCATCATGACTCTGCATGGACGGGCCGCTCGCTCGCTCGAGCAGCGAACCGCACAGCTTGTCGGTCGCCGCGAGACGCACGAGGCGGCGCAAGCCGAGGACAGCGCGCGCCTGCACGCGGCCATCGATCGTCTGCTCGAGCGCCTGACCGGAAATGCCGAGGACGAGAGCTAAGCTCATGCCGATCGAGGGCAATCTGGAATACGCCTTGGCTCGGGTTCACGCGCGGCAAGGTCAACGCCTGGACGCCCTGGATTGGCACCGCCTCGAGGCAGCCCGGGATCTCGGCTTGTATCTTGCGGGACTACGGGCGACCGCGCTGGCTGATTGGGTGGGCGCGTTCGACGCGGAGTACGATTGTCATACGTTTGAGCGCTCGCTACGGGCGCGTTGGCGGCGTTATGTCGACGCCGTGACCAGCTGGCACCCGTTAGCTTTTCAGGCTTGGCTCGCGTGGCTCGCGTGGCTCCCGGAGTTGAGCTTGCTCTCGCAACTTGCGCGTCCTGAGCCGGCGCCCGCCTGGATGCTGGCGGATCCCGTGTACGGACCGGTCGCACCCGGCACACCGGTCGAGCGGGCGGCGGCGCTGGCCAACACAGCACTTGCTCCCCTGGCGCGAGGGCTGATAAGCGGAACCTCGGCAGCCACGGCTTGGGCGCAGCACTGGCACGCGCTGAGGCCCCGCCTCGAGGGGCGCACGCAGAGCTACCTCGCGCGGTTGCTGCGGGTGGTGGAGCGGCACGAGCAGGATCTGCAGCATGCCTCCGACAGCTCCGAACTGCTGCGCAGTGAACTGGCCGGGCGCATCCAACGCCTATTGCGACTCGCGGCCGGCACTGTGATCGTCAGCGTCTGTCACCTCGCTCTGGTCGCACTCGATCTCGAGCGACTGCGCGGCGGGCTGGCGCGCCGCTGTCTATTCGGGGCCCAGCAGTCAGAGCACCTCTGATGGCCTTGCGTCCGGCCATGGCGAAATGGTTCGAGCTGCTGATTGCACGCGATGAGCTCAGCGCGGCGCTGGAGAGCCTCGCCGATACCGGTGCCGTGGAGCTGCAGGCGCACAGCGATACCGCCGCGGCGGTCCTGTTACCGGCGCTGCGGGCTGCACTGGATGAGTACAAGCGCCTGTGGCGGCGCTATGGCCAATACTGGCCGGAAGCTCGGCGCGAGCCCGAACAAAAAGGCCGAGAGGCGCAAGACGTGGCAGCCACGGCCTTGCGGCGCTTGCGCGCCTGGACGATCGAAGCCGACCCGCTCATCGATCGGCTGGAGAAATTGGCCCGGGAGCGTTCCGAGCTCGGGCTTCTCGAGGGGTTGCTGTCGCAGTCGCACGGTGAGCTCCCGGATCTGCAGCTGTTCGCGCAAGCCGGCCCGGTACTGGCGAGCCGCGCCTGTCTCTTCCCATCGACTCCACGCGCGCTGGGCGTGCCGCCGGCGGTGCTCGCGCTGTCGATCGCGAGCGGCCAAGAAAGCTATTTGCTCGCAGTCGGGTCGGCCGAGCAGGTCGGTGCCTTCGACGACACGCTCGGCGTGCACAATGCGAGACGCTTCGCGCTGCCTCCGGCACTGCCCGCTGCCCGCGATGCCGCCCTCGTGGATGTGCGCGCGCGCCTTCTCGTGGTGGCAAGCGAATCACAGGCTCTCGCGGCGAAACTGGGAGAGATCAGTCGCGCTCACGGGCTGAGCGCGGCGATTGCCGATCTCGAGCTCACGGCCTGGCTCGTGCAGAACGTCCCGCCGCTCGCCTTCACGGAACATTTCGCCTGGGTCACGGGCTGGACCAGCGATCTTTCGGGCGGGCGGCTGCAGGCGGCGCTCGATCGCGCACACCGCCACTATCTACTGCGTTTCCCGGATGCGCCAAAGGGGCTGATACAGCCGGTCGTGTTGCATAATCCGCGATGGGTTCAGCCGTTCGAGTTGTTCTCGCGGCTCCTCGGCATGCCGAGCGCAAGCGAGGCGGACCCAAGCCGTCTGCTCGCCTTCGTCGCGCCCGTGATGTTCGGCTTCATGTTTGCCGATGTCGGGCAGGGCATCGTGCTCATCATAGCGGGCACGGCGCTGCGCAAACGGTTTCCCGCCACGGTGCTGCTGATTCCCGGTGGCATTGCGGCCGCGTTGTTCGGTCTGCTCTTCGGCAGCGTATTCGCCAGTGAGCAGATTCTCCCGGCGATCTGGCTGCGGCCCCTGCACCGTCCACTGGTCATGCTCGAGGCGAGCCTCGTCTTCGGAGCCTGCGTGATCCTACTCGGGTTGGCGCTCGATGCCGTTCAGCACCATTGGTCCGGGAACGGGGCCAAGTGGTGGGCCAGCTCCGCGGGGCTCACGCTGGGCTACGTCGCGATGATCTGCGCACCCTTCGATAGCCGAGCCCTGTGGGCACTGGCGGCGGGACTCGGCTGGTATCTCGCCGGCAGTGCCATGCTCGCGCAATCGAATCGGCTCAGCCACCTCGGCGCCGCGGCCGGAGAGGCGCTGGAGGGGCTGCTGCAGCTCGCAATCAATACCGTCTCGTTCGTGCGCATCGGCGCCTTCGCGCTTGCGCACGCGGGACTCGGCTCGGCGGTGGTCGCCCTGGCGGCGATTCTCGGCACTGCCGCGGGCGCACGACCGGCGGCGTGGATCATGCTCATCATCGGCAACGCCTTGATCATCACCATCGAAGGTCTGGTGGTCGGAATTCAAACGACACGCCTCGTGCTGTTCGAGTTCTTCATCCGCTTCCTACACGGCTCGGGCCGCCCGTTCCGGCCGCTGCCCGTGCCCGCCGCGTTGGATCTGCATTCATCATCGAGGACTTCACCATGAAACATACGACCCGTGGCGCATCCCTGCTGATCGGCGCCCTCGGGGTGCTGGCGGTGATCGTAGGAGCAGGGGCGACCTTGCTGCTGCTGCTGCCGAGCGCATCGCACGCACAAACCCCTGCCGCCGCCGCCGTCATTCGCTCCGACTCGATGCTCATGGGGTGGGCGTTCCTCAGCGCGGCGTTGTCGACCGGGCTGGCCGCCTTGGGTGCGGGGTATGCCGTCGCTCGAGTCGGCAGCGCTGCAATCGGCGCAGTGGCGGAGAAGCCGGACTTGTTCGGCCGCGTGCTGGTGCTGGTCGGCCTCGCCGAGGGCATTGCGATCTACGGGCTGATCGTCTCGATACTCATATTGAACCGGATCGCGTGAGCTGATCCATGAGAGTCGCGCTCATCGCCGATGAGGTTACCGCGCTGGGATGGCGCCTGATCGGCGCGCGTGTGTTACTGCCCGCCGCGAGCTCGGCGCAGAACTGCTGGCATGAAGCTCTGCGCGATTCGGACCTGGTGGTGATCACGGCCCAATACGCTGCGGCGATCGCGCCGGCCGAGCTGGACGCGGCGTTGCTGGCCGCGACGCCGCTGGTGCTCGTGATCGCCGATCTTCGGGGACAGCAGCAGCCGCCCGACATGCAGCTCGAGGTGCGCCGCGCGCTCGGAGTGTCGGCTTGAGCGAGGCACAACCACAGGCCGAACCGCAGCCGGCGAGCATTCTCGATGCCCAGGTCGAGGCGCTGCTCGAGCGAATCGCCGCCGATCGCGATCGACGCTGCGCCGAGTTGCGAGAGTCCACGGAGCGGCAAGCACGTGATCTCAAGCGCTCGGCCATCAAGGAGGCCCGTGGTCAGGTTCATGAGGCCGTCAAGCGCGAGCGCAAGCATGCCGAGCAGACGCTGCGGCAAGCACAGGCGAGTGCCGACTTGCAAATCAGCCGGCGCGCGCAGCAGGCGACACGAGAGCTGTTGAAGGCGATGTGGGCAGTCATCGGCGCCGCACTGGAGGCACGCTGGGCAGACTCCGTGCGGCGCAGAGATTGGGTGCGGGCCGCGATCAAGCAGGCGCAGAGGCTGCTGACCGAGCCGGCCTGGCGCATCGAGCACGGTGCCGGTTGGTCCGAGGCGGAGTGTGCCCTTCTGGCGAAACTCGCGGCCGGAGGCGAGGGCCGCGAGCCGCAGCGTAAGGTGGAGCTGGCGTGCGACCCCAGCGTGCACGCGGGCATCAGGATCAGGACCTCGGGGGCCACTTTCGACGCGACGGCGGTAGGACTGCTGGCCGTGCCCTCGCTAATCGAGTCGGAGTTTCTGGCGCAGCACCTTGCGCTTTCCGCCACACCGGCAGCGGTACTCCCATGAGCGCGCGATGAGCGAGGCGCGGATTCGCTGGATCAGCGGGCCGGTGATGCGTGCCGGGACGCGCGATGTCTTTCACGTCTATGAGGCTGTGGCCGTGGGACCGCGGGCGCTCCTCGGAGAAGTGATCAAGCTCGATGGCGACGATTTCGTCGCGCAGATCTATGAGGATACGACCGGCCTCAAACCGGGTGATGCGGTGACCGGTACGGGCCGGCCGCTCTCGATCGCGCTCGGTCCCGGCATACTCGGCACGATCTGCGACGGTCTGCTGCGTCCCCTCGACGCCGTACACGGAGCTTTCATTCAGCCCGGCGCCCGCAGCAAGCCGAACCGACGCTTCGACTTCGCGCCCACCGTCAAGCAGGGAGACCGGGTGCAGGCCGGTGAGTCGATCGGCACCATCGCGACGCCGCGGGCCCAGCTCTGCCTGATGCCACCGCGCAGCGCGCCCGGCGTCGTGCGCTGGATCGCCCCTGCCGGACAGTACACCGATGAGGAGACGGTTTGCCGGGTCGAGCACGAGGGAGGGGCAATGCGCGAGATTGCACTCGCCCATCCCTGGCCTGTGCGCGAGCCGCGCCCGGTGAGCGAGCGACTCGCGATCGCAGGCCCGATGATCACCGGGCAGCGTATCCTCGATACGCTTTTTCCGGTGGGCCGCGGCAGCCGCGCAGCGCTTCCGGGCGGATTCGGCACCGGCAAGACGGTGTTGCAGGAGGCGCTCGCCAAGTGGTCCGACGCCGATATCATCGTGTATGTGGGCTGCGGCGAGCGCGGCAATGAGATGTCGGAGGTCCTCGACGAGCTGCCGAAACTGCAGGACCCGCGCACCGGGCACGCGCTCATGGAGCGCACGGTGATCATCGCCAATACGTCGAACATGCCGGTCGCCGCCCGGGAAGCGAGCATCTATACGGCCATCACGGTGGCGGAATACTTTCGCGACCAGGGATTGCACGTGGCACTCATGGCGGATTCGACCAGCCGCTGGGCGGAAGCCCTGCGGGAGGTCTCGGGGCGGCTGGAGGAATTACCCGGCGAGGCAGGCTATCCGGCTTATCTCAGCTCGCGGCTTGCGCAGTTCTACGAGCGGGCGGGGCGCATGCGCACGCTCGCGGGCACTGAAGGGTCGGTGACCATCATTGGCGCCATCAGCCCGCCGGCGGGCGATTTCACCGAGCCCGTCACGATGCACACGCGGCGCTGTGTGCGCGCATTTTGGGCCCTGGACCGAGGCCGAGCGCAGGCGCGCTTTTATCCGGCGATTCATCCGCTGCAGTCCTACAGCGCAGACGTGGACGCGCTCGCACGCTGGTGGCAGACGCAGGACAATCCAGACTGGTCGGCGCAGCGCAAGCGATTACTCGAGCTGCTCGAAGCGCAGTCGCGGCTCGAGCGAATGTCGCGCATCGTCGGCAAGGACGCGTTGTCGCCGGCGCAGCAGCTGACTTTATTGTGTGCCGACCTCGTTAATGATGCGATTTTGCGCCAGTCATCGTTCTCCGAGGTCGATCGCTATTGCTCGCCGCAACGGCAGACGGAGATTCTCAAGATCGTGATCCGCTTCATCGACCAGGCGCGCAGCGCCGTCGAGGCAGGCGTGCATCCGGACAAGATCGCCGAGCTTCCCATCCGCCGCACGTTGCAGCGCATCGGCGAGGAATTCGGCGAGGCGAAGATACCCGAGATCCGCGGTCTGTGGAAACAGCTCGACGCGGAGTTCTCCAGCCTGACGCAGAGCCCGGCGAATGCGGGCTGACCTCACACTCCAGAATTGCGTTCAACGCATCGACGGGCCGCTGCTGTTCCTGGAGCGTAAGGTCGAGGTCGGCCTCAACGCCCACATCGAGGTCATCGATCCCGACGGCCAGACGCGCATCGGCCGCGTTGCCGCCGTCGACGAGCGAACTTTCGTGATCGAGGTTCTCGAGTCTACCTCGGGGCTCAGCGTGCGCGATACGCGGATTCGCGTCTGGAACGAGCCGCTGCTGTTCGGCGTGGGTCCCGGTATGCTGGGCCGCACTTACGACAGCATGGGGCGGCCGACGGATGGCGGTGCGCCCATCGCCGCGGCGCGGCGCATGCGTATCGACGGCCTCGCGATCAACCCTGCGGTGCGAGCCTTGCCTCGCGATTTCATCGAGACCGGGATTTCAACGATCGATTTGATGAACAGCCTGGTGCGCGGCCAGAAGCTGCCGCTATTTTCCGGCTCCGGGCTGCCGCACGACAGGCTCGCCACGGACATCGTGATGCAGGCGCGCTTGCGGCAGGAGGGGCAAGGATCGTTTGCCGTCGTGTTCGTCGGCATGGAAATTTCACACGACACCGCCGAGGCATTTCGCGATGCCATGGCCTCCAGCGGCGCGCTCGAACATACCGCCATGTTCCTGAATCTCGCGGACGAGCCATCCACACAGCGGCTGCTCACGCCGCGCTATGCACTCACCGCGGCGGAGTATCTCGCGTTCGTCGAGGGACGTCACGTGCTCGTCGTCATGACCGACATGACCAATTATTGCGAGGCGCTGCGCGAGGTATCGGCGAGCCATGGCGAGCTGCCGAGCCGCAAGGGCTATCCGGGATACATGTATTCCGACCTCGCGGGAATGTACGAACGTGCCGGCTGCATCACGGGCCTGCCAGGCACGCTCACCCAGCTGCCCATTCTGACGATGCCGGCGGACGACATCAGCCACCCGATTGCGGATCTCACCGGGTACATCACCGAAGGGCAGATCGTGCTCGACCGGGAACTCGACCGGCGCGGCGTGTACCCGCCGGTGCGCGTGCTGCCGAGCTTGTCACGGCTCATGAGTGCCGGAACCGGGAAGGGCTTCACGCACGAGGATCATCCGGCCCTCGCCAATCAGCTGTTTGCCTGCTACGCGCGCGCTGCGCACGTGGCGGTGCTGGCGAGTGTGATGGGCGAGGAAAGTCTGCCCGAAGTCGATCGACGCTTTCTCACGTTCGGGCGTGAGTTCGAGCAGCGGCTGGTGAGTCAAGACGGCCGGCGTACGCTCGAGGAAAGCATGAGCCTTGGATGGCAGCTCTTGCGCGGCCTGCCCACGGTGGAGCTCACGCGGCTCTCGAAACAGCAGATCGATCATTACCTCGGCGGAGAGACCCATGCCTGAATCACCGCGTGAAATCACGGCGACGCGTATCGCGCTGATGGAACTCCAGGATGAACGGCAGCTCGTGAAGGAAGGCTACGAGCTCCTCGACGAGAAACGCATCCTGCTGGCGGCCGAGATGCGCCGCCAGCTCGAGCGCCTGGTGCCGTTGCGGCGGGAATGCGACGCTCTGCTGGCGGAGCTGCGATCGCGCACCGTCGCGGCGGTGAACCGTCACGGCATCGAGGAGCTGTGGGTCTATCCGCCGCTCACGCTCGCCGGCGATCGCCTGCAGATGACGCGTGCGCGGCTGTTCGGGCTCGAGCTGCTCACCGTGCTCCTCGAGCCGCCGGTGCACTCTCGAGCCGCCGGTGAGCCGCCGATCAACCCCACGCCGGAGGCGCGCGGCCTCGCCGACGCGCAGCTGAGGTTCCTGCTGCGCGCGGCTGAGCTCGCAGTGTGCTGCGTCAACCTGCGGCGCCTGATGGGCGACTACGTGCGTACCGAGCGCCGGGCCAGAGCCATCGAGAATGTACTCATGCCGGAGATCGAATGGGCGCTCAAGACCATCGATGAGCGGCTGGAAAGCATGGATCAGGAGGAGCTCGCGCGCCAGCGGCTGCTGATGGGGTCGCGCGGGCTCGGGGCGCAGCGGCGAAGCTGACGCGGCGGTGGCCACGGAGACTTGAGGAGCTCTCATGCGTTATATTCTGATGGCGACTTTGCTGGCCGTTGCGTGTATCCCGCTCACTGCCGAGGCCAATATGGACTCTGATCGGACGTCAGGCGAGGCCGCCATCAAAGCGGTCATCGTCGATCGCTTCCTCGCGGGATGGAACTCGCACGACGCCCACCTATTCGCTTCGGCATTCGCCTCCGATGCTGATTTCACGAACGTCCGCGGCGTGAGCGTTTCGGGACGAGAGGCCATAGAGCAATTCCACGCTCGGGCGTTTCAGAAGATGTTCATGCAAAGTCACCAAACCGCCGAAGTCATGAAAATCCGATTCTTGAAATCGGACGTGGCGGTGGTGGACGTGCGGTGGCATATGACGGGGGCGCTCAGCCCGGACGGAGTCGCACGTCCCGTGCGCACCGGTCTTCTTGATCTCGTCTTCACCTCATCTGGCTCAGGTTGGCTCATCACGATCATGCATAATGTCGATCTGACGCCTCTCGTTGATTCTCCGCCAGGCAAGTAGGCCGGCGCGGGTCGCAATCGACGCAAACAAGATCGATGTGAGGTGAAATACGATCACATGCAGGGCGACCGCTTCCGCCACGCCGCCCTACGAGCTCGAGAGGATCTTCTCATCGGGATCGAGTGCCCCCTGAGCGACCCGCGAGATAAGCGGCGAGTTTGTTGAGCGCCTCGTTCCATCCGGTAACGTGAGTGTCTCGGCTTTCGAGGCTAGTAAAGCCTTCCTGGCGCAGCTTGAGTGCGCTCTTGCCTGCCGTCCCGCCGAGCGTGAGGGTGATGAGAGTATGGCGCTTCGGGTCGCTCTCGGCGCCCCAAGTGAATGCGAGGGTCCGAGGTGCGTCGACCATTTGATAAATACCGGCTACGGGAATCACCCGACCGTCAGTCAGGCGCATGATGATCCGATAGCGGCCGCCAACGCGCGGCTCGAGCAAAGGCACCTCACAGCGCAGGCCTTCGGGGCCGATCCAGGACTGCCACTCCTCGCGATTCAGCCAGGCATCGAAGATGCGCGCGGGCGCGGCCTCGAAGAGCCGCGTGATTTCTAGGCTGGTGTCGCTGGTGTTCATAAGCGATTCGCCTACGGTGCGCTCTCTGATGATTGCCCATGGTCCCCTTGCGAAGCACGAATTTCTTGCATAAATGCCGCCCATCTTTGAGCCATCTCATCCATCGGTTGCCCCGATCGTTCGAGTTCATCTCGCGCCGCTCCGAGCTCTCCCAATCGCGCGCGTTGCCTCATGTATGTGTTCGTCCGGCGCACGCCCTCACAGGTAAAGAGCTCGTCATTGCTCGTCGGCGTCGACTCCATAACTGCTTGCATCAAGGCGTTCTGTTCCTGGGTCAGCCGGCTAACTCGCTCCGGTGACCAGCCGGCTCGCGCCCCAATATGAATGCCCATCCCAGGTCGAGAAGCGTCGTGCCCTTGGCCACGAGTAACTCAGCCAAGGCATTGCATTGCTCTCTTACATTGGAGTCGCCCATCGCGATCGCGGAACAGTGTGTCGACGCGACCGTGTACTGAGTGATCATGGTAGCAGCCTCGATGCCAATCGTTGCGGTTGCGAGATAGGACTGCTCCAGTGGCGTCGCATCCTGCGGCATTTCAGCTTGGGAAAAGGCGTACAGGGTGTCCATGGCACGGCGTTGTCAGCGTCCATTTGTGCCCAGGTCCTCAGCGATATCTGTTCGCAGGCACCCGTTGTCGGCGTCTTTGAACCTGTGCCGCATTGTTCACGGCCATTGCATAAACCGCCGGATCTTGGGCGCCCACGGCGAGTTGAACCACGGCATCGCGAGTCTGATCGGACACCGGACGGATCGACTCATCGCCGGTAATCAGCGCGCAAATCTTGACCTTGCCCGTGTCACTGGTTGCACTTTTCGTCGCGTCACGCCGTTGCTGCGCCACCGGAGGATTCGTTGATTCCTCGGCGATGCGCACGAATTTCGTGGAGTCGTGCGGGCGGCCGATAATCAGCAGCGCGAGCACGGAGAGGATCCCAACGACTAGCGACGCAAGGCGCAATTTCCAGACAATCGGTGTTCTCAATGGTAATGCGCCTCGGCCGGCGTTTGCCGGCTCTGCATCAGGGCCGCTGTGTGCAGCATGAGGAAAAACGGCACGAGGAATGCCGGGATCAGGAGCAGCGGCAGCGTCGCCATCGGCGCGGTGCTGATCTCTCCGGGGGCTCCGGTCGCAAAGAGGGCACTCGCGGTTCCGATGCTGATCGCGATGATGAGGTCGAATATCCCGAGGACATTCCAACGGATGAATGTGCGACTGGCAGCGAAGCCAGGCTGACGCGCCAGGGCCAGAATCATCCATGGGGCCGTGACCCCAATGGCCATGTCTCCGAGGCCGGCCGGCAGGGCGAATACAGCCCGGAGCACCTTGTGCGCATAGAGCGAAAGGAAGCCGAGCCCCGCCCATCGCCACGCCTGCATTCCGGCAATGAGCCGAAGATCTAGCGAAAGCACGAATTCGCGGAAGGATGGCGAGAGCCGCAGGCAGGCGAAGAAGAGCACGAGGGGTGCTGCAACTCCCATCGCAATGGGCAAGGGAGGTCTACCGGGAAGACCGACGAATGCGCCGCCGGTCCCGAGTGACGCCACGAGGAGAAACCAGACGGTGAGCGCGATCACAACGGCGAGGCGAATACCGCTTCGCCCGCGCGGCTGAGACTCGGCAGGTTCGGGAATGACTATGGTCGCCATGGCGGCGTCTCTTTAGTGACTTGCATTTTGCAAGTATGCACCCGCCGTAGCAGAATGACTTGCAATCTGCAAGTCACTCGGTTAAGAGTCGAGAGCCGTGAATATGAATACCGCTAAGCCCTTCGCGCGTTCCGCCTGTGCGGTCGCCAACTCGCTCGACATCCTCGGTGACAAGTGGTCGCTGCTCGTGGTGCGGGATTTGCTGCACGGCAAGCGCACCTACGGCGAGCTCGCGCTTTCGCCGGAGCGCATTCCGACCAACATTCTCGCGGACCGCCTCGAGCGCCTGGTAAGTGCCGGCATCGTCACACGCACTCCCTATCAGCAGCGGCCGGTG